>ENA-OPDJ01001430-OPDJ01001430.1-human-gut-metagenome-genome-assembly--contig:-NODE-1430-length-12797-cov-2.276252_pt1 | contig 12797 bp, 10 predicted proteins | sample MGYA00241621_ERZ501505 | MGnify/ENA primary metagenome ERZ501505 (study PRJEB25962, sample SAMEA2042624) | human gut metagenome | biome: human gut; feature: human-associated habitat; material: faeces... | reverse complement strand
TTATTGAAGGTAAGGCGAATAGGAAGTCTGTATTTTTGTGGTATTAACTTTTAAATATCATGAAAAAGATCTATTATTTGCTTGTATGTCTGTTTTTCCTGCAATCCGCTTTTGCTGCAGGGGAGAAACAGTCATTCGATGTTTGTTTACAGAATGGGCTGAACATGAATGTGGAAGTTTGTACGGATGGGATATTCCGGATTCGGGTTACTCCTCGTTCAACCTTTTCTGAGTCGTTGATGCAACGTTACGGAATTATTAAGACGGATTGGGACCCGGTTCCGGTTTCCCCGAAAGACAATAAACAGCAGTTTGAAGTATCGACCGGCGCTTATCGACTGAAAGTTGATAAAAAGACCGGTGCTATATCTGTTTCTGACCGGAAAGGGCGGGTGATTATCGAGAAAGTAGTCTTTCTTACTTCTGCCGATCCGTTGTGCATTGAGCTGGGAGAAGTGATCAATGCCAAATACAAGGACATGAAAGTCCCCAACAATAGAACGATCATCGGTGACGACAAAAATCCGGGAAACATGAAAGACCAGGCGGAAACCGGCGATTACAAGAACACCAGTATCCTTTCGATCTCGCTGAAAGACGGCGAACGGTTCTATGGTGGTGGCAGTACCAGTCGCGACCATATTCAACATCGGGGCGAACTGTTGCGTATGTGGACTACTTACCAGCATACCGAGATTCCGATGCCTTTTATGATCAGTTCCGAAAATTGGGGTATTTTCAACAACACGACACGGAAAAATTTCTTTGATATCGGCAACTACCAGTCGGATGTTTTCTCAATCTATAATACGACGGACGAGGTGGATTTCTATTTGATGTTCGGTAATTCGATGCCCGATGTGATCAACTATTATACGGCTATTACCGGTCGACCTTACTTGTTGCCGAAATATGCATACGGATTGTGTTTCGGTCCAAATATGCTGGAAGACCAATTCGATATTTTGAATGATGCTGTACGTTTCCGTGAGATGGGTGTCCCTTGCGACTTATTCTGGCTCGAACCGCAATGGATGGAGAAACGTTATGATTTTTCGACTAAAAAGAAATGGAACTATCAGAAGTTTTCGGCTGAAGCTTATTGGGATTCTACTCGCTATCCGAAGAAAGAAAACCATCGGCTGCTTATCGGCCGTCTGCATGGGATGGGGTATCACATGGGGCTTTGGCTCTGTATCGAGTATGATCTGAGCGTTCCGGAGGAGGATGCGTTGGCGAAGGCGATGGGGAAGCCTCTTTCCGGGCAGGAGCACTGGATGGATCATTTGAAGAACTTTGTGGATAATGGTGTAGACGGTTTCAAGATGGACCCGGCACGTACGATAGACGAACATCCGAATTTCAAGTATTATAACGGACACACCGATAAAGAGATGCATAACTTGAACCAGATTCTTTTGCCGAAGCAGATGTATAAGATGATGCGTGAACACACTGGACTCCGTTCTTGGCATCATTATACTGCCGGGTGGTCGGGAACGCAGCATTGGAGCGCTTCCACCAGCGGTGATAATGGGGGAGGGCGTACGGCTCTGTTCGACCAGTTGAACTTGGGTATGAGCGGTTTTCTCAATACTTCTTGCGACGTGATGAATGTCAATAAGGACGAGGAACTGCAGAGTCTTCATTTCGGCCTCTTCTTGCCATGGGTGCAGATCAATAGTTGGTATTCGTTGCATCAACCATTCTATTTCCCAGAGAAAGAAAAGAAAATGTACCGGGATTATGTGAAGTTGCGTTATGCGTTGATGCCCTATATTTATTCGGCAGCATTGGAAGGGGCACAGACCGGTATGCCGGTTGTACGCTCCATGCCTTTGATGTTTCCTGATGACCGTAAGACGGATGATATGGTCTATCAGTATATGTTTGGCCAAAGTTTTCTGGTCGGTATCTTCAGTGATTCGATCTACTTGCCGAAAGGGAACTGGTTTGACTTTTGGACAGGTGAAAAATTGGCTGGCGGTAGGGAAATCAAGCATGCAATACCTGATAACCGTGCAGGGTTGCTGTTCGTACGTGAAGGGGCGATCATACCGTTCCAAAAAGATATGCAATTCATTGGGGAGGAACCGTTGGATACTTTGATGGTGAAAGTATTTCCCAAAGATGTCTCTTCCTATACGATGTATGAAGATGATGGTAAAACATATGATTATGAAAATGGAGCGATTGCTACAACCCGTTTTGAATGTAAGCAGAGCGAGCGGATAGTAGAGTTTACTGTTTTCCCAGTGGAAGGATCGTATAACGGCATGTGCAAAGCACGGACATACGAATTGGAGATCGACGCTCCGCAGCGCCCGTCGGAAGTGCTAGTAAACAATGTTCCGATAATGGATTGGCAGTATGGCGACGATCACAAGGTACGTTTCAGTTTGCATCAGGAAAATAACGAGTTGATAAAAGCTATGCTTCGTTAGTTCAGTTCGCTTCGCTTTTCATTTTGATAATATTCGATTATGTATAGGGTTTTAGCTAAAGATGGACAGATAGGGAGTATGACAGGACGATCCGGATTCCATTCCGGATCGTCTGTTATCATTTCGGAAAGCGGACCGGCATGCATGAGTATGAGTCGTGTCGATGTGATGGCTATCGCAATAATTGATTTTTCGGCAGGCAGTAATACAAAATGTCCTTCGTCCACATCGGCAACCGGCGTCTGGTTTTGATTATAGATGACCAGTTTTCCGGAAGAGACAAACAATAAGACATTGCCGGTGTCATCCGTATTACATAAAATTTCGCCCGCTTTTCCTATTTTACATTCAAACTGGTTCAGGACGTTTCTTGTCATATTTAATCAATCAGGAATTATCCGAACTTATCATTGTTTCCGTTTAGGCAGATACTGAAGCATCCCTTTTGAGTATTCAATCTGATGCTTCCCATTTTCGTCAGCGTATATCACATAGTATTCGATCTCAGGTAAGGAATCTGCCATTTGCCGGGCTTTTTCCAAGCCCATTGCCATAAATGCAGTGGCGTAAGCATCGGCAGTCATACAGTCATTAGCAACGATTGTTGCGCTCAACACGCTTTGTTCGGCTGGATAACCGGTACGTGGATCGATTGTATGGGCATATTTTTTACCGTCTTTGATATAAAAGTTGCGATAATTGCCTGAAGTGGCAATCGCGCCTTTTTTACATAGTTGGACGATTTCGTCATAATTATTTTTGATGCCGTCCGGATCGTCTTCCGGGAGATTGATACCGGTACGCCAGCATACGCCATTCTGATTGACACCCTTTACTACCACTTCGCCTCCAATCAAAATCATATAGTTTTCCACTCCTTCTTTTTCAAGCAGGCGGGCGATCACGTCACAGGAATATCCTTTGGCTATGGCGGAGCAGTTCAATAGCAGACGGGGATCGTCTTTCACGACCTTTTTGCCTTCCAGATGTACTTTTCGGTAGCCTACAAAAGTTTTGAGGCTGTCGATCATAGCAGGTGTCACACTGTCCTTTTTATTGAAACCGAACCCCCAAAGATTAACCAGAGGGGCACAGGTGATATCGAAAACACCATCTGAATTGCGGGAAACTTCCATCGACTTGTTAAATACCTCCGTGAACCATTCGTCTACTTCCACCGCTTCGTTATTATTCACTTTTGCGATGATCGAATTTGGGTTGAAGGGATTCAAGGACAGGTTGAACTTTTGCAACTCGGCATCGATTTTATCCGTTAAAATATGGGGCGCTTCATATTTGATCGTATATAGGGTATGAAACACGGTACCACTTTCTTCGTAATATTGTTTTTTGTCTTTACACGAGACAAAGAACAGAATTCCTAAAATAACTGATAAATAAATTTTCTTATGCATTTTTCTATTGTTTAGTCGGTTGCAAAGATAGTGTAAATCTTTGAGTACTACTTTATCTGTATAAAATAGCAAAATAATATACTTCCTCGAATCTCTTGTTTTTGGGTAGAGAAGTCAGATACAGTTGTTTCGGATTTTGTTCTTTAATGCACATCCCGGACATCCTTGACAAGGATTGTCTGTTCCGGTGGGATGTGTAAAGAACTTATATATTTTCTTTCCGATATAGAAAATAACGATAAGGCCGATGATGAAAACTGCTATTTCCTGCCACATAAAGAAGGTGTATTAATTAAACAGGTTCATAAAGAAGTGCCCTGTCTGATAGACTACGCATGAGACGAACCACGCAAGTACGCAAGTATAAACAATTACAAATATACCCCATTTCCAGGAGCCGGATTCGTGGACAATGGCCGATATTGTAGCGATACAAGGGAAATAGATCAGGACAAAGAGCATGAAACTCAGTGCGACCAAATGTGTAAAGACCAATTCTCCCTCGGCATTTTTATCCTGTTTTAATCGTTCGGTCAAGACCTGGCTATCATCCGACTCTCCTGTATATAAGACACTCAGTGTGCTGACGACGACTTCTTTGGCGGCCATACCGGTCAATAGGCTGACACTCATCTTCCAGTCGAAACCCAGTGGATGGAGTATCGGTTGTATGGCTTGGCCGATACGGCCGATGTAGGATTTCTGCTGATGGTCCATCGATTTCAGGCGTTCTAGTTCAGCGATGGTTTCCGCTTTGTCTTCCGGGTTCGTGTCGGACTGTTCCACTTCGGCAATCTGCTTCTCAAAAACATCTCCGTTTTCCGAATGACGAGGAAAATATCCCAAGAACCAGATGATGATAGAAGCGATCAAGATGATCCCCCCCATCTTGTGCAGATATTGTTTGGCTTTTTCCCACATATGAATCATAATTGATTTACCTGTCGGCATGCGGTAAGGAGGAAGTTCCATCACGAAAGGTACATCTTCGTCCTTAAAAAGGAAGCGCTTGAACAGACGTGCCATTAAGACAGCAAGCAGAATACCCGAAGCATAGAGGATCAGCATGACCGTTCCGGCCGTCTGGGGGAAGAAAGCACCTGTCAGCAGGACATACACCGGAAGGCGGGCACTACAGCTCATTAACGGGTTTACCAGCATGGTGATCATCCGGCTGTTACGGCTTTCGATCGTACGAGATGCCATGATAGCCGGCACGTTGCAACCGAAGCCCATCACAAGCGGGATAAACGATTTGCCGTGTAGCCCCATCTTATGCATGATCTTGTCCATGATGAAAGCGGCGCGCGCCATGTAGCCGGAATCTTCCATAAAAGAAATGAAGGCATACAGTATCAATATGTTGGGCAGGAATACGATAACGTAGAGCTTTCGGTAATACCCGGCATTACAGCGGCAAACAGTGGTGCGGCAGTGCTTGGAGCACCATTAAACCATGATTTTTGTACCATCAGCTTAAGTGACCTGCTCACGCCGTGGGATAAGATTGAAAAGCGTCTTGTGGCTGCCGCAGAGGGTGATTTTGTCATAGCACTGTACAATCCGTCAAGTCATAAGAGAAAGGACTATCTGATGAGAGCCTGTGATATTCTGCTTCGTGCGATAGAGCCGGATAGAGCCTGCGGCTATGTCGAAAATATCGGACGTGAGGGAACAAGCTATACGGTCTGTACCCTCGGTGAGCTTCGCAGTGCACAGGTCAACATGTTTACGACAGTATTTATCGGCAATGAGGGTACACAAATAATTGACGGAAAGCTTGTCACAAGGAGAGGATATCAGATTGAGTAAAATACTGATTTTTGCAGGAACAACAGAGGGACGTAAGCTATCAGAGCATCTGTGTGAAAGAGGCATAGAGCATACGGTTTGCGTGGCAACAGAATACGGTGAAATCGTGCTGCATGAAAATCCGTTCGCGCATGTTCATATGGGGCGTATGGACAGTGAAGGCATGAGAAGCTTCTTTGCGGAACAAAAATGTAAGCTCATAGTGGATGCAACCCATCCGTATGCAGCAATTGTTACCGAAAATATAAAGCAGGCAGTTTATGCGTTTAACGAGGCACATGCTGTTACAGACAATCAGGCGGATAGCAGCATATCAGAAAATATCGAATATGTGCGTCTTAAAAGAGATACTGATATATCAGCAGATTATGATAATATCCGCTATTTTGAGGACAATGAAGCATGTGCAAAGGCACTTAACAATACAGACGGAAATATACTGCTCACAACAGGAAGCAAGGAGCTGTCAGTGTATTGTAAAAGCTCAGACGTCAGGGAAAGATTGTATGTGCGCGTGCTTCCGGGGCTTGAGAGCATAAGCTTATGCATGCACAATGATATTACAGGAAAGCACATTCTGGCATTGCAGGGACCGTTTAGTACACAGCTTAATGAGGCGCTTATTGATCAGTATGACATCAGATGTCTGGTCACCAAAAAAAGCGGTGCGGCCGGTGGCTTTATTGAGAAAATAGCTGCCGCAAAAAATAAAAATATTCCGGTCTATATTGTGGGGCAAAGCGTGCAGGATGATGGAATGTCATTTGAAGCTGTTTGTGAATATATTGACGGTAAATATAACAAGCTTCATATCATGCTTGCCGGCATTGGAATGGGAAATGATGCTTGTATGACAAAAGCTGTTTCAGATGCAATAGAAAGCGCTGATATTATACTTGGCGCAAGCCGCATGATAGAAAAATACAGTGCGAAGATAGACAAAAAGCCGTATTATCTTGCAGAACAGATTATTCCTTATCTATATGAAATTGGTGCAGATACTGTAAAAATCAGTAATGTTCTTATATTATTCTCGGGAGATACGGGCTTTTACAGTGGAAGCAAAAAGCTGTATCTGGCGATAAAAAATGAAATATCTGAAGGAAAATTAAATGCGGATGTGTCAATCCTTCCTGGAATTTCATCTGTGTCATATATGGCGGCAGCAGTCGGTGAAACCTACAGCGCTGCATATATATGCAGCATCCACGGAGTAAAGCTTTCTAATATCACATCACGGATTAGCCATCATGCAAAAACGTTTATGCTGATGTCAGGTGTAAAGGATGTGAATATGCTTGGACACCTATTAAGCAGTGACGAAAGGTATGGTTTACAAAAATGCTCGGTAACTGTGGGATACAAGCTATCATATCCGGATGAAACTATATCGCAGCTTTCGCCACAGGAGTGCACAAAGCTTAAAAGGGAGGGACTGTATATCTGCATGATAAAAAATCCCAATCCGGTTGCAAAAAATGTTACACCGCAGCTAAGTGATGCAGCATTTATCCGTGAAAAGGTTCCGATGACCAAAGAGGAAATAAGGCATGTAAGCATCTGTAAGCTTCATTTGAAATCGGATTCAGTGCTTTATGATGTGGGAAGCGGAACCGGCTCCATAGCGGTAGAGGCCGCATCACTTTCCGATGATATGGAGGTCTATGCCATCGAGCAGAAGGAAAATGCTGTGCAGCTTATCACACAAAATAAAGAAAAGCATGGACTTGAAAATATCCATGTGATAAATGCAAAGGCTCCTGACGGAATGGACACTCTTCCGGTGCCGACACACGCATTTATCGGAGGCAGCAGCGGCAATCTAAAGGAGATAATAGAGGCTCTTAAAGCAAAAAATCCACATATCCGTATAGTGATAAATGCAATTTCCATGGAAACAATTTGTGAGATAAAGGAAATATTGTCGGCATATGATGTGAAAAATGAGGATATCGTGCAGCTGCAGGTCAGCCGCTCAAAGCAGATAGGACATTACCATCTGATGCAGGCAGAAAATCCGGTGTGGATATGTTCGTTTGAATTTTAACAGGAGCTTTTTATGTTGCACCTCTATATTAAAACATCGAAAATAAAGCATTAAAGGCTGATATTTTTAAGGTATATGATGAAATAAAGGATGAAAACATGAAAATAAATCGTTTTATGATAGCCGCACCCAAAAGCGGCAGTGGAAAAACAATGATAACCTGCGCTTTACTGCAGCTATTAAAGGATAGCGGAAAAAACATATTGTCATATAAGTGCGGACCTGATTATATTGACCCGATGTTTCACAAAAAGGTGCTTGGCGTACCATCCAAAAACCTCGATACGTTTTTTACGGACGAAAAGACAACAGTGCAGCTTTTCTTAGATGAAAGAGCCGATGGTGATTTTGCGGTGCTTGAGGGCGTGATGGGATTATATGACGGGCTTGGCGGAATATATGAGCAGGGTTCGTCATACCATCTGGCAAAGGTAACGCAGACTCCGATAATACTCGTGGTAGACGCAAAGGGCATGGGAAAGTCAGTGCTTGCTCTTATAGCCGGTTTTTTGCAGTATGACACGCACCACTTGATTAAGGGGGTTCTGCTCAATCGGATGTCGAAGGGCTATTATGACATCATAAAGCCACTGATAGAGAAGGAGCTTTCCGTAAAAGTAGTCGGGTATTTCCCGGAACAGAAGGATATCGGGCTTTCAAGCAGACATCTGGGGCTTGTCATGCCGGATGAGCTTTCAGATATAAAAAAACAGCTCAATGAAACTGCCGACAGACTAAAAAAGACAATAGATATGGATTTGTTTATGGACATTGCAGCAGAGGCAGATGAAATCGGTGACAGCGGAAGTGCAGATGTATATAATGAAAAAAATATAGGTAATTGTGATCAAAATGAATTTTCGCAAAATAAAGCAATAAATACCGTAAACATAGCTGTTGCCATGGACGAAGCATTTTGTTTTTACTATGAAGATAACCTAAGAATGCTCGAAAAATGCGGAGCACAATTACAGTATTTTTCGCCACTGCACGATACCAGCCTTCCAAAGGATTGTGATGCAATGCTGCTTGGAGGCGGTTATCCGGAGCTGTATGCAAAGGAACTGAGTAAAAACGTATCTATGCTGAATGCCATAAAAAAAGCTATTAGAGCCGGAATGCCGACGGTTGCAGAGTGTGGAGGATTTATGTATCTACACACATATATCCGTAACATCTGTGATGATACAGATGAGCAAAACAAGGCTGATGTACAAAATAAAGCAGATATACAAAATGATATGAATAAGTCTAAGCTTGTGGGGGCATTAGATGGTGGGTGTCATTTTAAGGGAAAGCTGGTCAGGTTCGGATATATTGAGCTTGCGGAAAAGCATAGCAATTTTCTACCGCAAAATGAAAAAATAAAGGCGCATGAATTTCATTATTACGACAGCACCGATAACGGAGCCGATTGTATTGCGACCAAGCCGGCCACAGGCAGAAGCTACGACTGCGTGATAAGCCATGATAATTACTGGCTTGGATTTCCGCACCTGTATTATCCGTCAAATCCGCATTTTGCAGAGAGCTTTGTGAGAAAAGCATATGAATATAGAAGGAATAAAAATGGAAAACTCTTATAAATACTTTAAAAACACAGATTGCAAATATTTTCCGTGTCACAAGGGACTTTCGGATGAATTTAATTGTCTGTTTTGTTATTGTCCTATGTATAGTATGCCAAACTGTCCCGGAAGTAAGACCTACATAGAGAAGAATGGCAAAAAAATCAAGGTATGCACAGACTGTACGTTTCCACACAGACCGGAAAATTATGATAAAATCATACAGATTTTGATTAGGAATAATAATAACTGATTTATTGGCTAAAGCCGTTCGGAGGTTTTGCATAACATAAAAATATGGCAGGAAGGAGATGTTTTATATGCAGATTATCTTACAGAGAGGTCTTCCGTTTGAAGTAAAAATACCATCTGCCAGACCTGTTGATATCAGCGCATTATCAGAGGTAGAGTTCAATGAAGAATTAGAGAAGGGATATGCGGATATGCAGGCTGGACGGACAAAAAATGCGAAGAAAGCATTTGCTGACATTCGCAAGGATTATGGCTTATGATATATGAAGTAGAATTATCCGAACAGGCTGACAGTGATTTGAGAGGGATTTTTGAATATATTGCTTTTGAATTACAATCGCCGGAAAATGCAAGCGGACAGCTTGACCGTCTGGAAGAACAGATATTAAGTCTGGATACGATGCCGGAGCGTTATCGAAAATATGAAAAAGAACCATGGAAAAGCCGTGGATTTCGGGTTGAATGAAAAAGTAACTTCCACCATACATTGGCACAGGTAAAATAAGACCTTTTTGCAGGACTAACATCCATATAGTTCTGGATTATTCGTAAAAATTAACATATAATAAGGGCAGAAAACAAAGCTTTTTCTGGAAGATGGGCATGATTTTGGGACCACTGAAAGTACTTTTGAAAAATTAACTTCCACCGGCCTGATTATGAAACCAGCACCGGAAATGGATCTTGCAGTTACTTTTTCAAGAGTGATGGTTTAAGGATCACCTGGTTGGCGGGAATCCTTTCCAGCTGGCAGAGGTCCAGCAGTTTTCTGTCTATCAGCAGCAGAGCCAGTTCAAACGGGGTGCAGCCGTTTAAACTGGCTCTTGCTACGCTATTGATGTGGTTGGTGATCAGAGTTACCTACTCCTGGTCCAAGCCTGCGAATGTCGTACCTTTGGGGATAATATAACGGATGAATTCATGATTTTTTTCCAGACGTCCCTTCTGCCAGGAAGCCATGGGATCGCAGTAAAAGACACGGGATAGAAGTTCACCTTCAGGCCGTTCAAAAATAGCTGGATCTTTGAATGAGGCACCATTGTCTGTAAGAATGACCGGAAAGAGTTTTCGATATAGCTCTGCTCCCAGATGGGTATATATTCGCTGAAACACATCTTGTACGTTGTCCTTCCTGTCAGCCTCCATAAGAAAAATAAGCATAAGGCTACAATTACGGAAAAGCATGGTCAACAGTACTTGTTCTGATTTTCCCCCGGCACCTTCCACCACATCTAATTCCACCACATTTGTATCTGGAAACTTTTCCAGATATCTCTCAAAATCCTGATAGGATCTGTCTTTTCTATATCCAGTGTTGTCAGGTTCTCTGCGGACCTGCCGACGTTTTTTGTAGCGGACCTTCCGGGGAAGGTCGAGGTTGATTGCAGTGAAGTATCCCTGGTCTATATAGTTGTAGAGGGTCCTTATAGAACAAGGGACGGATTCCTGATTAGAAGCAAAGATATGGGACAAAGGCTGTCCCTGCAGAAGCAGAGGGGAAACCAGACGGTCCAGCTGTTCCAGGGACTCAGGAGTCTGGTTAATCCCAGACCGTGAAGAAGATTTTGTTTCACTGTAAATATCGTTGGCATAATTGGCCCTGTAGAAATAGAAGTCGTGGGAACAGTTGCGTATCTGAGGGCAGTCATTACACACGTAGGGGGGCTTTTTTAACTTTTCGCAGAGTCTGGGAGTAAAGTCAGGACAATACATGGAACAGCGCTTAGGGCGGCATTTCCAGCATAAGGAATTACAAGTCTGATTCCCGCAGATATGCTGCTTTACACAGTTCTGAAAATGCTCGCATTCTGAGCGCTTCCGCTGGGTTTCGTTTTGAAAATGAGGAACCCGGAAAAGGTGACGCCGAATCTCCTTGGAAATGGTAGAAGAATCCTTGTTGATTCTGCAGGCAATCTGCGTGAAATTTTCCCCACGGCTGATACCATGTTCAATGGCAGCACGATCAGCAAGGGTAAGGTGTTTTTTGTTTCCAGTAGCTTTAGTAGACATAAATGAATCCTCCTATACAATAAAAATATCCCATTTCCGGTAGTTGGAGGATATGACCAGGGAGGAGCCCTGGTATTTCTTATAGAATAAACGATTGCAAGACTAACTTCCACCCCCAGTTCCTAATGTAGAGCAAAACAGACTAAAGGTGGAAGTTAGTTTTTCATTTAAGGATTCACAGAATGTTCATAATTAATTAGCACTCACCTCTTTACAGTGCTAACAATATGTGTTATATTACGAATATAACAAAGATGACCAAAGGATACAGAAAGAAATTTCAGTATCCTTTTCCTACGATATACAAGGAGGAGAGCCTATGAACATCAGTAAATTTACTCAAAAATCAGTACAGGCTGTTCAGGATCTTGAAAAGGTTGCTTACGAATACGGCAACCAGGAAGTAGAGCAGGAGCATCTCCTGTATGCCCTGTTAACGCAGGAAGACAGCCTGATCCTCAAATTGATCGAAAAGATGGAGATCAATAAGGACTATTTTATCAATACAGTGAAAAAAGCTCTGGATGCAAAAGTAAAAGTATCCGGTGGTGATCTGAGATTTGGCCAGTATCTGAACAAATCTCTGGTAAACGCAGAGAATGAAGCAAAAGCAATGGGAGACGAATATGTTTCTGTTGAGCATCTGTTCCTGTCCCTGCTGACCCAGCCAAGCCCAAGCATGAAGAAAATATTCAACGAGTTTGGAATCACCAGAGAAAGATTTCTCCAGGCACTTTCAACTGTAAGAGGCAACCAGAGAGTTGTCAGCGACAATCCTGAAGCAACCTATGACACCTTAAATAAATATGGTGAGGATCTTGTCGAAAAAGCAAGAAACCAGAAACTGGATCCAGTCATCGGCCGTGATGCAGAAATCCGTAACATCATCCGAATCCTTTCCCGTAAGACCAAGAACAACCCGGTATTGATCGGTGAACCTGGTGTTGGTAAAACAGCAGCTATCGAAGGTCTTGCACAGCGAATTGTTGCAGGTGATGTGCCGGAAGGCCTTAAAGAAAAGAAAATCTTCGCACTGGATATGGGCGCACTTGTTGCAGGTGCAAAATACCGTGGAGAATTTGAGGAACGTCTGAAAGCAGTTCTTGAAGAAGTCAAAAAGAGCGAGGGTGAAATCATCCTCTTCATCGATGAACTTCATCTGATCGTCGGCGCCGGCAAAACAGACGGTGCAATGGACGCAGGCAACATGCTGAAACCTATGCTTGCCAGAGGCGAGCTGCACTGTATT
>ENA-OPDJ01001428-OPDJ01001428.1-human-gut-metagenome-genome-assembly--contig:-NODE-1428-length-12808-cov-2.312083_pt1 | contig 12808 bp, 11 predicted proteins | sample MGYA00241621_ERZ501505 | MGnify/ENA primary metagenome ERZ501505 (study PRJEB25962, sample SAMEA2042624) | human gut metagenome | biome: human gut; feature: human-associated habitat; material: faeces... | reverse complement strand
GCCGCCGCTTTTTTCTCATTGATGGTGGGCGAATTCGTGTCGGGAAGGCAAAAAAGGAAACTCCTCCCTCTTGACAATGTCCGCCCACGGTGATACACTATCGGCGTAAAAATGGCAGAGAAGGGGACAGCGCCTGTGGAAGGGCCCAGAGAGGGAGCGCATTTTGCTGGAAGCGCTCCTGCCGGGAGACAGAGCCGCCCACCACCCCTGAGCCGCCCGCCGAAACCCTATGGGGAGTAGACCGGGACGGGTCCTCCCGTTACAGAGGTCACGAGCGACGGCCTGCAGGCCGTAAGCAGGGTGGAACCGTGGAGTATGATAAGATGACTACTTCACCCCTGAATTTGTGTCAGGGGTGAATTTTTTTGCCCCTATTTCAGAAAGGAGCCATTTCCCATGAGTGACGAGAACCTGTACACCTTTGAAAATCCCGAGTATCGGAAAACCTATTGGCATACCTGCTCCCACGTTCTGGCCCAGGCCATGAAGCGCCTGCATCCGGAAGTGAAGCTGGCCATCGGCCCCAGCATTGAAAACGGTTTCTACTACGATTTTGATACACCCCGTCCCTTCACTCCCGAGGACCTGGAGGCCCTGGAGGCGGAGATGCGTAAGATCTGCAAGGAGAAGCTGAAGCTGGAGCGCTTCGAGCTGCCCCGTGAGGAGGCTGTGAAGTTCATGGAGGAGAAGGAGGAGCCCTACAAGGTGGAGCTCATCAACGACCTCCCTGCCGACGCCCACATCTCCTTCTATAAGCAGGGTGATTTCACCGACCTCTGCGCCGGTCCCCACCTGGATTCCACCGGAAGGATCAAGGGCAACGCCATCAAGCTCACCAGCGCCACCGGCGCCTACTGGCGGGGTGACAGCAACCGCAAGATGCTCCAGCGGATCTACGGCGTGGCCTTCCCCAAGAAGGATGAGCTGGACGCCTATCTGGAGCAGCAGGCCGAGGCCCTGAAGCGGGACCACAACAAGCTGGGCCGGGAGCTGGAGTACTTCACCACTGTGGATGTCATTGGCCAGGGCCTGCCTGTGCTGCTGCCTAAGGGCGCCCGCGTGATCCAGCTGCTCCAGCGTTGGATCGAGGACACCGAGCAGAAGCGGGGCTACCTCCTCACCAAGACTCCCCTTATGGCCAAGCGGGATCTCTACAAGATCTCCGGCCACTGGGACCACTACCTGGATGGCATGTTCATCCTGGGCGATCCCTATGACGAGACCAAGGAGTGCTTTGCCCTTCGTCCCATGACCTGCCCCTTCCAGTACCAGGTCTATCTGAGCAAAATGCGCTCCTACCGGGATCTGCCCCTGCGCATGGGAGAACTGGGACTGGTTCACCGTCATGAGAAATCCGGACAGCTCCACGGCCTGATGCGGGTGCGCTGCTTTACCCAGGACGATGCCCACATCTTTATGATGCCGGAGCAGATCAGGGACGAAATCAAGGGCGTGGCAAAGCTGATTGACGAGGTATATCAGCTCTTTGGCTTTAAATATCATGTGGAGCTGTCCACCCGTCCGGAGGATTCCATGGGAAGCGATGAGGACTGGGAGATGGCTACGGACGCCCTGCGGGGAGCGCTGGATGACCTGGGGCTGGACTATGTGGTAAACGAGGGAGACGGCGCTTTCTACGGACCCAAGATTGACTTCCATCTGGAGGATTCCATCGGAAGAACCTGGCAGTGCGGCACCATTCAGCTGGATTTCCAGCTGCCTCTGCGGTTTAACTGCGAGTATATCGGAGCAGACGGTGAAAAACACCGTCCCATTATGATCCACCGGGTGGCCTTCGGTTCCATCGAGCGGTTCATCGGTATCCTGATCGAGCACTACGCAGGCGCCTTCCCCACCTGGCTGGCCCCTGTCCAGGTAAAAGTGCTGCCTATCTCTGAGAAGTATATGGACTATGGAGAAAAGGTGCTGGCAGCTCTTAACGAGGCGGGTATCCGGGCTGAGATCGACACCAAGGCGGAAAAGATCGGCTATAAGATCCGGGAGGCCAGACTCCAGAAGATTCCCTACATGCTGATTGTGGGCGCAAAAGAAGAGGAAGAGGGTCTGGTGTCTGTCAGAAGCCGTTTCCTGGGAGATGAGGGACAGAAAGACCTCCATGGGTTTATCGCCTCCATAAAAGAGGAAATTGAATCCAGAATTTCCAGAAAAGTGGAAGTGCAGGAGTAAAAATAAAAATAGAAGTATAAGATAGGAAAGATGGCATATACTAATCCTGTTCCAAAAACGGACCAGAAAGGAGATTATGTATATGCCATCTTTAGTATGTTCTGTACAGAATTGTGTTTACAACAACGCCATGTACTGCAGCAAGGGAGATATCCAGGTGGGCGGCGAGGAAGCCAGAAAATGTCAGGAGACCTGCTGCGAGAGCTTCCAGGAGAGGAAGGCGGACAGCGCGAAAAACTCCATGGGAACCCCCAGCCAGGAGACCTGCGTGGACTGCAAAGCCTGCCACTGTACCTATAACGATCACTGCAAATGTACAGCCGGCAAGATTGACATCGCAGGAGCAGCCGCCAGCACCAGGGGCGAGACAGAGTGCGCCACGTTTCAGTGCAAGTGCTGACCGGCTGAAATAAGAAGGCCATAAGAAAACCCCGGGAGGACCAGGAGCAGTTCCCGCATCCTTCCGGGGATTTTTGCGCTGTTTTTAAAGAATATCAATGTATTCTCCGCTGAGGGCTTTATTCATGCTCCGCACGGCGCAGAATTTGCCGCACATGGAGCAGCTGTCATCGTATTCCGGCTTTCTTTCATTCCGAATCCGTCTGGCCGTCTCCGGATCCAGAGAGCATTCCCACTGCTTTTCCCAGTCAAAGGTCCGTCTGGCATCCGCCATGGCGTCGTCCAGGTCTCTGGCGTGGGGGATCTTTTTGGCGATGTCCGCCGCATGGGCGGCAATTTTGGAGGCTATGATCCCCTGCTTTACATCCTCCACATTGGGAAGGGCCAGATGCTCCGCGGGGGTAACATAGCAGAGGAAAGCGGCGCCGGCAGAGGCGGCGATAGCGCCTCCGATAGCGGAGGTAATATGATCATACCCGGGGGCAATATCGGTGACGATAGGACCCAGCACATAGAAGGGGGCGCCCATGCAGATGCTCTTCTGCACCTCCATGTTGGCAGCGACCTGATTCAGGGGCACATGGCCGGGGCCTTCTACCATCACCTGCACGTTGTGCGCCCATGCGCGCTTGGTCAGCTCGCCCAGACGCACCAGTTCTTCAATCTGGCACACGTCGGTGGCGTCAGCCAGACAGCCGGGACGGCAGGCATCGCCCAGAGAGATGGTCACGTCATGCTCGGCGCAGATCTCGCAGATCTCGTCAAAGTGCTCGTAGAAGGGGTTCTCGTTGCCGGTCATGCTCATCCACGCAAACACCAGAGAACCGCCGCGGCTCACGATGTTCATCTTGCGCTTGTGCTTGCGGATCTGCTCGATGGTCTTGCGGGTGATACCGCAGTGCAGAGTAACAAAGTCCACGCCGTCCTCTGCGTGCAGGCGTACCACATCGATGAAGTCCTGTGCAGTCAGTTCTGCCAGATCCCGTTGGTAGTGGATGACCGAATCATACACCGGCACAGTGCCGATCATCACCGGGCACTCGTGGGTCAGCTTCTGGCGGAAGGGCTGGGTGTTGCCGTGGCTGGACAGATCCATAATGGCTTCTGCGCCCATGTTCACGGCGCTCATCACCTTCTGCATCTCAATGTTGTAGTCCTTGCAGTCGCGGGAGACGCCAAGGTTCACGTTGATCTTGGTGCGCAGCATGGAGCCCACGCCCTCGGGGTTCAGGCACTTGTGGTGCTTGTTGGCGGGAATGGCCACCTTGCCCTCAGCCACCAGCTGACGGATCTCCTCCGTGGTGCGGTATTCCTTTTTGGCCACGATCTCCATTTCCGGCGTGACGATGCCCTTGCGGGCAGCGTCCATCTGTGTGGTGTAGTTCTGCATGGTACTTTCCTCCAAATGTTTCTTTTATCTTGAACAGCGCTTTGCGCGCTGAACGTACCGGAAATAGGTTTTTGCGCAGCCTTTCCTCTGTGCGCAATTGGCTCCCCCTTTGGGGGAGCTGGCATCGCGCCAGCGATGACTGAGAGGGTTTTGAGAAAGGAGGTTTTCCCCCGGTTAGATCCGGAGCGTCTTTTCGTGAGTTTCTCGACAGATACGTTGTTTACCCGGAATTTTTTGGGGGATAATGGGGATGGTCCTTACGGTATACAAGAGCCGGAATGGTTCTTTAGCTTCCGTTCGCATCCGTTTAATCCGGAAGCCGGATCGGTTGGTTCCCCGGAGGTCGAGAGTATGCGGGAGATGATGACGGAACAGGATTTGGCCGGTTTCCCAAGGAAAGGTTTGACCCGTAATTATACGTGGCGGTATCATAAGGATCTGGGCTATGGCGATCATCTGGAGCGTTATGGGGAGGTGAAGGATATCGAGACTTATTGTAAGTATGCCCAAGTCGTGAACTATGACCAATATCGTAGTTTTATGGAAGGCTGGGCCTCTCATATGTGGGATTGGTATACGGGTATCTTGATCTGGAAAACCCAGAATCCATGGACATCCTTGCGGGGGCAAATGTATGATTGGTCTCTCGATGTAAATGCTTCCTTGTACGGAACCCGGAAAGGCTGTGAGCCCTTACATGCCTATTATAACCCGGTAACCCGTAAGGCGGGATTGTTGAATACGACCCTGAAAGATTATACGGATTTATCGATTGTAGCCCGTATCTATAATCTGGAAGGCAAACTGCTTTGGGAGAAAGAGACGAGAGCGAGCGCCAAGGCGAATACGGTACAGGAATTATTGGATATCCCCGTTCCGGAAGGGCTCAAAGGCGCTTATTTCTTACGGCTGGCTTTGAATGCGGATGTCCCCAATATTTATTGGCTGACAACCGAGCCGAAAGACTACACCAGCTTATCTCAACTTCCGAAGTCAAGACCGGGAATCAAGACCGAGATCAAGAAGGAAGGATCGAATTTCGTAGGTACAGTCCGTCTGAGCGCTGATTCGCAGATCTCGTTCTTCAACCGTATCAAGGTCTTTGATAAGGAGACAGGCAAACGAATCTTACCGGTACATTATTCGGATAACTATATTACGCTAATGCCGGGTGACCAACAAGAAATAAGCTTGGAGTTTCCCGCTAATCTGCCGGAAGAGCGAATACAAATCGTGGTGGATAGCTACAATTCTCCTTTGCCTTGACGTACGATCTCGAAATTATCCGTCGTGCAATCTATAACCGTAGAGGCTTCCAATCCTCCAAAACCGCCGTCGATTACGATATCCACTTGATGCTCGTATTTCTCGTGTATCAATTCCGGATCTGTCGTATATTCGATCACCTCATCCTCGTCACGGATGGACATGGTTAGGATTGGATTTCCCAAGGATTGTACCAATGTACGGGTAATGTTATTGTCCGGTACACGGATTCCGACTTCTTTCCGGTTCTTGTAAATCTTTGGAAGCTCGCTGCTGGTGGGTAAGATAAAGGTGAAAGGACCGGGTAGATGTTTCTTCATCAGCTTGAAAGCGGCGTTGCTTACCTTGGCGTATTCACTAAGATTAGACAGGTCGTAGCAGATGATAGACAGGTTGCTTTTCTGTGGATTAACCCCTTTCATCTGACATATTTTCTCTACCGCACGCACGTTCAGCGCATCGCAACCGATGGCGTATACCGTGTCGGTAGGATAAACGACAAGGCCGCCGTCCTGCAGGACTTTGACGACCTTGTCTATTTCTTTTTGATTCGGATTCTCCGGATAGATTCTCACTAACATATTAGCCGTAGATAATGTGTCCGTTCTCGTCTGTATATTCCTCTAATCCTTTACTATATTGGTTCATGGCCCGGAGGCTCATACCCATGCTTGAGAAACCACCATCGTGGTATAGGTTCTGCATCGTTACCTTGCGGGTAAAGTCGGAGAACATCATTACGCAATAGTCCGCGCACTCGTCGGCGTTGGCGTTACCCAGTGGACTCATTTTGTTAGAAAAGTCCATCAAGTGTTCCATTCCCTTCACGCCACTACCTGCGGTTGTCATTGTCGGGGATTGGGAGATCGTGTTCACACGTACGCCTTTCTCACGGCCATAGATGTAACCGAAACTACGGGCGATAGATTCCAGCAGGCTCTTAGCGTCCGCCATATCGTTGTATCCGAAGAACGTGCGCTGGGCGGCCACATAACTTAATGCCACTACGGAACCATTCTCGGCGATAGCGTCTTGTTTCTTGGCTACCTGTAGCATCTTGTGGAAAGAGATAGCGGAGATATCCAACGTCTTTTCCAGCATTCCATAGTCCAGATCATCGTACGTACGTTTCTTGCGTACGTTCGGGCTCATACCGATAGAATGTAAAACGAAATCTATTTTACCACCTAATATTTCCACTGACTTCGCAAATACGGTCTCCAGATCCTCTACGCTGGTTGCGTCCGCCGGGATTACCTGCGCATTCAACTTCTCCGCCAAAGCATCTACCTGACCCATACGAACAGCGATAGGCGTATTGCTTAACGTGATAGTCGCACCTTCCTCTACGGCTCTTTCTGCCACTTTCCAGGCGATAGACATATCGTTCAGAGCACCGAAGATAATGCCTCTCTTGCCTTTCAATAAATTATGACTCATACCTCTTGTTTATTAATTACGGCACAAACATACACAAAATGTGCAACATACGCAAATGAATATCATAGCCTGACATTTGAATATGTGCCTTGATATTAAAACAAGGTAGAGCCATTCTTTGTTGGCGGCTACTTCTTATTCCCGGAAATAAACCCTCTTTACCCGAGGCGAGATAGAGGTTAATATCTCATAAGGGATTGTTTTCAATTTATCCGAAAGTTCGCTCACCGGTAGTTCGTCGCCGAAAATAATTACGGCGTCGCCTTCTTGCGCATGGATGTCGGTGACGTCGATCATGCAAGCGTCCATGCAGATGTTGCCGATAATCGGACAGCGTTGTCCATTGATCAAGACTTCCCCACCTCCGTTGCTGAAGTGGCGATCCAGTCCGTCGGCGTATCCGATCGGGATGATAGCGATCCGGGAATCACGTTTCACATAACTCATACGGCTATAACCGATCGAATCCCCTGCGGGTACGTTTTGTATTTGTAAGATCGTTGTCTTCAAGGTGCTGACATTCCGTAAGCCTTTTTGTCCGGATGCGCTTACTCCATATAAACCGATACCTAAACGTACCATATCCATTTGATAAGCGGCGAAACGCTCGATTCCCGCAGAGTTTAGGATATGTTTGATTACCTTATACTCTAACCCGCTTTCTAGTTCCCCTGCGGCTTTGGTGAATTTATCCAATTGTTGATGGGTAAAATCATCGAAGACGTACGAGTCGCTTCCGGCTAAATGAGAGAAGACCGAACGGGCGATAACCCCGGATTGCGCTCTCAAGCGTTCACAGATCGCCGGGACATCCTCCGGTTGAAACCCTAGGCGATGCATGCCGGTATCGATCTTGATATGGATAGGGTAAGAGGTGATCCCTCTGCGCTCGGTCTCCCGGATCATGGCATCCAATAGGCGGAAGCTATAGACTTCCGGTTCCAGATGGTTCTCGAACAAGACATTGAAACTGCTGAATTCCGGATTCATGACGATAATGGGGATCGAGATGCCTTCTTTACGCAATTCGGCTCCCTCGTCGGCTACCGCCACGGCCAGATAGTCGCAACGATGTTCTTGAAGGGTCTTCGCCAACTCGTAAGAGCCGGCTCCATAACCAAAAGCTTTTACCATACAAACCATCTTAGTCTCCGGCTTTAGCTTGGAACGATACTGATTGAAGTTGTGTACGATCGCGTCCAGATTTACCTCTAGGATCGTCTCATGCACTTTCTTCTCCAACAACTCGGAGATCTGCTCGAAATGGAAATGGCGGGAACCTTTAATCAAGATCAACTCATCCTTGAATTTCTTGAAGGAAGGAGACTTGATAAATTCCTCGGTGGTCGTGTAAAACTCCTTCTCGATCTCGAAGACGGAAGCATATTCCTTTAAGTCGCGGCCGATACCGATGATACGATCTATCTTCTTACGGCGAACCAAATCGGCGACCTTCTTATATAGAGATTTCGGCAAGGTGCCCGATTGAAGGATATCGGAGAGGATTAAAGTGCTCTTTAATTGCTTGCCTACCCGGCGGCTTTGTTGGAAATCGAGCGCGATATCCAAGGAGTTGATATCCGAGTTATAGGTATCATTTATCAACAGGCAATTGTTGATACCTTGCTTTACGTCCAATCGCATAGCCACCGGCTCAAGATGCAAGAATTTTGTTACGTCGTTTACGCTGGTGGGTTTTAGGTAAAGCATAACCGCCATACAATGGATCACGTTCTCGATAGAAGCGTCGTCCGTGAACGGAATGGTAACGACCCGGTTGAAGCCCAGTAAAGTACAGTGAATGATCGTCTCAAACTCTTTCTTATCGATAGACTCGATAAACAAAGGAGCCTCGGAGTCCGTACGGCTCCATGCGATCGCTTTATGAGAAAGGCAAGCCGATTCGATACAATTGGCGATAAATAAATCATCCCCATCATAAATAATGGCTTCGCAATCATTGAAAAGCGTCAGCTTCTCCATACATTTCTGATTGGAGGAGAGGAAATTCTCTTGATGAGCCTCCCCGATATTCGTGATGATACCGATCGTGGGGGCGATAATGGGTTGCAGGCGTTCCATCTCGTCCGGTTGTGAGATACCGGCCTCGAAGATGCCCAGTGTATTTTTCTCGCTCATCTGCCATACCGAGAGAGGAACCCCCAACTGGGAGTTGTAGCTCCGAGGCGAACGTACGATGTTGAACTCGTTATGCAACAGTTGATAGAGGAATTCCTTTACGATCGTCTTTCCGTTGCTACCGGTGATGCCGATCACGGGGATGTTGAATTGCTTCCTGTGGTGAGTCGCCAGTTTTTGTAAAGCTCGTAACGTATCTTTTACGATCAGGAAGTTTGCGTCCTTCATGCTCTCGAACTCCGGTAGCATATCGCTTACCACGAAGTTGCGAACACGAAGTTTATAGAGTTCCTGTATATATCTATGTCCGTCGTTCGTCTTGGTTTTCAAGGCGAAGAAGAGGCTTTTTTCCGGGAAGGAGAGACGACGGCTGTCAGTCAACAATAAACTGACCGTATCGTCAAGCAATTGGTTTGTTTTAGCACCGATAACTCTTGCTATTTCTTTAATTGCGTATTCCATTCTTTTATTTTAGTTTAGACTTTACTATTTCGATCTCTTTTCTGATATCAAAGGAAGGAATTTTCTCGCTAATTCGTTCCATCTTTAACAAAGTTTGAAGGATAAACCGCTTATAGGCCTCGCTATCCGGTTGAAAGGGCTTATGGTTAATAGCTTTTTGAATATCACCCCATTCTTTAAGGATTGCCGAAGTGTCTGTGGATAAGAAATTTTCGATAAAACGTTGCCAAATATAATCAATGGCCAATGGGGAGGGATGGAGCATATCGTCCGCATAGAAACGATAATCCCGGAGCTCGTCCATAAGGATCTCATAAGCGGGGAAGTAGGCGATTCGGCCGGGATAATCTTTCTGTAAGGCGTCCGTGGCTAGCAATAGGGTGGCTTTGCTGAGTTGGTTCTCGTGCGCCCCGTCTTTCCAGTGGCGGATTGGACTTACGGTAAATAAGATTTTCAAGGCGGGGTTTTGTTCCCAAAGGGCTAGTAACAGAGGTTTCCAGTCCTCGACGATCTCTTGCGTGGATAATCGTTGCCGATCGAACATCTTTTCCGGTAGCTTATGGCAATTCGACACGATTCGCCCGTCGCTCTTGAGGCGGTACACGAAAGCGGTTCCCAACGTGATTACCAACCGGGTCGCTTTCCGCAGGAAATCGGAAGATTGGGATAAGCGGCTGTTTATATGGTCTAGGCATTCTTCTTCCGAGGGAGCGGAGAAACGGCTATGATGGGTAAAACTATGGTATACGCCCTCATGCCGGAATAAATCCCCGGAGGTAAAACGCTCCGGGCGTAGCAGCATCCGCAATCCTTCCGCTACGGAAGCTGGGTTATACAGAGTACCGAATGGGTTTATATCTACGGAGAATTTATTCTCTTCCAGCTTCCGCCCGATATTCTCGGCGAAGCAGGAGCCCATCATCACGACCCGTTCCTCATACGAGAAAGAGAATCGTGCTTTCGGCAATAGGATTCGGGTATAAAGTTCCATATTTACTTTTTCGCAAAAGTAGATATATGTTTACGGAAATGCAAATAAAGGACCTTATTCTCTTCCGGTTTCCTTCGAGATCATTTCATTGTATAAATCTACCGGGCCCCAATGCCACATCTTTGTTTCTTCGTTTTCCAGCCGTTTGTAAGTATCGGACGAATATATCTGTTTTATGGCATCAATCAAACTGATACCTTTGTTTGTGGTCACCATATCTGCCAGCCAGCTCACTTTCGATGGCAACAGTAGATAGAGATTGCTTTGATTAATTTCTCCTATCATGACTTTATCTCCTTTGCTTCCATGAATGTTATACTATCTAGCGACCGCTCTGTGTGAAACAGATATTGATCTACCAATTTGTATGTTTGCAATTCCGAAATGAGTGCCTGTTTGCTCAATACATGTCCTTCATAGAGGGCGAATGCGGCGTATACATGATCATTGGCAACAGGACCATATACGATGTCGTAGTCATGTGTATATCCTTGCTTTGTGCGGTTAAGCATTACGAAGTCTATCCATTCTGCGGTTGGTGTTGGAAAAGAGAGCGTTTTCAACGTGTACATGGCTTGCTTGTCAAATTCGTAAATATTGACGTATCCTTTGCAGGTTTTGCTTTCTCTCATTTTACGTTGAACCCATCGTTCCGCTTGTTCGTATGAAGTGGTCGCATAAAAACCTGCGCCATAATCGAGACGGCGGTTTGGCTCTCTTATTTCAGGACTGCAAATCTGTTCTATACTTCCGTGATATATTTTCATTTTGTGTCCTCTTTCTTTCTGAGATTTATAAACTCATCGATGTTTGCCAAGAGCCATTGGTAACTTTGTGTATGCAACACATCAAAGAAATCACGCAAGTATTCCAATACGCCATACTTGCTGAACTCTTGCATGACTTCCTCTCCACTCAAGCCCTTGGCATTTTTGTACTGCTCAATGCAGAATGAGATAAAATAGGCTATATCTTGTTGTTTCTTGTCCATAATATTCTTCCTATTTAATTTACTGCTTTTATCTACTTTATCACGGTATCATCTATACAAATATACGGCATTCATTTCTAAGTGCCATAGTTTTGTACATATTTCCTTTTGAGAAGCAAATAAACATCGTTAACCCTCGTTACCTTGTCTCATGGCGGATCCAACAGGAATAACCTTGGCCCGGTCGTGTTACCGGGTGAGGTCGAGAACGAAAAAGCATACGAGCATGTGTCAGCGAAATCTTATGTAATCTTTCCTTTTGATTGAAATATTCCCTTATCGGTGACAATACCTTTGTCTGATAATCTCCAACGAGAGGGAACATCGAGCGTAAATAGGCGATTAAACCTCCTTTTTGACGTAAAAAGCAGTGCTTTCCATCGAAAATAGGCATCGGAATCCACACATATAGTCGCATTAACCCACACGTATGGTCGCGTTAACCCATACATATGGTCATGATAGGCTACACATATGGTCATGATGGGCATCGTGACCCCTCAAGAATGGGCATTGTTACCTCCTTACGACTGGGTGGTAAGGGGTGAAACATGAACTAGGGTGAATTAATTTCTCTAGAATGAAAGGCCCTTTTCTGTTAAGTGATTACTTGATAGCTGATTGCTGTTTTTTTCTCTCGTATTTGGAAGCGAGCCGTACCTTTGCCCGAAATAATCGCCTCTCCGGAACTTAGGATTACAAATTGTCAAAAAGACAAACGTTCTAAGGATTAGTTGAAATGAAACAGGCGAGGACTTTGCCTATGTCCTCGCCTGTGAGCTTAGATCTGATGTATAGTCAGCTGCTTCTAAGCTTCATCTCCCATCGTTGCCATATATTCTTTCCATAAGGAGTCTATGTCGTAATCATTGCCGAGCGCATATTTCACGCCACCATCGAACGACCAAGGAATAACCTCTAATGTGCTTCGGTTGAACTTCCGCAGGAAATCCGGGCTCTTGGTTTGCGTAAGCCATGCGAGGAAGAAGCCTGTCGTGCGGTAACCATCCATATAATGGCCGCCTTTGGGACGATCTTCCAAGGTAAAACCGCCGTTTAAGTATCTTACGGCATCCGCCACACCTTCTATCATGGCCCAGAAAGTCTTATTAGTCCCATAGCTACCTATGCCTTGAGGCTCCAATTGGAAACCATGCGTCAGCTCATGGTATAATACGCCACGGGTCTCGTAATCCACTTTCGCGGTGTCGTTATTGGCAAAACTTTTCTCGATCCATTTCGTGCTGTATACGATACTGATGGAAGGGGGCGCTCCGTCTTTCGCGGATACCCCGTCGTATTCCTTTAATGTATAGTGGATCTCCTCGATGCCCGGGATACTATCTTCCGGAGTGAAATAAAGCGTCTCTACGACCTTGCGGGCGTGCTTGGTAATATAAGCTTCCGGATCAGGGATAACGGCGGCATAGATTGCCGAGCCCTTAGCCTCGGGGGAAAGATTCTTGAAATCGATCTTTCCGATGTAATAATTATCCCAAGGATTTGAGGTGGCTTCCGCTACTGTAGCCGCCTGTTCCTTTTT
>ENA-OPDJ01001424-OPDJ01001424.1-human-gut-metagenome-genome-assembly--contig:-NODE-1424-length-12843-cov-3.520723_pt1 | contig 12843 bp, 8 predicted proteins | sample MGYA00241621_ERZ501505 | MGnify/ENA primary metagenome ERZ501505 (study PRJEB25962, sample SAMEA2042624) | human gut metagenome | biome: human gut; feature: human-associated habitat; material: faeces... | reverse complement strand
GATATTCTCATGCAGTTTGCTGAACTTGGAGAAGAAATCTCTGGCACCAAACACATCGAAAGTCAAGATCGAAGCCTGCCTTGAGAATTGTTTTTGCAGGATTGTTCCACTCTGACAAAAAAACTGAGTCAGGAAATTCCTTTTTGATAACGGCAAAAATTTCCTGCCAAAATTTAATGGTACCCTTTTGCTTTGGGTCGTTTTTTATCATAGCGTGCGCCATATCCACACGAAAGCCTGCGGCGCCCATATCCAGCCAAAATCGGCACACGTCAATGAGCCTCTGATGGTTTTTCATTGCGGCGGGAGCATTCATAGGCATCTGCCATGATTTATCCGTTTTGTAATAGCCATAATTGAGCGCGGGCTGCATAGCGTAATAATTAACCTTAAACATATGCGGACGCTCGGAAAGCCCGCACATAAAGCGACCCTCGCAGTGCTCCACGTCCATGTGGTCCGACCAAATGTATGCGTCAGTATATTCGTTCTTTTCATCCTTGCAGGATTGAATAAACCACGGGTGCTGATTTGAGGTGTGGCCCATAACGAGATCAAGCATGATCCTAATGCCCTTTTTCCGCGCTGTATCAAAAAGCCGTTTCATATCCTCATTTGTGCCGAAGCGCGGGTCGGTATTGTAATAGTCGGACACATCATATCCGCCGTCCATAAAGGGCGAGGTGTAATGCGGATTGAGCCAAATCGCATTACAGCCCAAGTCCGATATGTAGTCAAGTTTTTCGATAATGCCGCTAATATCGCCTACCCCGTCACCGTTTGCATCATAAAAGCTTGTGGGATATACCTCATAAAAAACCGCGCTGTCAAGCCACCTTTGCTTCATATAAACCCCTCGCTGCTCCATAGAATGAACTTTATTTTTAACATATCCTTTTGCGCATTTTTAGAGAAAGGGAGAATGCCTATTATTCTTTTATTTCATAGGGAAATTCATGAAAAACCTGGCTGATCGTCAGCGTCCCGTCCTCTTTCAGCGTGATAAGATTGCCGCCCTTCTTCATCTTTTGAGCGTAGGGATCGCTTTCGCAGATGCCGCTCTGCACAGCATAGGCCAGCAATACGCCTTGATACGAAACGGCCGAGTCGTTGGCGTGGTCATGGCCGCAGAATACGCCTTTGGTGCTGCCTGCGGCGACTATTTTATCAAATAAGCCTGTATTTACTACAGGAGAATAAACATCCTCATTGTTACTACCATGCAGGTGCTTTGAGGTATCAATTTTACCTTCATTCCACGCAGTTTCATATTCTTTAAGGGGAATGTGCTGGAAAAGAAGGCTCGGAAGCACCGTTGCTTGGTTGTTTTTCTGCGCACTGTAAATGGCGCTGAGTCCAACAATATTTTTTTCGTACCACTTTACCTGATCCCGGTAAATCGGCTCGTATTGCAGCGTCCGGTTTGTGTCGGTATGCGAATCAAGCAGTATGAGCGATGCGTCAAGGTGCGATGGATCCTGATGATTATATACGTTTATTACATAATTCCCAACACCGCTTAAATCCTCCGGTCCGCGTGCAAAAAGGCAGTGCTCCGCCTTTTCAAAAAGCGAGGCCAAATCTTTACGGCTTAATTTACCCTGCGAATCGTGGTTGCCGAAAATGACTGCCCAGGGCTTACTACAACGCTCCATGACCTCAATCAGCGTTTCGGTAGCCGGCAGATTATCCGCATCGCTGGTCCAGTCTCCGGTAATAACCGTGAGATCGATATCACTTTTGGATACTAAATACTCCAAATTTTTCCAAATCAAATCATGCTGTCCATTCGTGTGATCCACATGCAGGTCGCTGATCTGTAGAATTTTTAAATCCTCGCCTTTTTTGATAATACTCAAGCAGTCCTTTGCAGAAAAGCCGCCGCTCCATTTACCGTTATACCAAGGCTTATACAGCACGACAGACAGCACGATGCCTGCAATAACCAGCACGACGGTGAACATAGCCAACACGATGAAAAACGGCTTTTTCTTGACAGACAGTGTAAATAGAACGTCTCTCATATTCTCAGTTCCTTTCCAAATACATTATATTTGTGTCCATTCAAGAGCGTTTTGGTCAGTTTTCGAATCGAAATGGGGAATCTCAAATTTAGGGCCGTAATACGTGATAAACAGCTTATACGGCGATTCTTCAAAGGTCTGATGAAACTGTTTATCGCTATATGAGCAAAACGTTACAACGGAAGCTATTCTTCCGTAAATAAGCTCAATTTCAATACGATCTGAGCCTGCAAACACAGATTTTTTTCCTTTTTCTTTTTCATAACGCTGTAAATAGCCATCAGTTATCGAAAACCCGATCACAGTCAAATGGTTTTTACTTTCCGCTATTGCCGTATCTGCCGAAAAGTGAAAATCAGCCTCCGTCATGCCGTTAAGCTCACTTAAAAAGTGCTCTATTGAATAATTGTTTTTGAATTCGTTCCCCTCAATAAACTTCTCAACCGGCATTGCCTGCATGGTTTTGGAAACGGCTTTGCTTTTGCCGTTTTGCTCTTCGTATTTTGTACGGAAAAGCAAATCCCTTTCTTCTCCAGTGGAGGATTTTGAAACACCGCAAAAAATATCGGCTACTGCCAAGTCGTTTTTGCTGAAATGAATCTCCGCTTTGTAATCCGACAATCTTCCATTTTTCAAAATAGGCTGATAATTTTTGTCAAGCTCGCACCGCAGATTTACCGTGGTTTTGTCAAGTAGTTTGTCGTGCGTAATCATTTCCTGAATGTAATACGTTTTATATTGGAGTGAGCTTTCAAGAGCATCACGAAGTTTTGAATATGCGCTGTCGGTTGGAATTTTTTTCGCACAGGAACTAAATGCGCCTGCCAAAAGAAGCATAGAGCAAACCACCACGAGAATTTTTAATGTTTTTTTCATAGTACAGCCTCACTTTCAACCTTTTGCAACTTTTGTTTGTAAAGCTGTCTAATTTCTTCCAGCTTGCCGTAGTTTTCAAAGGAAATCAAGAGCTTCTGCGCCTGAACATATTCATTTGCAATGGTATGATAGCGCTTAATGCTACGCTCTGCGGCTTTGACGGCGCGGCTTTTGGCTTTTCTTTCCTCTTTAGTACCATCAGGCATAATAAGCGCCTGCGGTAGTTCCTTGGGATTTGGCTCTGCAATTCCATTTGGATATTTTTTTGCAATTTTTATAGGCATTTTTTCAATTCTGCGAGCCCGTCTGATTTCCGATTATTTGTAAGATCTTTCTTGTTTTGTACCTTCGGGTAGACTCATTGCCGCCGAAAGATACTCGCCATTTTTAATATCCAAGGCATCAACCTGCCGTTCGGTTAGCTTTCTAGAAAGATTGATGCGAAACTGGAAGGACGGCGTATCAAACTTGTGCAGTTCATTGATAAGGATCTCTGCCGACTCTTTTTCAAGCAGGGCTTTTTTGGATTCAGACAGTGCTTTCTTGGCATTTCTGATTTCAGTCTTACGCACAGCTCGCTCGTCCTTTGTCGATTTTGGGAGTTTTTTGGCTCGTTTGAGATTGTCTAAAAGCAAATTCGTATCAGGAGTTGCTCCATAGTAATAGCCTTCTGAACGCTCCACCTGACTCATTGTGTCATTCAAGTCCTCGTCCGTCATAACGCCGTTTGAATAGTCTTCAAACATTGCACGCACCTTTAACACTCTGATTATATTTTGGTGCTTCGTTTGCGTTAAATCGTAAAAAACAAGGGGCGCGAACTGCAAAAAAGCTCCAATAATTGCTAAAATACACAGAATTCTGAATACGTTATCGCGCACCATTGGGTCAAACAGAATATCATAGTTCTGCGTAATTCCGTAGGACTCAAAGAAATAAGGAATTACCATACCTGTGAGATAGCCGATGGGGGTAAGCACCATTTGCGCCGTGCTGAATGTCATATCAATACGCTCTCCGCTGATATACTGATGATAATCCTTTGTGTCGGCGCCGATTACAGGATTGACAACAAGCACGAGCGAAGAAAAAATCTGATTAAGATACCATGCTAAAAAGAAGAAATAGATATTTTTATAACTTATCAGCATAAGGGCAATAAAAACAATATTCATTCCTTCCTTTAACAAAAGCGCGCCCCTTGCCCCGATTTTTTTAATTAGGATCGGCGCAAGGATAAATGCAATTGTTGCAGATGTGCCAAGAACTGTATTCACCACGCCCATCAGCTTATAATTCTGACTGTCATACATAAAGGACCAGTTTAAAAGGTTTGAAATACCGCCCTCCAAAAAACCGATTGTGGCCGAAATTGTAGTGATAACCCAGTATTTATTTTTGAAAACACCGAGTGAGCTTCTGATTGTGTTCACCTTCGGTATATATGTTTTCGGAACAACAATGCGTTCTTTTGTGCCGAACGCGGCGAACATGCCCAGACCGAGACCGACAACTGCAAACGGCATTACAACCCATTTATAAGTGCGAATATCAGTGTATCCTCCCGTTTTATCGGCAAGTATCGGCACAATAAAATGATAAATTGTGGGGGCAACCGAATACAGGAAGGCATTGATTGCAACGATTTTTCCGCGTTCCTCGCTGTTCGGGGTGATAACCGATGGCAGCGAGTTATAGGAGTCAGAATAAAACGGCAGTATGCAGCCAATCGCAAAGGTGAAAACTGTGGCATATGAGAGTTTTTGGATATAGGACATTTTATCAAAGTCAAGAAAAACAAAGATAAATGCAAGAACCAGTATCGGTATGCCTGAAAAAATAATATACGGACGAAATTTGCCTATTTTTGTATGCGTGTTATCCATCATTGCATTTCGGCCGATTGCGATCAGCGTGCCAAGGCCACTCATCAGTATGCCGATAAACTGCATATGCATCGGCTGTATTCCGAGCGTCGCGCCCATCAAAGTGCTTGATGAGGACAACGAAAAATATGCAAGCACTATTGTAAAGAACTGAACGCCCATTCCACCTATACCGAGATTCAATATCTCCTTATATGAAACATAGTTGCCTTTGGCGGGCTTTGACCAGTGGCGCATGACATTGGTAACAACTCCCCGCGCCTTTTCAACAGTTTGCTCAAACATTTTTATCTCCAACCTTATCGAGTGAAATCATAAAGGAATAGGCGAGCGGTTTGTCAGCCTCAATGATATGATGCTTTGCCGGCCCGGGGCCACAGCTGTTGGAACCCACACCCCGCAGAAAGCCGTCAACAGTCAACTGATAAAACGGCTGTTTTTTAATCTGCTCACGGTGTTTCGCCCGGTAGAGCGATTGGTCATCCGTGTCCTTCACCGAAAACTGGAACGGCTTACCCACCGCTCGAATTGTAAAGCCCTGATCGCCCTCAAACACAAGCCGCGCATATCTGACATCGGTGTGATTACCGTATTCCTGCGGGAAAATGTAGGGGCAGGATTGTTCTTCCGGTCTTGCGGTATAGATGCCAACGGCTGACTGCTCTTTAAAATCGCTGTAGCATTCCGTTTCGCCTCTGCCATAATAGATGACCTTCTTCAAAGAGCGATCAGCAAAAAGCACCTTCCCGAAGCGCGGAAGTTCGGGTAGATCCTCCTTTAACGGTGTGAGCGTACAAGTGACAGAAAGATTCCCCGCTGTGTCAATTCTACAATCTTGTTCGCTTCTGAAAATCGGCTGCCCACCATAGCACAAAAGTGTTGCAGTATAAACTGCACCGTTCTTTGCAACTACCTTTTCAGTTTTTTCCGTTATATCATAATATCCGTGCTCACGCCACTTGGGTGTGATATACATATCATTATCCATCGGCGCGCGCATAATGTTTGTGTGGACGGCGCTGCCTGTGGAAAGCAGATTTTTGCCGTTGACAAGGATGACTGACAGCAAGCCGCTCTGTCTGTCAAAATGATATTCGCCTTTTTCGCATTCAAAAAGATAGGAACCGTCCTTCTCCATCAGGGGCGCGGCCGAGCCTATTTTCATATTCGGCAATTTCTCCCGAACTGCAAGCTGCTCAAACGCGATATTTTCGCCGCTCCACCGGTCGTCGTATCTAATATTAATAAAGCAGTCGCCCTCTGCTACCTGCGTATCAAAAGCAATGGACAGGCATTTTCCCGCCGGTATCGCCTGATCGAGTACATATGTTTTCTGAATCCTGCCATCCAACTGGAGGGCATATGCAATTTTTAGATATCCTGTATCGCGGAAGGAATTTGTATTCCTAAAGATAAGCGCGCCGCCTTTATATTGTGCACGCACAGGGCGGTAAACCTGCTTCATATTCAGCGCGCCTGAGGACGGCGTGCGGTCAGGGAAAACAAGACCGTCCACACAGAAATTACCGTCGTGGAACGGCTCGCCATGGTCGCCGCCGTAGGTGTATTTTATTTTTTCGCCCTCATGGTCAATCGCGTGGTCAGCCCATTCCCAAATACAACCACCCATAAATCTATCTGAGGAATCAATAACCTGCCAATAATCCTCAAGCCCTCCGGGGCCAACGCCCATTGCGTGCGCATATTCGCACAGAAAATAGGGCTTTCCTGCGTAGCCCTTTCCCTTGAGCCAATCGGTAGGATAAAACTGAACGTGATACGCTTTTAAAAGCGTTTGAAACACAGCCGGATAGTTGCTCCACGGTGAAAAACCGTCTCTTATCTTTTTTAAATATTCCGGCTCCGCATACATTTCCGATATTACGTCGTAGGCCTGACGCCTGGTGTGTATAACGCCTTCGTAATGGCAGGGAATTTCAGCACACAGCGCTTTGAGGTTTGTGTAACAGTAATCCTGACATTTGTATCCGCCGGATTCGTTCCCAAAAGACCACATCAGAATCGACGCATTGTTTTTGTCGCGTTCATACATCCGATGAACGCGATCCCAGTAATGCTCTTTCCATTTCAGATGATTGCTGATTTTGTTTATGTTGTGAATCGGCCAGAGGTTACAGCCGTGGGTTTCGATATCCGCTTCGTCAATCACATAAAGACCAAGCTCGGCGCAGAGCTGAATCAACAGCGGGTCGGGCGGATAATGCGAAGTCCTGACGCCGTTTACATTGTGGCTTTTCATCAATGTTAAGTCTTTTAGAATATCTTGCGGAGTCATATAATATCCAGTTTTCGGGTTAGTATCGTGATGATTGACCCCCTTTATTTTAATTGCTCTGCCGTTAAGCTTAAATATCTCTCCGTCAATATTGATATGGCGGAAGCCAACTTTTTGACGGATGCACTCTATAACAGTTCCGCTGCTATCCTTTAAGGTAAAGAATAAATCATAAAGGTATGGTGTTTCGGCGTTCCACTCTTTGACAACGCCAACCGTCAATTGGGCTTCGCCGTCTACCTCGGATATTGCAAGCACTTTTCCGTTATCTACAAGCTCTGCATACAGCTTACCGTCGCCAACGGTTTTCGCCTTTATTTCAAGCGAATATCTACCGTTTTGATACGGCGTTTTAACGGAATAATCATAGACATAACTCTTATCGTGGACAAACAGCAGTACGTCGCGAAAAATCCCGTTGCTTCTGAACATATCCTGCGCTTCCAGGTAAGTTCCGTTGCACCATTTATGCACAACAACAACGATTTCATTTTCGCCCTTACCAAGCTTATCGGTAATATTAAATTCAGCGGTGTTGTGAGACCCTTCGCTGTAACCGTGAAAACTGCCGTTAACATATAATTCAAGGCAGGAGGAGCAGCCGAGAAAACTGATTATAAATATTTTTTCTATATCGGAAATTTCGATTTTCTTGCGGTAAACACCTACGCTGTTATAGATATTGTCCACAGTCAATGGCGTCCACTTTCCGTTTCTGATGGTTTTGTAAAGTCCAACGGGGTCGTCTGTCGGAATTTTGGGCGGCTTCCTACCAAACGGATAATTCTGATTGATATAATACGGCTTTTCATATCCGGTATACTGCCACATTGACGGAACATTTACTTCGTCAAAATCCACTATCGACGTGTCGAACCTCTTCGGCATATCCGAAAATTTCGGATAATATTTAAAATCCCATTTACCGTTTAACACTTTTACAAGGTTGCTTTTATACCGTTCATCGCAAAGGCTTACCGTTTCTGAGCTTTTTCTATCCTGAAACGGAATAAAATATGCGCGCGGCTTGAGCTTGTTTTTCTCAAAAATTTGAAATGCACTGTAATTGTCGGTACAAATGTCATAAATCATCGTTTTCGTCTCCTCTTAACATTGGTCTATATTTTTCAAAATAACCGAACAGATAAAGGATTGCATAGGCCGGAATTTTACATACGCTTCTGCCATCCTCGAGATATACCATACCGTAATCCGACGCTTTTTTTGTCACCAGATAATTGGGATAGGTTTTATCTGCTAACGTCAACAACCAGTCATTCGCGCGCAGCTGAACCTGATCGGCATACTGCACATTGATTAGCGCATTGATTTTGTCAGGAAAACGCACCACAATATCCGTCCGTTTCGCAGCGGCATTTTTTTTAAAAAAGCCCAATGCCGTTCCATCCTGAAAGAATTGCCTAAAATGCATAATAAACGATACCTTCACCGCATTTTTTATATCTGTGTCAAATGCGGCCGTATCGGCTCCGCCCACATTCAGCGCGCAGTTGCGCATACGGTAGTTGTTGATATAAATCTTTTTAAACCCCTTCACACTACTGAGCGTTTCCCAGTCCATTGACTCATGGATGGTGATGAGATTCGTTTTTTCAAAATAGTCGATATATCGTTCCACTGTAGCCCGGCTGATCCTAAGCGCCTTTGAAATAGAATTGACTGAGATGGTCCCTGAAGAAAGATAGCACAGATAGACAAAAACCTTTTCCACATCCGTATTGCCTCTCACCTCAAACAACAGCGGAATATCCCGCATCAGCGTTTTATCTACGGCTTTCGCATAAAGTAATTCATCCGTTGCGCCGCCGTTCGGATCAAAATAGCCGCCGCTCCTGATGTAATCTTCCAAATATCTGCTGAGTGGTTCCAACCCTCTGTGCATGGCAGTGATTACTGAAATATCCTGCGTGTGAAAATCGGCGGGATAGACAAACGGCGTTCTTTCGTCTGGCTTAAAACCGTGATATTCGCAATATTCATAAAATGTTATTCCTGACATGGGAATATAGCGGATGAAAGGACAGGTTCCGTTAAGCCCGTCAATATGCGCGGATGAAGCGGCGAGCACGTGCACGTGCGTTCCCCCTCCGGCTGTTTTGCAGAAATCAACAAATTCAGATGCGTACTCTACATTATCCAGAAGGCAGAAGAGCGGGCTGCCGGAGCAGGATTCCCGGCGATAGATCTCAATAATTTCCGCCGCAGATTTATTTCTTGTGAGCGGATAATCAAAGGAAAGATACAAAATATTTCCGGGCGGGACTCCGCGCTCCAACAAGGCGGCAAGCATTTGCTTTAAAAGAGTTGTTTTCCCAAAAGCGTGCCCCCCCTCAATCAAAACGGGTTTCGTATAATTCTTTACATACCATTTCTCGGCAATATAAAAGGCGGATCGTCTGAAGCCCGGGCACGGCGGAGAAAATCCGCCGTTTTCCCATTGCGTATTAAATGATTTCAAAAGGCGCAGAACATTCTTAGAGCTGTAATAAGCCATACATTTCACCACAAAATTTCATAATGTAAATACGATTCCAAAAATGCGTAAAATTTTGATCAATATATAAATCTTATAGGATATAATAACAGGACAGCATAAGAAAAGCAACAGTTTTATAATATATAAGTAGCAAAATTGATCTATTTATAAAACTTCTCTGTCACCGTATTTCCACATCAAAGGATCTAAAACGCGCCGGAGTTGCCTATTCGTCCAAATCAAATAAAGATTGGCCAGTTAAAAAGAACGCTCATAATCAGTGAACAGAGGCCGCAACCGTAGGATGAGAAGGCCGCAGTGTCCGGCCCGATGCCAACCAAACCGAAGCTCTTTGTTAGAGCATGATTCTGCATCTCGTGCGCTTCTATGGTCTCCACACGCTTATCATCACACATCCTCCTTAATATCTCCCCCGATATCCCGTCTCCACTTTTAAAACCAACAATTATGCAATCAACTGGAATGAACTTCTCGCCGTCATTCCAAAAGAATAACCCGATCAAATCTGACATATCAGCAAATCCACGGCGCAGTATTTGCTAAAAAGCGGAAAAATCCTCTGCAAGGAAACGAGGTGGTATCAAAGCCAAACACGGACGTGATTGCCACAGGCGAAGAATTTCACAAGCAAATGGGAAGCATCATTGATGGGAAACATAGCGGAATAACACAAAAGCTGTTCTTTCCAAATTTTTGGAAAGAACAGTCGAAATGAGGGTGATTTTTGAGGTGAGCACAAAAAAAGAGAAATCCGCAACCCGCATGGTTACTGGATAATGGGGTCCCCGAAAAGTTATAAAACTTTTTGCCGTCGGCGGCATAAATGGCGGTGCCGTAGCTGTTGGCGATGTCCAGCGCCTCGTGATAGGTGGAGGCACCGGGCACGCTGGCACGACGGGGTCCGAAGAAGGAGGTGATCACGCCGTAGCAGGGCCAGCGGAAGCTGCCGGTGGGGAACCAGGTGGGCCGGGCCTTGGTGCCCCGGGCCCGAAGCTCTGCCACAGGCTGGCTCAGGGTCACGGAGGCCACATATTCCCGGGCGGTCTCCTCGCCGTTGATGAAGGTGACGTTGGCGGTAACGTCGGCCTTGCCGTATACGCCCTTGGACAGGACCTTGCTGTCGCCCTGGTACATATTGGGATCGTCCTTGTAATTCACGTCATAGGGCAGGTCCCGGACATAGCTCTGCCGCTCCACGTCCACCACCGTCAGATAGGGCACGGCGTTGGAAATGGTCAGCTGGTCGCCGGCATGGAGCACGGCGATGTCATAGCCGGGATTCAGGTTCAGCAGCTCCTGATTGGTCATGCCATTCTGTTCGGCGATAGCGGACCACACATCGCCGGGCTTCACGGTGTATACCACGGCCCCGGCCTTGGTGGCGTTGAGCTTCTCGGCAATATAGCCCAGGTTGGAGATCAGAGAGCTGTCTACATAGCCCTCCTTCACCTCTACATCCTCCACGAAATAGCAGTCCACGGTGCTCTCGGTGATATAACCCACCTTCATCTGCTCCATCAGCTGCTCAATGGCTCCGGGGAAGGTGGTGGCAGCCACGGCCTCGCCGTTCACATACAGGGTATAGCCATAGGTGACGTCACCGATCTGGGCGGTGAGGCTCCCGGTAAGGTCCTCCCGGCTCTCTACCTCCCGGCGGGGGACCACATGGGACTGGGTAGACAGCAGGCTCCGGTCGATGGTGTAGCTCTCGTCTCCCAGAGTCTGGCGGGTGACGGTCTGCAGCTGCTCCACCGCCAGATTCACGGTGCGGCGGGAGCTGACGGTGCCCAGGTTGATGCCGTCGTAGCGGACGGTGGTGCCCACGGTGTACATCGACAGCAGCACGATCACCGCCGCAGCGCTGACGCAGGTGCCCAGGAAAATGGCCGGGTGCAGACGCATACGCTCCCACAGGGCGCGGATGCTGCCGCTGCGGCGGATGCTGTGCTTGCGGCGCACGGCAAATCGCTCCCGCAGGCCCGCGCCTATCCGGGGAAGGCTGCCCCAGGCAAACAGCAGCAGCTGAGCCAGGCGGCTTTCGGACTCCGGAAATTCCCGGCGCTTTTTCTGCTGGGCCAGACCACGCAGCCGCTGCCGGGCGCTGCGCAGGGGCGCAATGATATGGCGCTTTACGGCGGTCTGAATATCCAGATCCAGCCAGTCCGGATTCTCCTGGGTGTACCAGACCCAGTCCTTCAGATTCTGCCGCCACAGCTGCCAGATATTCCGGCGCTCCTCCGGCGTTATGTTGACGTCGTGGACGTCTTTATGCATCAGGTCTTGTTTCATAATAAGGGAACCCCTAAAAAGTTACAAATTCGTTACAAAAACATATGATACATTCTTTTTTCCCGCCCGTCAAGGGATTTGGGAGGAATTAACATCTTTTTCATATTTGATTCCTGGAAATTTGCCGGTATTTGCCGGGGAAATGGCCATCCGGCGGATCGTTCACCCGAGCAAAATTGGGGATTTACTTTTTGTATAAAGCACGGTATAATCTACTTACTGTATAGAAAAGAGATAGGTGAGAGAATGGCAACTGATTTTTCCCGCACCCTGAGCCTGCTGCGGCAGGAGAAGGGCGTGTCCCAGCGGAAGGCGGCGGCGGAGCTGGGCATCAGCCAGGCGCTGCTGAGCCACTATGAAAACGGCATCCGGGAACCGGGCCTTTCTTTCGTGGTCCGGGCCTGCGACTACTACCACGTCTCCGCCGACTTTATCCTGGGCCGCACGCTGTCCCGGGAGGGCAACATGCTGACCGAGCAGGAGGTGCTGGAGGCCGCCGAGCCCGGCAGCGTGCTCCAGGGCAGCGTCCTGGCCACCCTCCAGAGCAAGCTCCTCTCCGGCGCCACCGACGTGCTGTTCGGCCTGCTGGGCAAGCTGGGGGACAAGGCTGCCATCAACGCCGCCGCGGCGTATCTGGGCGCCGGCGTCTACCAGCTCTACCGGCACCTGTACCGCTCCGCCGGGGCCAACGAGGCGTACTTCTCCCTGGACCCCGCCGCCTGCACCCTGGGCGCCGCCGACGCCGACCGCGTCGTGGTCTGCATGGGCTCCTTCTGCGACACGCTCGAGGAGGTCATCGACTACCTGAACGCCCACGGCGAGAAGGTCGGCCTGGTCAAGGTCCGCCTGTTCCGCCCGTTCTCGATCAAGCACTTCGTCGACGTGCTCCCCGAGACCTGCACCAAGATCGCCGTCATGGACCGCACCAAGGAGCCGGGTTCCATCGGCGAGCCC
>ENA-OPDJ01001422-OPDJ01001422.1-human-gut-metagenome-genome-assembly--contig:-NODE-1422-length-12865-cov-3.953942_pt1 | contig 12865 bp, 6 predicted proteins | sample MGYA00241621_ERZ501505 | MGnify/ENA primary metagenome ERZ501505 (study PRJEB25962, sample SAMEA2042624) | human gut metagenome | biome: human gut; feature: human-associated habitat; material: faeces... | reverse complement strand
TTCAGAAAAGCGAGGAATCGGTAGATGTGCCTACTATTAAACTCCATAATCCTATGGATGAATTGTTCATTACAGGAGATTTCAAAATAGATTCAGTGGGTAGTTCCAAAGCCTCCGGAGTGTCTCCGCTTGTCATTATGGACGGGCTGGAAGTGTCTGACGATGTGATAAAGAAGCTCAATCCGAAAAAGATACAATCCGTCAGTGTGCTGAAGAATGAAGCCGCTACCGCAAAGTATGGTAAGAAAGGAAAATTTGGCGTGATTCTTATTACTACCAAGAGGGAGTAAACCTCATTTCTCGGATTCGTAAGCTGGCGCATGACGCAGGGGAGGTGACTATACTCCCTGCGTATTCCATGAATTTCTGACAAGAAAAGCCCGTACAAGTTCTTGTATTTTCATCGAACTTGTACGGGCTTCTTTTATGCTGTCAGGAAGATGTGGCAATCAGTTCTTGACCGTTCTTTCTCCCTGTTTTTTCGCATGGTTTCCCCCTTTCTTTTTCCATCCGCCCTTTTTGTTGCGGGAGAAATTCTTCACCTGTTTGCCTCCTTCTTTTCTGGAAGTGCGGGGAGCATATACCGGACCTTCGCCCAGTTCTTCAGGTACGGGGAGTTTGTAAATATCTTTTCCTAAGAATGTTTCGATTTGCTTGAAACGGGTCTGCTCGGTTTCACTTACAAAAGTGATGGCGCATCCATCGTTGTTGGCGCGGGCTGTACGTCCGATGCGGTGTACGTAGTCCTCGCTGTCATGCGGCACGTCGTAGTTGATGACCAGGCGGATGTCGTCGATGTCGATACCACGGGCCACGATGTCGGTAGCCACCAGGATGTCGATGCGGCGGTTGCGGAACTCGTGCATGATTTCCTCACGCTGGCTCTGCTCCAGGTCGGAGTGCATTTCGCCCACGTTCAGCTTCATGCGTTTCAGGGCCTTGGTCACTTCTTTCACCTTTAGCTTGGAAGAGGCAAAGATGATGACACGCTCCGGTTGCTGGGACTGGAACAGCGACTGGATGATACCCAGTTTCTGTGCCTCATAGCAGATGTAAGCGGCCTGAATGATTTTTTCTGCCGGCTTGGATACGGCCAGTTTTACTTCCACCGGGTCGTGAAGAATGGTCTTGGCCAGTTGCTGGATTTTGGTCGGCATGGTGGCAGAGAACATGATGGTCTGCCGTTCCTTGGGAAGATACTTGACAATCTGCATGATGTCGTCCGAGAATCCCATATCGAGCATGCGGTCTGCTTCGTCGAGGATGAAGAAAGATACTTTCGACAAGTCCACATAACCTAAGCTTAAGTGGCTGATCAGACGTCCCGGAGTAGCGATCACCACATCCGCTCCTAAGGTCAGCCCTTTCTTTTCCTGCTCAAAACGGATACCGTCGTTTCCTCCGTACACCGCCACGCTTGACACCGGCATGAAATAGGAGAAACCCTCCATCTGCTGGTCAATCTGCATGGCCAGTTCGCGGGTGGGCGACATGATGATACAATTGATGGCATCCTCTGGATAACCTCCCTTGCTCAACTGGTTCAACACCGGAAGCAGGTAGGCCGCCGTTTTTCCCGTACCTGTCTGGGCCACGCCAATCAGGTCTTTTCCTTCCAGGATGACAGGGATGGTGTGTTCCTGTACGGGCGTACATTCCTGGAAATTCATTGCGTCCAAGGCATCGAGGACGCTATCTTCTAAGTTCAGTTCCGAAAACTTCATATAGTAATGTTATCTTGTCATTATAATTTGCCGCGTTCGTCCAGATAGGAATCCTTGAATCCTAAGAAATACAACACGCCATCCAGTCCGATGGTATTGATGGCCTGTTGCGCATTAGCCACCACCTTCGGCTTGGCATGGAAGGCGATTCCCAGCCCTGCCGTAGAAAGCATGGGCAGGTCGTTGGCTCCATCGCCCACGGCAATCGTCTGTGCGATGTCCACATTTTCTACCTGTGCCAGCAGGCGGAGCAATTCCGCCTTTCGTTTTCCGTCTACGATGTCACCTAAATAGCGGCCGGTCAGCTTGCCATTCACGATTTCCAGCTGGTTGGCATACACATAGTCAATGCCGAATTTCTCTTTCAGGTAGTTGCCGAAATACGTGAAACCTCCCGACAGAATGGCAATCTTGTATCCGTAGCGCTTGAGGACGAACATCAGGCGTTCCACTCCTTCGGTAATTGGGAGGTGTTCGGCAATGTCGCGCATCACGCTCTCATCCAGTCCCTTGAGCAGGGCCACCCGTTCCTTGAAACTTTCGCAGAAGTCGATTTCGCCGCGCATGGCTCTTTCTGTGATGGCTTTCACCTGGTCGCCCACACCGGCTCGTATGGCCAGTTCGTCGATGACCTCCGTTTCAATGAGGGGGGAATCCATATCAAAGCAGATGAGTCGGCGCATACGACGGTACATATTGTCTTGCTGGAACGAGAAGTCCATGCCCAGTGAAGCACTGAGCTGCATGAGCTGGCTTTGTAGCTCTTCACGGTCTTTGGGAGTACCTCTCACCGAAAATTCGATGCAGGCTCTCACGTTTGCCTTTTTCTCGTCCAGGGGAATACGTCCGGTCAGACGCCGGATACCGTCGATGTTCAGTTGTTGCTCTGCTAAAAGCTTGGTAGCACCGGCAATCTGTTGTGCCGTAAGTTTTCTGCCCAATAGCGTCAGAATGTAGCGGTTCTTTCCTTGCAGGTTGACCCACGTTTCATACTCTTCGTCGCTGATAGGATAGAAGCGGATATTGATACCCAAGTCAGAAGCCTTGAAAAGCAATTCCTTCATGATATTTCCGGAATCCTGATCGGAACATTTGAAAAGAATACCCAGTGACAAGGTACTGTGAATGTCAGCTTGTCCGATATCCATAATGTCTACCTGATATTTAGACAAGATGGCAGTCACCGATGCGGTCAGTCCCGGTCGGTCCACTCCGCTGATGCGGATTAATATCAATTCGGTTTTGTTTTCCATGGTTGTTTGCTTGCGTGTTTCTGGGCAAATGTACAAATTATCTTCTATCCACGGGCATAAAAAGCACAAAAAAAGCCATTCCTGCATACCTGCAAGAATGGCTTTCCTTATTTTATGGGGGAAAATCAGATCATTTCCACGCTTCGTTTTACAAAGTTGGTCAGGGCTTCACCCTTCAGCATGTTGTTTTGCAACAAGGCCAGGTCGATAAGCTGGTGAACCACTTTGTTGCCGGCAGCATAACCGTTCAGGATGTTTTCCTTTTCGGTCTTTTGCGCTTCAATCTTCTTTTCTACCTCACTCAGTTCGTCTTTTTCGGCAGTCGGGATTTCTTCATCTTTCTTTCCTTCCTGTGCTTTCTGAAGTTCGTTACGACGGAGAGTCAGCATGGCGATTTCAGATTCTACCGGTACGAGTTTTTCCGCACAAGCTGTTTCGGCATCGCTCAATACCTGCTTGATCAGGCGGTGGTCGCTATTCAATACCAGGTTGAACATGTCGGGCATTTCACCATAGAAACTCATGCCCGGCTGGATGCTGGCCATGTCTTTCATACGGCGCATGTATTCAGCCTGTGTGATGACAATCGGCGCATTGTTTTCGCCCAGTGCGTGTGCTTCTACGTGGAATTCTGTTTTCTTTACCTTCGGCATCTGTCCCTTGAACAAAGAACTGAGCACTTCTTGTTTGTCGTGCGGAAGTTCTTCACTCTTCTGGTCTTCCTTCACAATCAGGCGGTCTACGATGTCGCTATCCACACGGGTGAAGTGACTCTTTTCGAACTTCTGTTCCAGCATGTTGATCATCGGTACGTCCAGCTGGCCGTCCATGAGCAATACGTTGTAGCCTTTGTTCTTGGCCGCATCGATGTAAGTGTACTGTTCGTCCAGGTTGTTGGCGTAGAGGTAAATCAGGCTACCGTTCTTGTCGGTCTGATTATCCTTGATCAGTGTCTGGTATTCTTCGAAGGTGTAATACTTGTTGTCTGTATCCTTGAACAAAGCAAACTTGGAAGCCTTTTCATAGAAATCTTCCTGAGTCAGCATACCGTAGTTGATGAAAATCTTCAGGTCGTCCCATTTCTCTTCAAATTCCTTACGGTCGTTCTTGAAGATAGATTGTAAGCGGTCGGATACCTTCTTCGTGATGTAAGTAGAAATCTTCTTCACGTTCGAATCGCTCTGCAAGTAAGAACGAGATACGTTCAACGGAATATCCGGAGAATCGATGACACCGTGAAGCAAGGTCAGGAAGTCGGGCACGATACCTTCTACTGAGTCGGTCACATATACCTGGTTGCAATACAACTGAATTTTGTTACGTTGCAAGTCGATGTTGCTCTTGATCTTCGGGAAGTAGAGCACACCGGTCAGGTTGAACGGATAGTCCACGTTCAGGTGAATCCAGAACAACGGTTCGTCGGCCATCGGATACAGGTCGCGGTAGAATTTCTTGTAATCCTCTTCCTTCAAGTCCGACGGTTTCTTGGTCCAGATAGGACAAGTGTCGTTAATCAGATTATCTTCTTCCGTTTCTACCTGCTTGCCGTCTTTCCATTCCTTCTTTTTGCCAAAGGCTACCGGTACGGCCAGGAAGTGACAATACTTGGTGAGCAAGCTCTGCAAGCGAGATTCTTCCAGAAATTCCTTGCAATCTTCATCCACGTGTAGGATGATGTCGGTTCCACGGTCGCTACGTTCTGTTTCTTCAAGGGTAAACTCAGGACTTCCGTCGCAACTCCATTTCACGGCTTTGGCACCTTCCTTATATGAAAGAGTTACGATGTCTACCGTCTTGGCTACCATGAAGGCTGAGTAGAATCCCAGACCGAAGTGACCGATGATGGCATTGGCATCGTCCTTGTATTTTTCCAGGAAGTCATTTGCTCCTGAGAAGGCAATCTGGTTGATGTACTTGTCGATTTCTTCGGCCGTCATACCTAGACCACGGTCGCTGATGGTGATGGTACCGTTTTCTTTGTCCAGTTTCACACGTACCGTCAAATCGCCCAGTTCACCTTTAAAATCGCCCGTAGCGGCCAGTGTCTTCAATTTCTGAGTTGCATCCACCGCATTGGAAACCAATTCACGGAGGAAAATTTCATGGTCGCTATACAAGAACTTCTTTATGATGGGGAATATGTTTTCTGTTGTAACCCCGATATTACCTTTTTGCATATCTCTTTGTTTTTTTATGATTGTTCGAATAAATTTTTTTCCAGTCCCTACACAAAAAAAATGCCAGATACGTTTGTACCTGACATTTTGTCTGTATACCGAAATTCTGTCAGAATTCCGTTATGCTTTTTCTACTTTCATTTCCACTCCGTCACCTTGGGTGTTCATGCACACATGCAATGTATCGCCCGCCTGCGGTTCTTCGTTGATAATCAGCTCTGCCAGTCCGTCTTCCAGGTGGTTCTGGATGGAGCGTTTCAACGGGCGGGCACCGAACTGTACGTCGTAGCCTTTTTCTGCCACGAAACGTTTGGCTTCCTGGTCGAGCAGGAGATGGTAGCCACAACCCTCAATGCGTTTGTAGAGTCCTGCCAGCTCGATGTCGATGATTTTCTCCAGTGAAGCAATGTCCAGCTGGTCGAAGGTCACGATTTCATCCAGACGGTTGATGAACTCGGGAGCGAACGATTTGTTCAAGGCCTTGCGAATCACGCTATTGGCATGTTCTTTCTCGTTCTTGCCGGTCTGTGCCGTGAAACCGATGCCTTTGCCGAACTCCTTCAACTGGCGTGTACCGATGTTGGACGTCATGATGATAATGGTATTCTTGAAATCTACGGTCCGTCCCAGGCTATCCGTCAACCGGCCTTCGTCCATCACTTGCAACAACATGTTGAACACGTCGGAGTGAGCCTTCTCGATTTCATCCAGTAACACGATAGAGTAGGGATGACGGCGTACCTTTTCTGTCAGTTGTCCGCCTTCCTCGTAACCCACGTATCCCGGAGGAGCTCCGACCAGACGTGACACGGTGAATTTCTCCATGTATTCGCTCATGTCGATACGGATAATGGCGTCGGTAGTGCCGAACATGTTCTTGGCCAGCTCTTTCGCCAGGTGCGTTTTTCCTACACCCGTCGGTCCTAAGAAAAGGAACGTACCGATAGGCTTGTTCGGGTCCTTTAGTCCCACACGGCTCCGCTGGATACTTCTTACCAATGTCTCTACCGCCTTGTCCTGTCCGATAACCTTCGAAAGCAATGCCTGCTTCATCCCTTTCAACCGTACACCTTCCGCTTGCGCCATGCGTTGCACGGGCACGCCCGAAATCATGGACACCACTTCCTCTATCTGTGGTGCGTCCACCGTTTCGCGATTGTCCTTCAACTTTTCTTTCCATTCATTTTTCAGGCGTTCCAATTGCTCCGTGTACTGGTTTTCACGGTCACGGAAGCTGGCGGCCAGCTCGAAGTTCTGCAAGCGAATGGCCTCATTCTTATGTTGTTGCGCTTCCTCAATCAATCGTTCCTGCTCCTCAATTTCCTGAGGTACGGAGATGTGGGTAAGGTGGATACGAGAACCCGCTTCGTCCATGGCGTCGATGGCCTTGTCGGGGAAATAACGGTCGGTTACATAGCGGTCGGTCAGGCGTACGCAAGCTTCCAGCGCTTCGTCCGTATAGGTCACGTTATGGTGCTCCTCGTATTTATCCTTGATGTTCCGGAGAATTTGTAAGGTCTCTTCCGGTGAGGTCGGTTCCACCAGCACCTTCTGAAAGCGGCGTTCCAGTGCCCCGTCTTTTTCGATGTTCTTGCGGTACTCATCGAGGGTGGTGGCTCCGATGCATTGGATTTCTCCACGCGCCAGCGCCGGTTTCAACATGTTGGCCGCATCCATGGAACCAGCTGCCGAGCCGGCTCCCACGATGGTATGTATCTCGTCGATGAACAGAATGACGTCAGGGTGTTTCTTCACCTCTGTCAGAATGGCACGAATACGCTCTTCAAATTGTCCGCGATACTTGGTTCCGGCCACTACCGCCGTCATGTCGAGCGAAATGATGCGCTTGCCGAATAAGGCACGCGAAACCCGTTTCTCCACGATGCGGAGTGCCAGCCCTTCGGCGATGGCCGATTTTCCCACACCCGGCTCACCAATCAGAATCGGGTTGTTCTTTTTGCGCCGGCTCAGAATCTGTGCGATACGTTCAATTTCTTTCTCACGGCCTACCACGGGGTCAAGTTTCCCACCTTCGGCGGCCTGGGTCAGGTCAATACCATAATTGTCGAGGTAGGGTGTGCCGCCGTCCGCTTGTTTCTGTTCGGTCTGCGTGGTTTGGCGGTTGGCGGAAGAACCGAAGCCATCATTGTTCTTGTCCGCGTTTCCGCGACGTCCGATGCCTTCCTCTTCTTCGTCGTCATTGAAATCCAGTCCGTCAAAAGGAGCTTCTTCCTGCTTCAGACGGTCTATTATCTTTTCGTAAGTTACGTCGTTCTTTTCCAATATCTTATATGCGTTATTCTGGTTGTCTCTCATAATGGCCAATAAAATATGCGGGGTGTCCACTTTCTCGTCATTCATCAATCGTGCCTCTAATTTGCTTAATGTCAAAATTTTTGATGCTTCCTCGCTGAATGAGATGTCCTGTGAGTAATTCTCCAGTATGGACTTCTCCCGTAATTGTGTTTCCAGTTCGTTCTTGATACCTTTCAGGTCGAGGTAGAACGATTTCAATATTTCGGCAGCTTTACACTCTCCATCGCGCAAGATGCCCAATAGCAGATGTTCCGGTTCGATATGGTCGTTCTGAAGGCGGTTGGCCTCCTCTTTCCCGTAAACGACGATGTCGGACACTTGTTGTGTAAATTCGTTGCTCATCAAATTCATATCTTCTCCAATCGTTTATATTCAAAATAGGCTTGCAAATATACATTATTATAAAGACTCTTCATCAAGTCTTTCTTTCTATTTAACAAAATGCGTGCCACATTTCCTACAAGTGTCTCCAAATGCAGGCTTATACGTATTTTTTGGTGGAAAAGTTTTTGTATATCCGCTAAAAGTCGTACTTTAGCATGGTTTTTTACAAGCCTTGAAAGGAAGTATAATTAATAATGTATTAAATGCAAGAACAAGACAGAATTATAAAAATCAACATCGAAGAGGAAATGAAGTCGTCGTACATTGATTACTCCATGTCAGTAATCGTGGCACGCGCCCTCCCTGATGTAAGAGACGGATTCAAGCCGGTTCACCGCCGTATTCTTTACGGAATGATGGAACTGGGAAATACATCCGACAAACCGTATAAAAAAGCAGCCAGAATCGTAGGTGAAGTACTGGGTAAGTATCACCCTCACGGCGACTCGTCTGTATATGGCGCCTTGGTGCGTATGGCACAGGACTGGGCGATGCGTTATCCGCTGGTCGACGGTCAGGGTAACTTCGGTTCTATCGACGGAGATAGTGCCGCCGCTATGCGATATACGGAGGCTCGTCTGAAGAAGATTGGTGAGGAGATGATGCAGGACCTTTACAAGGAAACTGTAGACTTTACCAACAACTTCGACGATACGTTGCAGGAGCCTACCGTCATTCCGACCCGCATCCCGAACCTGCTGGTGAACGGTGCTTCGGGTATCGCCGTAGGTATGGCTACCAATATGCCGACACACAACCTGCGTGAAGTCATTGACGCTTGCGTGGCATACATCGATAACAATGAAATCGACGTAGACGGCCTGATGCAGTACATCAAGGCACCCGATTTCCCGACCGGAGGATATATTTATGGTATCAGCGGTGTGCGCGATGCCTACGAAACCGGACGCGGACGTGTGGTAATGCGTGCCAAGGCCGAAATCGAATCGCATCCTACCCACGATAAGATTGTAGTGACCGAGATTCCGTATGGTGTGAACAAGGCTGAGCTGATCAAGAGTATCGCTGATTTGTCGAACGACAAGAAAATCGAAGGCATTTCGAATGTGAACGACGAAACCGACCGCGAAGGTATGCGTATCGTCATCGACATCAAGCGTGATGCCAACGCCAGCGTGGTGCTCAACAAGCTTTACAAGATGACCATGCTTCAGACTTCTTTCGGTGTGAACAACGTGGCCCTGGTTCATGGCCGTCCGCGTCTGCTCAACCTGAAGGAGCTGATCAAATATTTCGTGGAACACCGTCACGAAGTGGTAATCCGTCGTACACGTTACGACTTGCGCAAGGCCAAAGAACGTGCGCACATCCTGGAAGGATTGATTATCGCTTCGGACAACATTGACGAGGTAATCCGCATTATCCGTGCCGCCAAGACTCCGAACGAAGCTATCACGAACCTGATGGCCCGCTTCAACCTGAGCGAAATCCAGGCTCGTGCTATCGTAGAAATGCGCTTGCGCCAGCTCACCGGCCTGATGCAGGACCAGCTCCATGCCGAATATGAAGACCTGATGAAGCAAATCGCTTACTTCGAAGAAATTCTGAGCAACGAGGAACTTTGCAAGAAGGTTATCAAGGACGAGCTGCTCGAAGTGAAAGAAAAATACGGCGACAACCGTCGTTCGGAAATCGTATATGCTTCGGAAGAGTTCAATCCGGAAGATTTCTATGCTGATGACGAAATGGTCATTACCATCTCGCACATGGGATACATCAAGCGTACACCGCTTTCTGAGTTCCGTGCGCAGAACCGTGGCGGCGTAGGCTCGAAGGGAAGTGAAACCCGTAACGAAGACTTCATTGAACATATCTATCCGGCTACTATGCACAACACGCTTCTGTTCTTTACGCAGAAGGGTAAGTGCTACTGGCTCAAGGTATATGAAATTCCGGAAGGCAACAAGACTTCGAAGGGACGTGCCATCCAGAACCTGCTGAACATTGATGCAGACGATGTGGTAACGGCTTACCTGCGTGTGAAGAACCTGAACGATACGGAATTTATCAATAGTCACTATGTGCTCTTCTGTACGAAGAACGGTGTCATTAAGAAGACGTTGCTCGAACAATATTCCCGCCCGCGTCAGAATGGTGTGAACGCCATCACCATCCGCGAAGATGACCGTGTGATTGAAGTACGTATGACTAACGGAAACAATGAAATCGTGATTGCCAACCGTAACGGTCGTGCCATCCGTTTCCATGAAAGCGCGGTACGCGAAATGGGACGTACGGCTACCGGTGTACGCGGTATCACACTCGATGAAGACGGTCAGGATGAAGTAATCGGAATGATTTGTATCAAAGACCCTGAAACGGAAACCATCATGGTGGTATCTGAAAACGGTTACGGTAAGCGTTCGGACATTGAAGACTACCGCAAGACCAACCGTGGCGGAAAGGGTGTGAAGACACTGAACATTACGGATAAGACCGGAAGCCTGGTAGCTATCAAGTCGGTAACCGATGAAAATGACCTGATGATTATCAACAAGTCGGGCATCACCATCCGTCTGAAGGTGGCCGATGTGCGCATCATGGGACGTGCCACACAGGGTGTGCGCCTGATTGACCTTGAAAAGCGCAACGACCAGATTGGTTCCGTATGTAAGGTAGCTTCAGAAAACGAAGAAGAGGAAGTGCAGGACGAAGCAACTCCGGCAACGGATATCCAGCCCGCCGACGGAGAAACCATTCAGCCTGGTACGGACGAACCGAATGAATAATCCGGACAAAAACTAACTTGAATATTTGTATTACTAAATTTAAACCTTATGAAAAAAGTATTATTCTCAGCCGCTTTGTTCTTTACCGCATGCGCTGTTTCTGCTCAGGAAAGCGTGGTAAAGGAAGCTAAATCTGCCAAGAGCGATCCCGTGAAGGCAGCACAAATCATCGAACCAGCTTTGACAGATCCTTCTACCGCTAATGACCCTGAAACATGGAAACTGGCTGGTGATTTCCAGAAGTCTATCTATGACGATGAAAACATGAAATTGTATTTGCCGGGTGGTCAGGCTGATACTGCTAAATTGTATAACAGCTTGGCTAAAATGTTCGAATACTACACAAAGTGTGACGAAGTAGAACAGGCTAAGGTACAGAGCGGCGAATTGAAGAAACCGAAATTGAGAAAGAAACTGGCTAAGACGTTGGCTACCGTACGTCCTCAGTTGACTAACGCCGGTTCTGACGCTTACAATGCAGGTAACTATGCCAACGCTTTGAAGTTCTTCGGTTTGTATGTAGACGCTCCGCAGAACCCGTTGTTCGCCGATGAAGATGCCGTAAAGAACGACACATTGACTCCGTTGATTGCCAATTATGCTGCTCTTGCCGCTAACTCATTGAAAGACAATGCAGCCGTAATCAAATACGCTACTATCGGTAAGGAACACAAAGAAGAAGGTTACCGTTCATTGATGTGCCTGGCAGAAGCTTACGGAAAAGGTGAAACTCCTGACTCAGCAAAATGGTTGACTACTATCCAGGAAGGTGTAGAAAAATTCCCGTCACAGGAATACTTCATCGGTAACCTGATGGACTACTACATCCAGAAAGGTAAGATTGACGAAGGTCTGGCCCAGATGGATGCCGTACTGGCTAAGAACTCTACTCCGTACTTCATGTACGTGAAGGGTGTACTTCAGTATGAAAAGAAAGACTACGATGGTGCCATCGCTACATTCAACCAGATTATTGCCGAAGGTAAGGACTTCGTAGCTGAAGCTTATTCTAAGATTGGTGATTGCTCATTCTTCCCGGCTCAGGAAATCGTAGAAGAAAACTCTAAGCTTTCTATGGACGATCCGAAGTATGCTGCTAACGAAGCTAAGATTAAGGAACTGTACGAAAAAGCACTTCCTTTCTACGAAAAAGCAAAAGAAGCTAAACCAGACAACCGTCAGTTGTGGGGTCAGTACCTGTTGAACATCTACTGGAAGCTTGACAAGGAAAAATACAACGCTCTTGAAAAAGAACTGGGTTACTAATATATAACAAGGTATACGGACCTCCCGTCTGAGGCGAGTGGTTTGCAGACCTTGGGAACTCTGGAGAAAGAAACTCCTTTGCGTGGCCGGAACGATGCCCGCAAAGGAGTTTTTGTTTTGCCCCGCCGTGATGATAACCGCGACGTTTTTATTTGTATCTTTGTGCATACCCCATTCACAAAAAACGAGAAGAGAGATGACAACAGACCCTACAACCTCACGCCATAACCCCATGAAAGTCATATTCAATTACCAGAATGTGTTCTTCAGCTTTTTCTATGACGATGCCGATGCGTGCGTGCACCGTTCCAGGGAATACGCCATGAACTATGTCTTGTCGGGCGAGATGGTGCTCGATGACGGGCACCGGCAGATACACGTGGGAAAAGGAGAGTGCGTGTTCATTCCGCGCGACCATCGTGTGACCATGTATAAGAAAGCCTCGGGCGGAGAGCAGTATTGCGGAATTTACATGTGCTTCACCCGCTCCTTCCTTCGGGAGATGTACGGAAAGTATGCCCGCCACACGGACACGGTAGAGCCCGTAGAGAAGTTCGTGCCCGGCGTGATGAAGCTCCCATCTTCGGCCGAGATTGAGAGCCTGTTTGCTTCGATGACACCTTACTTCAATCCGGAAGTGAAACCGCAGGACGACGTGATGCAACTGAAGTTGCAGGAAGGATTGCTGGCCCTGCTTCATACCGACAAGCGGTTCATGACTGTGTTGTTCGACTTCAGCACACCGTGGAAGATGGACATTCTTGACTTCATGAACGAGAACTATATGTACGAGTTCACCCTGGAGGAGCTGGCGCATTACACGGGCCGTAGCCTGGCCACCTTCAAGCGCGACTTCAAGAAGGTGAGCGAGCTGACACCCGAGAAATGGCTGATTCGCAAGCGCCTGGAAGTGGCCTATCACCTGCTGAAGGAAGAACGGCGGAAGGTGGTCGACGTCTATGCGGAGGTGGGCTTTAAGAACCCTTCGCATTTCT
>ENA-OPDJ01001409-OPDJ01001409.1-human-gut-metagenome-genome-assembly--contig:-NODE-1409-length-12972-cov-12.493923_pt1 | contig 12972 bp, 16 predicted proteins | sample MGYA00241621_ERZ501505 | MGnify/ENA primary metagenome ERZ501505 (study PRJEB25962, sample SAMEA2042624) | human gut metagenome | biome: human gut; feature: human-associated habitat; material: faeces... | reverse complement strand
GCAACCTTTAAATGAGCTCAAAAAGGTCTGGAAATAAGTGGCGGAAACCGCCGGATAAAAAATTGACAGCCGGAAATCCGGCTGAGGTGGAGAAAAGAATTCTCCAGAGGATTGTTTGTTCATTATAGTGGAGGGAAGAAGAAAAGGCAAGATGGCAGGATAGACAAATTGGCAGGAGAAATTTTATGAAGATTTATCAATTCAATCTCTCTCCACGCTTCCCCTATCGTCTGCACTCTACCAGCCTCCATATCATGAATGGCATCATCCATCACCCTTTCTTTTTCAGACACGAAAAAAAGCCTGTTAAAAACAGGCTTTTCAAGTGACTCCGAGGGGAATCGAACCCCTGATTCCAGCGTGAGAGGCTAGCGTCTTGACCTCTTGACCACGGAGCCATTTATCGTACTTGCCTAGTATAGCAGACAACGCCCAATTAGGCAAGTACTTTTTTTCAAAATCTTGAAAATATTTTTATCCTACGATCATACTCCAGTATCCCTGGATGAAAATCCCCAGGATGATCAGCGGAAGGATGAAGGTCAGGTAGAACCGGACCGCCTTGCAGACCGGGAACTTCAGCCCTTTTCCCGCATTGGCCTCCTGGATGAAGTTATCCCATCCCCAGCCGTACCGGCTTACGCAGAACAGCAGGTATACCACAGATCCCAGCGGCAGAAGATTGTTGCTCACGATAAAGTCTTCCAGGTCCATGATGTTCTTGCCTGCAACGGTAAATCCGGACCAGTCGGTCAGGCCCAGTACGCAGGGCACGCTCAGCAGGATCAGGAGGATGCCGTTCACCAGCACCGATTTTTTCAGCTCCCACCCCCACAGATCCAGCGCATACTGGATAATGTTCTGGAACACGGCGATCACCGTGGACAAGGCCGCAAAGGTCATAAAGAGGAAGAACAGGCTTCCCCACAGCCGTCCTCCCGGCATCTCCCGGAATACGTTGGGAAGGGTGACAAATACAAGCCCCGGTCCCTGTCCCGGATTCACGCCGAAGGCAAAGCAGGCCGGGAAGATGATAAGTCCAGCCATCACCGCCACACAGGTATCCAGAAGGGTGATGCTCACCGCCTCCCCCGCAAGGCTACGCTCCTTGCCGATATAACTTCCGAAGATGGCAAGGGACCCGGCGCCCACGCTTAGAGTGAAGAAGGACTGGCCCATGGCGGCAAACACCGCCTCAGAGACTCCCGCCTCCTGGATCTTCCCAAGATCCGGCTTCAGATAGAACTCCAGTCCTGCTCCTGCTCCCGGAAGAGTTACCGCCCGGATCACCAGGATCAAAAGGATCAGGAAGAGACTGGTCATCATCCATTTGGTGATCTTCTCCACACCTTTCTCCAGGCCCAGGGAACAGATCAGAAGGGCGATGACACAGATCAGGATCATCCAGAACAACATCTCATTGCGGTTGGAGGTAAGCTGCCCGTAGATCAGTTCCACCTGTTTGGTGTCCGCTCCCTCGAAGGTGCCGGTAAGCATCTTGAAGAAATAGGCCAGCATCCAGCCCGCGATGGTGGTATAGAACATCATCAGCAGGAAGTTCCCTGCCATGGTAAAGTACCGGAAGATATGCCACTTGCTTCCCTTTGGCTCCAGCACGTTGAAGGACATGGCCGAACTCTTCTGGCTTCCTCTTCCCACAGCGAACTCCATCACTACAATGGGAAGTCCCAGGATCAGCAGGAAGAACAGGTACATCAGCACAAAAGTGCCCCCTCCGTAAGCCCCTGTGATATAGGGGAATCGCCATACATTTCCCAGTCCGATGGCACAGCCTGCGGAGATCAGGATAAATCCCAGACGGGATGAAAATTTCTCTCTCTTTTCCATTTCTTATTCCTCTTCTACTTGTTTTATTCTTCTGTCTCAGCTTCCGTCTCAAACTGCTCCGGCTCTGCCGTCAGCTGGGCCACATACTCGGTGGGCACCATGATCTGGAGCTCTTTTTTCAGATTTTCTACGGTAACCACATCGTGGTTCCCGCCAAATTCCCCATCCAGGGTCCAGGGGATCTCTTCCAGGGACTCGAAGGTCACCCTGCCGGTGCGGAAGGAATACATGTGCTTGGTATCCACCTGTTCGATCAAAAGCGCCGCCATGATCTCCTGCAGGGCGATGGGATTCTTGGGCGTCTTGATGAGCGTCACTTCAAAAAGGCCGTCGTCGAACACCACCTTCTTGCCGATCATGTTACGGAATCCTCCCACGGAGCGGGAATTGGTCACCATGCCGAAGATAAACTCGTCTTCCAGCGTCTCCCCGTCGTGAGTTACACGGATCCGGTAGGAAGGCACGTTGAACAGCCGCTTGGTGCCCTCCAGCACGTAGGCCAGATGACCCAGCACATTTTTCATTCCCTGTTTGGTCTCATAGGAGACGTCGGTAAAAAGGCCGAATGCGGCAATATAGACGAAGATATCATCATTAAAATGTCCCACATCGCAGGAGAAAGGCGTTCCGTTCACCGCGTTGTCCGCCGCGCTCAGAAGCCCTTTGGGGATATGAAGGCTGTTGGCGAAATCATTGGTGGTCCCTGTGGGGATATAGCCCACCGGCACCCGGTCTTTCCGCCGCATCATCCCGGTCACCACCTCGTCGATGGTACCGTCTCCGCCGCTGCACACCACCAGGTCAAAAGCGCCGGACTCAAACTTCTTCACTTTCTTGTAGGCGTCCCGGTAAGACTGGGTGGGATAGGCCACCACCTCGTATCCGGATTTTACGAAAATGTCAATGATATCCGACAGCTTTGGTTTGATCAGTTCTTTCCCCGCATGGGGATTGTAGATAAACAGCATCCGTTTCATGATCGTTCCTCCCTGAATGTTGAAAGAAGGGCATGAGTTTTCATGCCCTCCATCTGTCTTGCATCTATGTATTATTATTTCCTGTTTTCCAGAAAAGCTCCCACGCCGTCCACTGCGCTTTCTTCGTCTTCCCCGTCCGCGACCACCGTCAGGCTGGTCCCTTTCACAAGGGGCAGACTCATCATGCCCATCATACTCTTGGCGTTGATCTTCGTGTTCTCCATCTCAATATACACGCTGCTTTTGTACTGGCTCGCTTCCTGAACGAGATGGGCGATGGGACGTGACGCCATGTCCATATTCGTTCGAATCGTAACAGGTTTCTTGATCATAATATGTTCCTCCTTACTGCTCCCTTAACTGATCCGCTATTTCACTCAGTCTGCGCAGTCTGTGGTTGACCCCGGACTTGCCTACCGGCGATTTCAAAAGCCGGCCCAGCTCCGCCAGCGCAGCCTCCGGATATTCGAGACGTGTAAGGGCAACGTCTCTTAATCCCTCCGGCAAACGGTCAAGACCCATGGTATCTCTGATATAGACGATATCTTCCATCTGCCGGACGGCAGCGGAAACGGTCTTATTGATATTTGCCGTCTCGCAGTTCACTTTGCGGTTGACCGAATTCCGCATCTCCTTCAGGATCCGGACATTCTCCAACTCCAGCAATGCCACATGAGCTTCCATGACATTTAAAATGTCGACGATCTGTTCTCCCTCTTTCAGATACACGACAGACGTTTTCTTACGCTGCACGATCTTGGCATCCATATCAAAGCTGTTGATCATATCTCTCAAGTAACTTGCGGCTTCTTCCGAATTGCACACAATCTCAAAATGATAGGACTTCCTGGGATCACTCATGGAACCCGCTGCCAGAAAGGCGCCGCGTATATAGGCCCTCTTGCAGCACACTGCCTGCACGATCGTATTCTTTACCGCCAGGAGCTCATCCCCCTTCCAGTACAGGAAACAGGACTGACTTCCCCGGGACGGATTCTTCCGAATAACGATACCAGTCTTTATATTAAATGTTTTTTCCATTAATGTAAAGCATTTTCTTGCAACCGGAAGATTTTCCGTATGGAATTTCAACGTGCAGACTCCCCTGGAATCCTCCGAGAACTCCCCGCACATGTGCAGGATCGCGGACAGTTCCGCCAGCTGGCAGTGTTTTCCCCTGCCGTAGTGCTGTGCCAGCTCTTCTTTTATATTTCCAGAAAATGACATATCAAGCCCCTACCTTGCCTTTGTGATCGCATCTTTCCCGATATCCCGGTGCTCGATCCGTATCCCGTAACTCTCCGCCTGGCTGATCCGGGCAAAAAGCGCGTTGGCCAGGGTGACGGAGCGATGCTTGCCCCCCGTGCAGCCGATCCCGATCACGAGCTGTGTCTTTCCTTCTATTATATAGTTGGGGATGAGAAACTCCAGAAGGTCCGTCAGCTTATCCAGGAATTCTCCCGCCTTCTCATTGCTCATCACGTAATCCCAAACCTCCGGGTCGTTGCCGCTCATGGGCCGCAGCTCATCCACATAGTACGGGTTGGGGAGGAACCGCACGTCAAATACCAGGTCCGCGTCCGACGGGATCCCGTACTTAAACCCGAATGACAGTACCGTAATATAGAGATTCTTGAATTCCTTATTCTCCACGAAGATCTTGTTCAGTTCCTGCCTGAGCTCTCTGGTAAGCATATGACTGGTATCCACCAGATAGTCCGCTTTTTTCTTCAGAAATCCCAAACGTTCCCGTTCTCTTTTGATCCCTTCGTCCACCCGGCCGCTACTCCCGGACAGGGGATGGAATCTCCGGGTCTCTTTATAGCGCTTCACCAGCACATTGTCGCTGGACTCCAGATAGAGGATCTCGTACTTCATGCTCATGGCATCCAGTTCCTCAAGCATCCGCTCCAGCTCGCCAAAGCTCTGGCCGCTGCGGATATCCACACCAAGGGCCGCTTTCTGCACTTCGGATCCGCTGACAGTAAGGAGTTCCGCCAGCTTGGGGATCAACGGCACAGGAAGGTTGTCCACGCAGAAATATCCCATGTCCTCCAGCATTTTCAAAGCCGTGGATTTCCCCGCGCCTGACATTCCTGTTACGATCACAAATCTCATTGGTATCCCCCTCCATTTTGTCTTAGAATTCTCCCAGGCGTTTTACCTCCGGTTCCAGATCCACACCAGAATCTTCCTTTACTTTAGCCTGTACCTGACGGATCAGCTCCGCGATATCGGCTGCGGTGGCCTGGTCCCTATTGATCACAAATCCGCAGTGCTTCTCTGACACCTGGGCTCCGCCCACCTGGAAGCCTCCAAGTCCTGCGTCCTGGATCAGCTTTCCGGCGAAATAGCCTTCCGGCCTCTTAAAGGTGCTCCCCGCGCTTGGATACTCCAGCGGCTGCTTGGTCACCCGCCGGTTCTTCAGATCTTCCATCCTGGCCCGGATGTCTGCCTCTTGTCCCTTCTCCAGCCGCAGCTTTGCTTCCAGGACAATATAGCCCTTTTTAGCGATCACGCTGGTCCGGTAGCCCAGCTTCAGCTCATCTTTTGGAATCGTCAGGATCTCCCCTTCCCGGGTAAGCGCCTGCACTTCGGTCAGCACGTCCTTCATCTCTCCGCCGTAGGCCCCGGCGTTCATCACACAGGCCCCTCCCAGAGTGCCCGGGATCCCTGCCGCGAACTCGAATCCGGTAAGAGAGGCTTCCGCCGCCCGGGCTGCCACTGCGGAAAGCAACGCTCCCGCCTGGGCCACGATCTCTTCGCCCTCGATCCGGACCTCGTTCATCTCCTTGAAGATCTGGATGACCACGCCCTCATATCCCTGATCCGAAACCAGAAGGTTGCTCCCGTTTCCTATAATATAGTAGGGAACCTGCGCCTCGCGGCAGCAGGCAATGATCCCCTGCAGTTCCTCCGCCGTCTTTGGCATCACAAAGAACCGGGCAGGCCCGCCCACACGAAAGGTGGTATGCAGCCGCATAGGTTCTTCTTCTTTGATCCGGTCCGCCGGAAGGATCTCCTGAAGCCGGCTGTAGAAATTTTTATCCATATAGATACACTCCTTGATCTACTTCTTCATCCCTAACATCATACACGAAACCCTCCGTGAATTCAACGTGCTCTTGCAAAATAGCCGAAAATACGGTATCATTACAAAATACCGGTGCAAAAAGCGCCAGAATAAAGGAGTTGATTTTCTTTTGGACCCCAGTGATGTGTTACAACTTATCATTCTTGTGATCTTACTTGCCCTTTCCGCCTTTTTCTCATCGGCGGAGACGGCTCTTACCACTTCTAACAAACTCAGGATGCGCAGCCTTGCGGAAGAAGGCAACAAACGGGCCCAGGCTGTCCTGGAGGTTACCGATAATTCCGGGAAAATGCTGAGCGCCATCCTGATCGGCAACAACGTGGTCAATCTGTCCGCTGCTTCCCTTACTACTACCATCGCTTATAAATTCGGCGGTTCCATGGTCGCCGTGGCCAGCGGTATCTTAACCGTACTGATCTTGCTTTTCGGCGAGATCACCCCCAAGACTACCGCCACCATCCACGCCAACGGCATGGCTTTGATCTACGCGCCCATCATCCGCGCTTTCATGAAGCTTATGACGCCGCTGATCTTCCTGATCAACGGACTGTCCATGGGTATCCTGACCCTGCTCCACATTAATTCCAAGAACCAGAACAAGGGCGTTACCGAGGAAGACCTGCGTACCATTGTGGACGTCAGCCATGAGGACGGCGTGATCGAATCCGATGAGAAAGAAATGATCTACAACGTGGTAGACTTGGGCGACGCAGTGGCCCGGGATGTGATGGTCCCCAGAGTCCATGTGACTTTCGCGGACGTGAACAGCACCTATGAAGAGCTTCTCACCCTCTACCGGGAAGACCGGTACACCCGTCTTCCGGTTTTCGAGGATACCACGGACAATATCATCGGAACCATTAATATGAAAGATCTGCTTCTCTTTGACAACACCGGCGAGTTCCACGTCCGGGATATCTTGAGAGAGGCCTATTTCACCTATGAATACAAAAGCATCTCCGAACTGCTGGTGGAGATGCGTCAGGCTTCCTTTAACATGGCCATCGTCCTGGATGAATACGGCGATCCTTCCGGCCTTATCACCCTGGAAGATATCCTGGAAGAGATCGTGGGAGAGATCCATGACGAGTACGATGAAGACGAAGAAGAAGATATCCTTCACAAGATCAGCGACCGGGAATACCTGGTAGAAGCCTCCATCCATCTGGAGGACCTTAACGACCGCCTGGACCTTGACCTGGAATCAGAAGAATATGACTCCTTAGGCGGCTTCATCATCGAACGTCTGGACCGGCTGCCGGATCCCGGAGACGCCATCGAGACAGAATCCGGACTCCGGCTTGTGGTGGAATCCATGGACAAGAACCGGATCGAGCGGGTTCATCTGTATCTTCCAGATTAATACCTGGCCGCCTTGTTGAACAGGAAGAATCCGATGACAAACAGCACAGCAATGATGGCCACGCCGGCATTGGCCGCGTTGGTGATCTGAGCCACCAGGCCCACCAGTGTGGTCCCCATGAAGGACGCCCCCTTGCCGCAGATGTCATAGATGCCAAAGTATTCGCCCGATTTTTCCACCGGGATGATCTTGGCAAAATAAGACCGGGACAGCGCCTGGATGGCGCCCTGGAACATGCCCACCATCACTGCCAGGAACCAGAATTCCCACTGCTTATCCAGCTGGATGGCGAAAAGGGCGATCCCCGTGTAAGCCAGGATGCAGACCCTGATCAGGCTTTTGGTCTCATAATTTCTGGACAGCCGGGAGAAGATAAGGGCACAGGGGAACGCCACGATCTGGGTCACCAGAAGCGCCAGCAAAAGTCCGGTGGAATCCAGGCCCAGAGCGCTTCCGTAAGCGGTCGCCATCTCGATGATGGTGTAGACTCCGTCAATGAAAAAGAAGAACGCCAGCAAATACAGGAAGATGGGTTTCTCCTGTTTTACATCACGCAGAGTCCTGCCCAGGCGCCGGAAGCTGTCCCTCACCGGATGGCTGGGCGCCTGGGCATAATTTTTCTGCCGGTAATTGCGGAAAAGCGGAATCGTCACCAGCACCCACCAGGCCGCGTTCAGGAAGAAGGCAATGGTCATCGCCATCTTCATGGTGATCCCCAGACTTTCATACATCAGTACAAAGACCAGAGAAAGGATGAAGGGGATGCAGCTTCCGATGTAGCCCCAGGCATAGCCGTGAGAAGAAACCGTGTCCATCCGGTCCGGCTCTGTCACGTCCACCAGCATGGAATCATAGAAGATCAGGCTGGAACTGTATCCCACCCTGGCTACAACGAACACCGCCAGGAACAGGATCCAGGAGGTGGGCAGGGAAAGCGCCGCGCATCCCAGCACGCCGATCATCATACTGATGGCAAACAGGGGCTTCTTATAATTCTGCGTATCCGCAATGGTCCCGAAGATAGGGCCGATCAAGGCCACGATCACCGTGGCAAGGGATGCGGCATATCCCCAGTACGCCAGATAATCCACCTCCGAGATCCCGGCGTTCTCCGCCAGAGAATTAAAATAAATGGGGATGATGGTGGAGATCAGCAGGGTGAACGCTGAATTGCCCACATCATAAAGGATCCAGTATTTCTCCAGTTTCGTCAGTTTCATTTTATCCATTGTCTCCCTCTCTCTTTCCTGTCTTATTCAAAGGTCCGGTCAAACCGGGAGCTTAAACAAGCTCCGCTCTTTACCGCCTCATCCAGATTTCCGGTCATGGCGACGGCCACCTCTACCGCCTTCGCAAACCGTTCCTCCAGTCCCTGGTTGCTTGCGGCGCACCGGGGATTATCCTCCCGCTGACAGATCAGTCCCTTCACACTGGGATACTTCCCTGCCACGCCGGTCTTCAAAAGTCCGTTGACAAGATGGAACTTCACCTTTCCCGGCGCGGTAAACAGCGCCTTGATCCGCCGCATCCAGCGAAGGGACTTCTCTACCATCTGGCAGGAGATCCCCTGGTAGAAAGGCCGGATCGCGCTGGCCGTAGCCCGGTCCGCCGGGATCAGCCTGGCGGTCTCATAGGAGAAAGGATCTTTGCCGTCCTTTCTAAGAAGCGCCTTCTCAAACTCCTCCTCGATCTCCAGGTGCTGGACGCCGGTCTCCCCGATCATCTCGCTTACATAGGGATGGCACTCGCTGTCCAGGATGAAATGGCATAAGAATCCCAGAAGATAGGCATATTCCCCGCTTTCTCTCCCGGTTCCCTTCACGATCCTCACTCCATGTTGGAAGAATTCCCTGGCCGGGATCTCATGGAGATGATTCCCGTATCTTGCGATCCGGTTCTTCCTGTAAGGCCGGTAGAAAAAGAAAATATCCGGCCCCTGAAGGCCGATGGTAAACTGTGGATGATAGGTTGTGACGATCTTTCGCAGATCCTCCGGAAGCTTCCGGGACACCTTCGCCCCGAATCGGTAATGCGCATATACTGCCGGCATGGTATTCCTCCTTTTTCCTGTGTATGTTCACTTCTGTCAGTATACGTTCCAAACGTAAGGTTTCTCTCTTTCCCGTGTTAAGATCAGGTAAAATTCATTATAGCATTATATTTCCCCCTTGTGTTAGAATAAAATCAACAAACATCTTGCAAAGGGGGAATCACATATGACAAAACCAACTTTCCACATTGTCAGCGACGGCTCCTGTGATCTTCCGCTGCCGGAAACTGAAAAACTGGGCGTGGATACCGTCCGGTTTCTTGTCTCTTTCGACGGAGAACACTACAAAAAGGAAGGACTGGAGGTCCCACTGGAGGATTTCTATCAGAAGATGGTGGACGAGCCTGGAACTTATCCTATGACTGCCGCCCCTTCCCCGGATGACTTCTGTCAGTATTTTGAAAAATACGCCGCTGCCGGCGAGGATGTGCTGTGCATCTGCATTTCCACCAAATTAAGCTCTTCCCTTCAGTCTGCCCGTATCGCCGCGCAGATGACAGAGGAAGCTTATCCCAACGCCCGGATCATTCTCCTGGATTCTCTGTGCGCCACTCTTATGCAGAGCGTCCTTGTCCTGGAGGCCTGCCGCCTGCGGGACGCCGGTCTCTCTGTGGAGGAAGCGGCCAGGATCTTAACAGATCTCAGAAAGACGGCCCGGATCTTCTTTACCGTGGGCAGCTTTGACTATATCCAGCACGGCGGACGGGTGGGCAAAATGACCGGCCTTGCCGGCGCCCTCCTCAACGTAACGCCTCTCATCACCCTGCAGGACGGAGAGATCCACTCTTCCGGCATCCGGCGGGGACGCCGCCGCTCCCTGGAGGGCATTCTGGAACTATTGTGCCGGTATCTGAAAGAAGAAAACTGCACGCCTAAAGACTGTATCATCATCATTGGCTATGGCCATGACAGAGAGGAAGGCTTCCGTCTGCGGGATATGACTCAGGAACGGTTCCGGAGCCTCTACGGCGAATCTCCCCTTCTTGCAGTCCATCAGATCGGCGCCACCATCGGCGTCCACGCAGGCCCCACCTCCATCGGTTATGGGGTGGTCCGTCACAGCAGCGCAGTCTAGAGCCGATCCATCTTTATCCAGTCACAGCGTAAGAAAAAGAGAGCGGAGGCAGCGGGATTTATCCCGCCATCTCCGGTCTCTTTTTTGATCATTTCTTATCCTCCGGCTCCTTACCGTTTATCCCGGAGTGTTACGTCATGGGCTCCGCCCTCTACAATACTGGTGGCAGACACCAGCGTGATCTTGGCGTTCTTCTGCAGCTCAGGGATAGTCAGCGCCCCGCAGTTGCACATGGTGGATCTGACTTTGCTTAAGGTCAGGCTCACATTGTTCTTCAGACTTCCTGCATAGGGTACAAAGGAGTCTACGCCTTCTTCAAAGGACAGCTTCTTGTCCCCGCCCATGTCATATCTCTGCCAGTTGCGGGCTCTGGCGCTTCCCTCGCCCCAGTATTCCTTCATATAGCTTCCGTTAATATTCACCCTCTTGGTGGGACTCTCATCGAATCTGGCGAAATATCTGCCCAGCATGACGAAATCCGCTCCCATGGCCAGGGCCAGGGTAATGTGATAATCGTGCACGATCCCGCCGTCGGAACAGATGGGCACATAGATTCCAGTCTCTTCATAATATTCGTCCCGGGCTTTGGCCACCTCGATCAGCGCCGTAGCCTGTCCGCGGCCGATTCCCTTCTGCTCTCTGGTGATACAGATGGCGCCGCCGCCGATACCGATCTTGACGAAATCTGCTCCCGCGTCCGCAAGGAAACGGAATCCTTCCGCATCCACCACATTTCCGGCTCCCACCTTCACAGAATCGCCGTACTCTGAGCGGATATAATCCAGAGTCACCTTCTGCCATTCGGAGAATCCCTCGGAGCTGTCGATACACAGCACGTCCGCACCGGCTTCCACCAGCGCCGGAACACGCTCTTTATAATCCCGGGTATTGATCCCCGCTCCCACCATATAGCGCTTGGAATCGTCGATCAGCTCATTCTCATTCTTCTTATGGGTGTCATAGTCCTTCCGGAAGACCAGGTACACCAGCTCCTGATTCTTATTGACCAGAGGGAGACAGTTGATCTTGTGCTCCCAGATGATGTCATTGGCCTCCTTGAGGGTGGTGTCCTCCCCGGCGCACACGATCTTGGAGAATTCAGTCATAAACTCCTTAACCTTTGTGTCCGGAGACATCCGGCTCACCCGGTAATCTTTATTGGTCACGATCCCCACGAATTTCCCGCCGGCGGTCCCGTCTTCTGTCACCGCGACGGTGGAATGTCCGGTCCGCTCTGTAATGGCCAGCACGTCCGCCAGAGTCATGTCCGGCGACACATTGGAATCGCTGACTACAAATCCTGCCCGGTATCTCTTGACCTTGCGGATCATCTCCGCCTGCTCTTCAATAGGCTGGGATCCGTAGATAAAAGAAAGTCCCCCCTCCTGGGCAAGAGCCACTGCCATCCGGTCGTCGGATACCGACTGCATGATGGCGGACACCATCGGGATGTTGATGGAGATCGGGGCCTCCTCCCCCTTCTTAAACCTCACCAGAGGCGTCTTCAGGGAAACTTTCGACGGAATGCACTCCGCAGATGAATAGCCGGGGATCAGCAAATACTCACTAAATGTTCTGGACGGTTCTTCATAATAAAATGCCATGGCTTTCCTCCTGTTTTCGAAGCACGAATCATTTGTTATTGTATCAATGATAACACGTCCGAAGCCGCATTGTAAAGGACTTGCGCACGGTCTTCTCACTCCTTTTTCTCGATCTCTACTCCTTCCACCTCAAAGCAGGAGATCCAGGGGTATTCCATGTAATTGACGCAGATCTTATCCGGGATCACCACCCCTTCAGAGGGATAGTACACTTTCCCCAGTTCGCTTTGCTCCCACTGAAATCCTTTCGCCAGCATGGCTTCCTCATCCTCGTCGGTAAAACTTACCGCCACCTCCAGATACGGAGGCGCACATCAGCTGGTGATCTCCTCCACGCTCAGCACCACATCCTGAAAACCCTGGCGGCGCATATAGGCCACGGCCGCCTCGTTCATCTCTACCATAAGTCACACTCCTTCTTCTCCGGCAATTGTCAATGTCTTTTTCACCGCCTTGTTGTTATGCCTTCGCGGAATAGGCACCCGCAAAAAACTCATGGGCTCTGCCAGGAATATTATGTTTTTATAATATTTCTAACCCAATAGATTGTCAATCTGCCAAAACACCACCGGACATTTCTAACTGATGGTATTAATGCTTCTTCTGCATTTCTTTATACATCTCAAAACTTTTTCTTGCACGCTCCGGAGCTTTGTCCGTAAGTTCAAAACAATCTTTTTCTTTATTGATTCTGTACCATTCTTTATTAGTTCGCCAATACAAGGATTCTTTATTCGCAGTCATCATAGTTTCACTTCCTTTTTTCTTTTACCTTATCACATTCATCAAAGCTTTGGATATTATTTCAGAGCCATTCTCATAAATCCAGCTCTACATAACACCAAAGAGAAAAAATAAAAAACGGCGGAAACCCTTGAAAGCCTTGGATCTCCGCTGTTTTTCACACATGAGCGTGCGGGGATTCGAACCCCGGACAACTTGATTAAAAGTCAAGTGCTCT
>ENA-OPDJ01001400-OPDJ01001400.1-human-gut-metagenome-genome-assembly--contig:-NODE-1400-length-13036-cov-3.616208_pt1 | contig 13036 bp, 9 predicted proteins | sample MGYA00241621_ERZ501505 | MGnify/ENA primary metagenome ERZ501505 (study PRJEB25962, sample SAMEA2042624) | human gut metagenome | biome: human gut; feature: human-associated habitat; material: faeces... | reverse complement strand
AAGCCACAAGCGGCTGGATATAGTTGTACATACCAGCTACCGTAGGGCGGAGATTCTTTTGTCCCACCACAATCAGCATGTAACTGACGAAGGTGGCACCTACTACGATAAAGGTCAGACTGCCAATCTCCACCGCCTTCAGTCCGTCCCAGTCTGCGTTCATCAAATCGCTGGCAGAGAAGGGGATTGTGCAGATAAAAGAGTAAGTAAACATCCATTTCATGATGGTGATGAGCGAATATTTGTTGACAAAATCCTTGAAGCGTACGATGTAGAACGCATAGCAGAACTGTGCGAACAGGACCAGCAAATCACCCCATATTGCCGTATGGCTGGCAGACGAAGCGGCCGGCTGGTTCTGGCTGCTTCCAAGGATGAGCAACAAGGCACCACCCGCTCCACAGGCAATGCCCAGCACTTTTTTGCCGGTAATCGGTTCTTTCAGGATGAAAGCCGCCAGCAGCATGGCCCACAGCGGCATGCTTGTAGTGATGATGGAAGCGTCGGCCGGTGAACTCAGGCTCACGCCGAAGATGAAGCATCCCTGATTGAACACGATGGCAAAGAGAGAGGCAAAGAACAGCGTAATCAGGTCTTTATGGTTGCCGTGCTCTGGCTTCTGAAAGAAAGAAGCTATCCAGAACAACACCATGGCTCCCCCGATGCGGAGGTCCGTAACCACCAGCGGAGTAACGGCTCCTCCGGCCATAAGTAATTTAGAAAGAGGAGACATCAGTCCCCACATTGTATTTGCTCCCAACATGGAAGCATGTCCTTTCCAGCAAAATTTTTCCATATATTCTTCGATTGATAATTTTCAAAAAGCGCTGCAAAGTTAGAAAGGTCTGAAGGAGAAAAATTGTACTTTTGTGCTATAATCATGAAGAATACGACTATGTGGAAGGAAAATCTGTATCAGCAGGTGGAGATTCTCTTGAGAGAGCACGATGAGTTTCCGATAGGGGAACACCAGCATTCGTTCTTTGAGATGACATATATCCTGGAAGGAAGCGGCGACTTCTGCGCGCACACGATGGGGAGCGAGCGTGAATGGCATACCTATGAGGCGGGTGACCTTTTTCTGGTGCCTCCCAACCGGATACATTTGTACACCATCCGTACGCATAGCCGCTATGTCTTTATCCGGTTTACGGAGAATTATGTGCTCGACTGCATCGGCCGCTACATAGGGCATGCCCTTGACATACAGTCAGGTTTCCGGATGGAGCTTTCGCCGGACGATAAGGAAGCCGTTCGTCAGCTGGTGGAACTGCTGGTCGGGGAGGTCTCACACAAGCGTTCCTTGTCGGAAATGTTGTGGTCGAATTATGTGGACAGTCTTATTCTGCTGGCTGTCAGGGGACTTCATTTGCCTGATACTGGGATTGCGCCGGAAGAAGATAAGGCACAGCATCTGCTGCTTTATATAGAACAGCATATTGACCAGCCGGAACAATTGCGCTTGAGCGTGCTGGCTGCGAAATTCCGTTTGTCACCCACTTACATAGGGCGTTTTTTCAAGCGTAATTTCGGGGAAGATTTCAGACTCTATGTATCCAAGAACCGTTTGAAGCGGGTAGAAGAACTGTTGACAGGCAGCCGTATGAGCATCAAGGAGATAGCCAGCCGGATGGGTTACATAGATTCCTGCTATTTGAACAAACTTTTCCGCCAGCATCATGGGATGACTCCCATGCAGTACAGGAAAATGTATAAGTCTGAAAGTGAGTAATTTGTAGGTTTCCTATCCCAGGCTTTTTTAAGAAACAGAAAACGCAAGTTCATTTGGGTCGAAACGCAAGTTCATTTAAAACAAAACGCAAGTGCGTTTTACTTCAAACGTACTTGCGTTTTATCTGAAATGTCCTTGCGTTTTAGTTCAAACGCAAAGGCGTTTTTTTATGTCCGTTTTTTTACTGGTATAAGAAGCGTTTGATGCTCTTCTTGGCCGTTTTTTCAAATTCTTCCGGATAAAGCTTCACCTGCGTAATCTGCGAATAAGCCGGAAGTACCTTGTTCAATTCGATGCGGTTCAACTCCAACGCTTCCTCCAGTTGTTTCTTGTTCATTCCATGCGAGAAGGCGTCCTCATTGTCCGGATAAACCAGCGCTACCAGCTTGTTCTCTTTCAGAATCACCAGCGACTCGTTCACGTAAGGCATGTTGTTCAGGCGAGCTTCAATTTCTTCCGGATAGATGTTCTGTCCGGAAGCAGTAAGCAGCATGTTCTTGCAACGGCCCTTGATGAAGATGTTTCCATCTGCATCCTTGATGGCCATGTCGCCGGTATGCAGCCAGCCGTCCTTGTCGATAGTCTGTGCAGTGGCACTTTCGTTCTTGTAATATCCTAACATGACGTTCATACCCCGGCACACCAGTTCACCCGGAATCCGTTCAGGGTCTTCCGAAATTACCTTAGTTTCCATGTTGGCCACGGTCTTTCCGCACGAAGTGTACAGAATTTCATCCCAGCGGCTGTGGCAGATAAGCGGTGCACACTCCGTCATACCGTATGCAATGGTATAGGGAAAGTTGATTTTACGCAGAAAAGCTTCCACTTCGGGGTTGAACGGTGCTCCTCCGATTACGATTTCGATAAAGTTTCCGCCGAACACCTCCATGGCTTGCTGACGAATCTGTTCCTTGATTTTATCGCTGATGATAGGCAGGTTCAGCAACAGCTTTCCGAGTTTGTTGTCCACCTTCGGGAGAATGTTTTTCTTGAAAATCTTTTCCACAATCAGCGGCACGCAGGCAATGACGCGCGGACGGATTACGGCAAACGATTCTGCAATGATTTTCGGGCTCGGCATACGGGTGAGGAACCATAAATGTGCTCCTTTGGTGATACCGTAAAGGAAGTCGAACACCAGTCCGAAGATATGTCCCAGCGGAAGCATGGACACGATGCTGTCGCCCGCTTTCAGTCCCACTTTCTGGTCAATGTGTACGATGTTTGAAATAATGCTACGGTAGGGCAGCATCACTCCTTTAGAGTAACCGGTAGTACCCGAGGTATAATTGATGACAGCCAGTTCTTCCGGCTCTTCCCGACGGTAGGAAACCTGTTCGGCACGGAAGCGGCAGGGATATTTCTTTCCGAATTCCTCGTTCAGGTGCTCGCGTGCATACGTCAGCTTCTCTGAGCGTGACACTACCAGGTCGAAATTCTTCAGTTCGATGATTCCTTCCAGATTGGGCATGGCCGCTTCGTTGAACATCTCCCACACCTGATCGCCTACGAAAAGCATGCGTGCTTCCGAGTGGTTGACAATGTGGTGTACGTTGTCGGCCTTGAATTCGTGAAGGATGGGCACAGCTACTGCCCCGTAAGTAACGACGCCCAGGAAGGTAGCCGTCCAGTTTGCACTATTGCGCCCGCACAGCGCGATTTTATCCCCTTTTTTGATTCCTGCATGTTCGAACAGGATATGCATTTTCTCTATTTTTCTGGCTACGTCTTTATATTGCAGCGTAGCTCCTTTGTAGTCTGTCAGTGCATCACGGTCCCAGTTGGCGCGGATGCTTTCTTCAACAAGTTGTATAAAACTGTCTTGTATTTCCATTTTAAATTGCACAATGTTTGACACAATGTGCGCAAAATTAATAAAACTTGTCCGATTTCTTTTCATTCTTTGTCATTTTTTTGAGAGAATAGACTATTTGACAAGAATTTCTTCCGTTTGGGACAGAAGCTGATAAATGAATTTCCCGCCTTAGAATACGGTTCTGCGGCTGCAATTCTCGATGTATCTAATTTTATTCGTATCTTTGCCGATTGAATAAAAAATAATAGCGAAAGAATGAATTTTCAGAAACTGACTCCCATTGTGAACAAACCCAATGCGTGGGCCCTGAGTCCGCTGGTGGTATTTTTATGCCTGTATCTGGTGACTTCCCTGCTCATCAATGATTTTTATAAAATTCCGATTACCGTAGCTTTCATGGTGTCTTCCATTTATGCCGTGGCTACGACGAAAGGACTGAGCTTGAACGACCGCTTGTTGCAATACTCCGCAGGGGCAGCCAACAAGAACATCATGCTGATGATCTGGATTTTCATCTTGGCGGGGGCTTTTGCACAGTCGGCTCAAGCCATGGGGGCTATCGATGCGACAGTAAACCTGACCTTGCGGCTGCTTCCGGGCAATCTGCTGCTGGCGGGAATCTTTCTGGCATCATGCTTCATTTCTCTTTCCATCGGTACGTCGGTCGGTACCATTGTCGCACTGGTTCCTGTAGCTGCCGGTATTGCGGCCAAAACGGATGTCAGCGTGGTTTTCATGACGGCGGTAGTAGTGGGCGGTGCCTTTTTCGGCGACAACCTGTCCTTCATTTCCGATACGACCATCGCGGCTACCCGTACGCAAGGGTGCGTGATGCGCGACAAATTCCGGGTGAATTCTCTGATTGCCTTTCCGGCTGCCTTGCTCGTATTCATCTATTATATTATCTACGGAAGCCATATCGAAGTGGCACAGGATATTCCTCACGTAGACTGGATGAAAGTGATTCCATACATCATAGTGCTGGGAACCGCAGTAGCGGGTGTCAACGTACTGCTGGTGCTGTTGCTGGGACTGATTTCTACGGGTATCGTAGGCATGGCATACGGCACGTTCGATGTGTTCGGATGGTTCGGTGCCATGGGAAAAGGTATGACGGGCATGGGAGAGCTGATTATCGTGACCCTGATGGCCGGAGGCATGCTGGAGCTGATACGTTTCAACGGGGGAGTAGACTATGTGCTGCACCGCCTGACACAGCGCGTAAAGGGTAAACGCGGGGCGGAACTGAGTATTGCGGCCCTGGTAAGTCTGGCCAATATCTGTACGGCCAACAACACGATTGCCATTATTACCGTAGGTCCGCTGGCCAACGACATTGCCGAGCAGTTCCGGGTAGACAAGCGGAAGAGTGCCAGCATCCTGGATACGTTCTCGTGCGTCATTCAGGGCATTATTCCTTACGGAGCGCAACTGTTGATTGCGGCCGAGCTTTCCGGTCTGTCGCCCATCAACATCATCGGTTACCTGTATTATCCTATGACATTGGGAGTGGTAGCTATACTGAGCATCTTGTTCCGTTATCCGCGCCGGTATTCCTGATTAGGCTATATGCACCGGGTTTTTTAATTTTGTCATCAAACTAAAACAGAAAAATATATGCTGATTTATAATACTACTTTTCATGTAGAGATGGGCGATGCCCGTAACTTTGTGATCTGGCTGAATGAATATTACATTCCCGAAGTGGAAAATTTGGGTGAATTGAAGAATCCCCGTATTCTGCGTATCCTGAGCCATAAGGAGCAGGACAGTGAATGCTTCTCACTGCAGTGGGAAGTGGAAGACAGTGCTGCGTTGCACCGCTGGCACGTAAAGCAGGGGGCGACACTGAATGCGGAGATGATGAAAGTGTTCAAGGATAAGGTTATCGGTTTCCCCACATTAATGGAGGTGATAAGGTGATACAGCCGGTCAAAGAAAAAATTATTCTCGGCATCGACCCTGGTACGAACATCATGGGATACGGAGTGCTGAAGGTGACGGGTGTCAAGCCGGAAGTGATGACCTTGGGCGTCATCGATCTGCGTAAATGTACCGATTCGTATCTGAAGCTGAAGCACATCTACGAACGGGTGCAGGGCATCATTGCTTCGTACCTCCCGGATGAACTGGCCATTGAGGCTCCGTTCTTCGGGAAGAACGTGCAGTCCATGCTGAAGTTAGGGCGTGCACAGGGAGTTGCCATTGTGGCCGCACTGACGCGTGACATTCCCGTGACGGAATATGCCCCGCTGAAAATCAAGATGGCCATCACCGGCAACGGGCAAGCCAGCAAGGAGCAGGTAGCCGATATGCTGAAGCGTATGCTGCACATACCCGACTCGGAAATGGGCCCCTTTATGGATGCGACGGATGCCTTGGGAGCGGCTTATTGCCATTATTTGCAGATGGGACGTCCGGAAATGCCGAAAGCTTATTCCAGCTGGAAGGACTTTATCGCCAAGAATCCGGGACGCATAAAGAAATAGGAGATTATAATCATGAATTTAAAACAGCTTGTAGTGATGTCGGCCGTGGCTGTGGCTACCGGATGTACTTCTTCACAGCAGCATACCAGTACGCCGTTTGATGAATATCCGGTGTACGAGGGGGAATGGGTGGAAATGGCTTATACGCCTGCTTCAACCCGCTTCTCGCTTTGGGCTCCTTCGGCTCAGGAAGTGCGGGTGCTGCTGTATGAAAAAGGACAGGGAGGTTCTGCCTACCGCATGGTGAAGATGGAACCGGCATCCGATGGCTTATGGCAGGCTCGCGTGGACGAAGACCTGAAAGGAAAGTTCTATACGTTCAATGTCAAGATAGACGATGTATGGCAGGGAGATACGCCCGGACTCATGGCCAAGGCCGTGGGAGTGAACGGCGACCGGGCGGCCGTCATCGATTGGAAGGAAACGAATCCGAAAGGCTGGAACGAAGACAAGCGTCCGCCGCTGCAACGCTTCTCCGACCTGGTGATTTATGAACTGCACCATCGCGATTTCTCTATCGATACCATCTCCGGCATCCGGAACAGAGGAAAGTTCCTGGCTTTGACGGAGGAAGGAACACATACGTATCTGGGCGAGAAAACGGGCATTGACCATTTGAAGGAGTTGGGGGTGACACACGTACAGTTGTTGCCTTCGTTTGACTTTTCTTCGGTGGACGAAACCAAGCTCGACAGGCCGCAGTACAACTGGGGATATGACCCGAAAAACTACAACGTGCCGGAAGGTTCGTATGCTACCGACCCTTATCATCCCGAAGTGCGTATCCGCGAGTTCAAGCAGATGGTCATGGCACTTCATCGGGCAGGTATTCGGGTGGTGATGGACGTGGTGTATAATCACACGGCTATCACGAAAGGAGGTAACTTTGAACGGACGGTACCGGGGTATTTCTATCGTACGGATGAGGAAGGGAAATGGGCCAACGCATCGGGTTGTGGCAATGAAACGGCCAGCGAACGACCGATGATGCGGCGTTTCATGATAGAATCGGTCTGCTATTGGGCCAGAGAGTATCACATAGACGGATTCCGTTTTGACCTGATGGGGATTCATGACATCGAGACCATGAATGCCATCCGTAAGGCACTCGACAAGATTGACCCTACAATATGCATGTATGGAGAAGGATGGGCAGCTGGTAAGCCGCAACTGCCGGATAGTCTGCTGGCCATGAAAAAGCATGCGGCCCAGTTGCCACACATCGGCATGTTCTGCGATGAAATGCGCGACAGTCTGCGTGGTCCGTGGGGAAACGATGCCAAGGGAGCTTTTGTCATCGGACGCATGGGATACGCCGCCGGCGTGAAGTTCGGACTGGCGGGAGGAATCGCACATCCGCAACTGGTCAGCGACAAGGAATCTGCTGTACCGGCTTTCTGGGCTGCACAACCGGAGCAGATGATCAGCTATGTGAGCTGTCACGATGACCTTTGTCTGGCCGACCGTCTGAAGGCGACGTTGCCGGGACTTTCCGCATTAGAAATGAATGCCTTGGCCAAACTGGCTGCTACGGCAGTATTTACTTCGCAGGGCATTCCGTTCTGGTATGCAGGTGACGAAGTGCTACGCGACAAACAGGGGGTAGCCAATTCATACAACAGCCCGGACGCAATCAATGCCATCAACTGGGGGCGGAAGACTTCGCAGCGTGATTTCTTTGATTATGTGAGGGGCTTGATTGCCATGCGAAAGGCGCATCCCTCTTTCCGTATGGGCGATGCGGACTTGATTGCCAAGCACCTGGAGTTCTTGCCGGTACCGGCCAGCAACGTGGTGGCTTTCCGTATCAAGGGAAGTCCGGCGGGCGATTCGTGGCTGAACACGATTGTGGTGCTCAATGCCCGTACGGAACCCGTGCAGATTGACGTACCTGAGGGACGTTACTGGATTGCCTGTCGTGACGGACGCATAGACAATGTGTTAGGGCTGGGCACGCTGACCGGCAACAAACTGGTGGTAGCGCCTCGTACGGCCATGATTGTGCATCAATAAACCAAGAGAACAACTACTTAAAGAAACAAAATAAAAACAGAGAAAGACAATGCAGAATGTAATTACAATTGAGAACGGAGTGACTCGTCATCCGTTGTACCGGATGAAAGAGCCTGTAAACTTGCAGATTGCGGCAGGAGAACATGTGGCCATCGTAGGACCGAACGGCGGAGGAAAGAGTCTGCTGGTAGACACCATTACCGGACGCTATCCGTTGCTGATGAATGAAGTGAAATACGACTTCTCGCCTTCGGAATCGAAGATGGCTTGTGACAACATCAAGTACATCACATTCCGTGACTCGTACGGGGATGCCGACGGGAATTATTATTACCAGCAGCGCTGGAATTCGCAGGACCTGGACGATACGCCTATCGTGGCCGATTTGCTTCCTCCCTGCAAGGACGAACAATTGCGGAAATCGCTGTACGATTTGTTTGGCATTGAGGAGATGCTCAGCAAACATATTATTCTGCTGTCGAGCGGGGAGCTCCGGAAGTTTCAGTTGACCAAGACTTTGTTGAGCGGACCGAGGGTGCTGATTATGGACAATCCTTTCATCGGACTGGATGCACGGACTCGGGGACTGCTGCACACATTGCTGGGAAAACTGACTGAAATGACCAACCTGCAGGTAATTTTGGTCTTGTCGAAGACAGACGACATCCCGACATTTATAACACACGTGATACCGGTGGAAGACCGTCATTGCGGGCCGAAAATCACTTTGCAGGAATATCTGGCACACCGTGAACCGGACCCTGCTCATGTGTTGTCTGACGAGAAACGGCAGCGGATACTGGACTTGCCGTATGCCGATAACCTGTTCCATACAGAACATATCGTGGACTTGAACAAGGTAAGCATCCGTTACGGAGAACGGGTGATTCTGAAAGAACTCGACTGGACGGTGAAGTGCGGAGAAAAGTGGGCGCTCAGCGGCGAAAATGGAGCTGGAAAGTCTACCTTGCTGAGCCTGATTTGTGCCGATAATCCGCAAAGCTATGCCTGCGACATTTCTTTGTTCGGTCGCAAACGGGGCAGCGGCGAGAGTATTTGGGAAATCAAGAAGCACATCGGTTATGTAAGTCCCGAAATGCACCGCGCTTATTTGAAGAACTTGCCGGCTATTGACATTGTAGCCAGCGGATTGCATGATTCCATCGGTCTGTACCGTAAGACGCAGGAGAAGGATGTGGATACGTGCGTGTGGTGGATGGATATTTTTGGTATTGACGACCTGAAAGACCGTAGTTTCCTGCAACTCTCCAGTGGGGAACAACGTATGGTGTTGCTGGCCCGTGCTTTCGTCAAAGACCCAGAACTGCTGATTCTGGACGAACCGTTGCACGGACTGGATATGCGTAACCGCCGGCTGGTGAAAGATGTTATCGAGGCATTCTGTGCGCGGAAGGATAAAACCTTGATTATGGTAACGCACTATCAGGAGGAACTGCCCGCTACCATTACGAATTCTTTGTTCTTGAAACGCAATAAATAAAGAAGCTTATTCTGGTGGACGCAGATTCTTTTCTGCGAGAAAGCACATCTGTGTTTCATTTCCGGGTAGAATCTGTGTTCAAGTGTTTCTCAGGGAATATGAGAAATGAAATCAGATACAGAAACCCATATAAAAAAGGCAAATGAAGATGATTTTACATTGTCATCTTCATTTGCCATTTTATTTTAAAGGATATTTATTGCGCTTGAAGTCTGTAAGTAAGAGCTTACGGTGCTTAGCATACAAAAGATTTACCAGCTCTGTTTGTCCTGCATCTGGCGAAGCGCCGTCCGGTAGTCTTCTATCAGCTCCTTCATCACCTCATCCACCGTCTGCAACTGGCGAAGTTGTGAAGCGGCTTGTCCTATTTCCAGTTCTCCTTCGTAGAGGTCGCCTTCGAAGATTCCCTTTTTGGCCCGGCCTTTTCCCAACAAAGCCTTCAGTTCGTCTGCTGAGGCTCCTTTCTGTTCCGCTTCTTCAATAAGCTTGTAGAAATCATTTTTAATCAGACGGGTAGGGGAAAGCTGCTTGAGTGTCAGAAGGGTATCTCCTTCATTCAATCGCAGGCAGCGGTCCTTGAAATTGAAATGCGCCGAACTTTCTTCCGTCAAGGCAAAACGGGTACCCATCTGTACCCCTTCTGCGCCTAACGCCTCGGCGGCCAAGATGCCTTCGCCCGATACAATTCCTCCTGCCGCAATAAGAGGCACACTGCACACCTTTCTGACGGCTGGAATCAGACAGAAAGTCGTAGTTTCCTCTCGTCCGTTGTGTCCGCCTGCTTCAAAGCCCTCTGCCACAATGGCATCTACTCCAGCTTCTTCACATTTCATGGCGAAACGGCTGGAAGATACCACGTGAGCCACCTTGATGCCCGCCTGTTGGAGCTTGGAAGTCCATGTCTTGGGATTCCCTGCGGACGTAAATACGATTTTCACGCCTTCCTCCTGAATGATTTCCATGAGGGTTTCAATCTCCGGATACATCAGTGGCACATTGACTCCGAAAGGCTGGTCAGTGGCTGCCTTGCACTTGCGGATGTGTTCGCGCAGGGTTTCTGGGTGCATGGAACCAGCCCCCAACAACCCCAATCCACCGGCGTTGCTTACGGCTGAGGCCAGTCTCCATCCGCTACACCATACCATTCCACCTTGAATGATGGGGTAGCGGATGCCGAAAAGGTGACAGACTCTGTTCTGCATATCAGTCAGTTATTTTTTATATTTCTCAATCAGGTTCTTGGCTACGGTGTCACCCAGTTCTACTGCTTTTTCCAGGTTGGCCATACCTTCCTTCTTCTTTCCCTGCTGTATCTGGCAGTAACCCAGCATACGATAGGCAGCTGCGTTCTTCGCATCCAGTTCAATGGCTTTATTCAAGGCTTTCATGGCATCATCCGGCTGGTTTACCCGCAAATGTACGCTTCCTTTTTCTACCCAGTATTCCACGTTCTTCGGTTCCATTTCAATGGCCTTGTTGATGTCATTGATGGCCTGCTGGTACATACGGCATTGCATTTCAGCCTGCTCACGGATAAAATAGAAATCAGACGATACCTGGCCCATCATGGCGTCGTGGAACAGATTGTAGTCTACCACTGCTTCGCGGAACTGGTTGTCTTCTGCTTTCATGCGGGCACGTTCGTACAGATAAGGAGCCGCTTCTTTTCCGTAGGGAGGATTGTATTTCGCCACGGCACTGTCCATCAGGGCAATGGCTTCCTTCTTTGAAGCACCTTCAATCAGTTCTTTAGTCTTGGCTGCGGCATAGAAAGAAGCGGCAGAGGCTAACGGTGAACGGTTGACCGCTTCGTAGCTGGCAAATGCTTCCGGATATTTCTGCATGGCGAAATAGATGTCTCCCTGCAGCTGGTAGTACAATCCCTGCTTGTCGTTTTCCAAGGCCGTATTGATTTCTTTCAGTGCCCGTTCCATGGTCCAGTCGCCATACGGTTTGGCTCCCTGCAAGCCCAGCACGTAATTATACAACAACTTGGAGAGGTTATAGTACGCGTCTCCCTTGTTTTCGTTCACTTCCACCATGGTTTGCAGGTCTTTTTCTGCCAGTGCATAGTGTGCATCATCACCGTATCCCATGTAACAAAGGGCACGGCGGGAATAGCCTTCGCTATTTTTCGGATACTGCTGGATAAACTCGTTCAGCAGGTTCAGGTATTCCTCTTTTGACAGGTTAGAAGAAGACATGTACAGGTATACCAATGCCTGAGACTCGTCTTCCGGCAATCCTTTCTTGATGCCGATGGTATTCAGCGTATAATCGTTGGCAGAAAGGGCACTGATAGACAGGCTCTTTGCATAGCCTATTCCGATGGCATAGCTTGATGTACTTTCCTTGTCACTGTTCTTCTGTATCAGTGCTACAACTTCTCCTTCTGCATTCATTACCGGACAGCTTACGGTCTTTTCTCCCGTTTTCATGTCCAGGGTATAATAGAAAGAGTTGTGGCTGATGGTATCGATTTTGGAAATGGTGCCGTGTGTGCCCGAAGCCGCTTTCTGTGTAGAGTAGGGAAGTACGTACACCGTTTCACTGACTGCTCCCGGACGGGATGCCGGCTGCAAGGCTACGGTCTTCTTATCGGCTGCTGTCTTGAACTTCACTACGTCGTACATATCGTTGGCTCCCAGAATGTATTCCACCGGAAGTTCCTTTCCGTCGGCTGTCACCACCACGGCGCGTTCAGCTCCTTTAAACAGCGTATAATCGGATACGGCTGTACCGTTTTCATCAATGTAGAATCCGTTTCCGGTGTTGAGAATCTGATTCTCCTTATTGTACGTGATGACAGAGAACACTGCTTTTCTGGCTTTGTTGGCCCATTTGGGAAGTTCCTGGGCCATTCCGGCCTGAAAAGCCATCCCACAGCATGTCAGCACGAGGGTAATTTTTCCTATTTTCATGGTAGTATGTATGTTTTATTGTTTTATTCTTCTCCGAATCCTCTTTGTTTCACGGCTTCATAAATGAGGATACCTGCTGCCACGGACACGTTCAGTGACTCGATGTTGCCGAACAACGGAATCTTGATCCATTCATCGCAAAGTGCCAGGTGGTCGTAGGGCACACCGGTATCTTCCGCACCCATGATGATACACGTAGGTCCCTGGTAATCGGCCTTGGTGTAGTCGTAGTCACCTTTTTCTGTGGCTGCTACAATCTTGAATCCGCTGTCTTTTAAGAACTTGATGGTATTCGTCAGGTTATTCTCGCGGCACACCGGAATGGTATGCAAGGCTCCGGCAGAAGTCTTGATGGCATCCGCATTGACACTGACACTGTTTTTTGACGGAATGATGATAGCATAGGCAGTGGTGCCTGCAGCCCGAAACAAAGATGCTGGTGCGCACCCCCGGCCCATTGGCAATGTCGTAATACTTAATTGTTGCGTAATTCATCACAGATGCAGCACCCGATCCTTGATCTCCTGTGTCCGGCCCTGGTTCCAGAACTGGGTGCCGATATAA
>ENA-OPDJ01001398-OPDJ01001398.1-human-gut-metagenome-genome-assembly--contig:-NODE-1398-length-13077-cov-2.298956_pt1 | contig 13077 bp, 9 predicted proteins | sample MGYA00241621_ERZ501505 | MGnify/ENA primary metagenome ERZ501505 (study PRJEB25962, sample SAMEA2042624) | human gut metagenome | biome: human gut; feature: human-associated habitat; material: faeces... | reverse complement strand
CATCAAGGACCTGCCGGCTGGCTCCACCGTCGCCATTCCGAACGACGAGACGAACCAGGCTCGTGCAATCGGCGTGCTCAAGGCCGCCGGCGTCGTCACGCTGAAAGGCGACTGGACGGCGTTCACGATCCCGCAGGACATCGATGAGGCGAAGTCGAAGGTCAAGGTCGTGCCGATGAAGGCCGAGCAGATTGCCAACACGCTCAAGGCAGGCGGCGACGATCTGTCCGCGGGCGTCATCAACAACGACTATGTGGCGGACGCGGGGCTCAAGCCCACCGATGCGATCTACCAGGACAACGCCGAATCCGAGGAGGCGCGCCCATACATCAACATCTTCGCCGTGCGCGCCGACGATGTGAACAACGAGGTGTACAAGAAGTGCGTGGAGATCTACCAGACGAAGCCGGTCCTCGACGCCCTGCAGGAGGAGTCCGGCGGCACCGCGGTGTTTGCCGACAAGTTCTCGCAGCAGGAGCTGGCGAGCTATCTGAAGCAGATCGAGACGGATATCAAGAACAAGTGAGCCGTTCATAGCATGGCTGCAGATCGCTGAACACAATGAGCAGGTTGGGGAGAGCTATTCCCCAACCTGCTCCCATATACACGACGTTCACACACTCGCCATTGGGTCGCGCTACCATATGCGAGTATCCGGCCGCAGTGCAGGCACCGGACGGAACCTCGACGTAAACGGAGAAGTTAGAGGGAAATGACGCAAGAGAAGAACGCCATCATCGAATTCGACCACGTGAGCAAGGTGTATGCCGGGCGTGGCAAGAAGCAGACGAAAGCGGTCGACGATGTCACACTGTCCATTGACGAGGGCGACATCTACGGCATCATCGGCTATTCGGGAGCCGGCAAATCCACGCTGGTGCATGTGCTGGCCGGTCTGGAGCAGCCGGATGCCGGCAGCATCGCGGTGGGCGGGGAGACGGTGCGGCTCGACGGCGTGGCGAAGGCCATCGACCTGGGCATAGCGCCGGCCTTCCAGCAACCTCAGTTCTGCGAGAATCTGGATGTATCGGCGAACATCTTCCTCGGCAGGGAGATGCGGCAGGGATTTGCCAGCCGCGACGATGAGGGCATGTACAACAAGGCGCGCGAGGTGCTTAACACGCTGTCGACGTCCGTGCGCGCCGGCCAGAGCATCGCGTCGCTTTCGGGAGGACAGCGCCAGACCATCGCCATCGCGCGCCCGCTGCTCAACGATCGGAGCCTCATCGTGCTTGACGAGCCCACGGCGTCGCTGTCGGTGACGCAGACGGCCGAGGTGCTTGACTACATCGTGCGGTTGAGATCGGACGACCGCAGCGTCATCATGGTCTGCCATGATCTGCCGAATGTGTTCGCGGTCGCCGATCGCATCGTCGTGATGCGGCTGGGTGAGATTCGCGCCGTGCACAACACGTCGGAGACCTCCTACGAAGAGGACATCGCGGAGATCGCCGGCGTGGGCGGATCCGGTACGACGCCGTCTCGGCCGTGCGAACGGGCGTCGCGTGCGCGCATGCCGATTGCCCGCGAGTCGCATCCGCGCCCGTCTCGCGGTGGGGATCGCGATGGAACCATGGCATGAACGAGCTGTCATGTGGTTCCCATCTGCGCTGCCTAAGTTGCAGCGTGTGTCGGGCTGCGTCCAATTTGCGTAATTTGGGACGGGTTCTGATGGGTTTTTGTCCCGTTTTACGCAGGTGGAAGGTTTTGTCACCTTTTGCGCAGGGTGAGAAGAAATGTAAGAAACGACAGAAGTAAGACAAAGGTAAGGAAGGGAATGGCATGGGTGCAGCGGAAATCGTAGTCACCGTGGTGACGGCGGTCGCATGTCTGGGCATGGGCGTGTTTCTGGGGTCATTGCCGTTCAAACGGGACGAGTTGACGGAATGGCATATGAAATACCAGCAGCTCGGCGGTGTGCTCGCCTGCGGCATTGTGATCGTGCTGATGCTGCTCGGCTATGATCTGGCATCGTGGCTCGCAATCGCGGCTCTCGCAGTGGGTGTGGCGGTGAGTCGCATTCCGGTGGTTCGGCGAGGCTTGCTGGCGCGTTTCCCCGAGCTGCATCCGGCCGAACGGCAGTCGCCGTTGCGCAAGGGCACGTCAAAGAAGCGCCGGTCATAGACTGGTTGACGAGCGCTCCACCAAGGTGAAATCGGATGTGTATACGCGTTTCGCGCCATCGTACCCTTGAATGCGTTCGATGAGCATGTCCACCGCGTGCCGCGCATAGCTGTCGATATGCGGGTCGATTGTCGTCAGGGAAGGGTTCGCATACGTCGCCTCCGGTACATTGTCGAAACCCACCACCTGCACATCGTCGGGCACCCGGATTCCCCGTACCTGCAATTGATGCAACGCTCCCAGCGCCATCGCGTCATTGAGACAGATGATGGCGTCCGGTCGCACGCCTTGGTCCATCATCAGATTCGTTGCGCGAACGCCGCTGTCGCTCGTCAATAAGCCACCTGAGAACAGCATGTCCATGCGGGCCTCGATGCCATGCTCCTCGTATGCCTGCATATACCCTTGCACGCGGAGTTCCTGCGTACCCTCGGTGGCTTGTCGGTAATGTCTTGCGCCGAGCGAGCCGTCTGCGCCGAACAGCGCGATGGAACGGTACCCGGAATCAAGCAGGCGATTGGTGGTGTATCGCATCGCCTCCACGTTCGGCATGGTGACCTGATCCACCTTGCCATAGGCGTCCCAGTCGCCGGTGAGCACCAGAGGATAGCTTTGGTCGAGCATCTTGCTGTGTTGTCCCATTGCATGATCGGCGAAGACGATCCACCCGTCTGCGGCCAGATTGTTCGCCTGCCGCATCGCCCGTGCCAGGCCGTGCTCATTCTGGCCGTAGGTGTTTATGATGACCCCGTAATGATGCTCCCGCGCGCAGACGATGATCTGATCGGCCAGATACGAGGCGAATGGCTGGGAGAAATCGAAGATGGCCAATCCGAGCAACCCGGTTGTGCCGGTTTTCAGTGAACGTGCCGACAGGTTGATCGTGTAGTTCAGCTTGTCCATTGCCTCAAGCACGCGTCCACGTGTCGATTCACGCATGCTGCCGGTGCCGTTGATCACGTTCGAGACTGTTTTGAACGATACGCCGGCCTCGGCCGCGACATCCTTGATGGTCACGCCTTTTGCCATGGTCGGTCTCCGATGCGCCTTGCTGTTTACCTATGCATTGCCTATCGCCTTGAATCGCATCACTATGCACGTTGCCGGGGATGCCGGTGGCCCAGACCGACGGTCCGGGCCGTTGTGTCAGCGCAGATGGATTGCGGTCCAACTCACCGGCGGAAGGGTCACGGTGACCATGCCATCCTGGATGGAGGCGGTGTCGTTGGGGTGGGGCACCACGCGATCCTGATGGTTCACGGTGTTTGTGGCCAGCATGTCGTCATCGTGCAACGTTCTCACATCAAGCTCGGTAGGTGTGAAACCTTCCGGCAACTTGATCTCGAAGTCGCATCCATCGTCCAGCGAACGGTTGGTGACAAACACGGAGACCGAGCCGTCTTTGCCTCGCACGGCCACGGCATTCGTGGAGTTCACGTTGCCATAGCGGTTGGTGTGGTACTGGGTGGACTCGATCTTGGGCTCCAGCACATCGCCGCCCTTGGCCCAGGCTGCGGTGAGGGAGAACGGGTAGAAGGTGGTTTGGCGCCAAGCGGGCCCATTCGGCTCGGTCATGATGGGGGCGATGACGTTGACGAGCTGAGCGAGTGATGCCGCATGCACACGATCTGCGTTTTGCAGCAATGTGATGAGGAGGTCACCCACCACCACGGCATCGGCCACGGTGTAGACGTCCTCGAGCAGCCGAGGGGCCACGGGCCAGTTGCCTATGCCTTCCGGGTTCTTGCTGGGTTCCTCCTCGTAGTACCACACATTCCACTCATCGAAGGAAATGTACACGTTGTGGTCGCTCTTGAGTCGCGCCTTCGTGGCGTCGATGGCGGCGCCCACATCTTTGATGAATCCATCCATATCCACGCCGGAGGCGAGGAACGACGCCATGTCGCGCGAGCCGTTCTCCATCAGCTGCGGGAAATAGTAGGCATGTGCTGAAACGAAATCCACCTTGTCGAAGGTGTGCTCGAGCACGGTCTCCTCCCATTTGCCGAAAGAGTCCATCGTATGGTTCGATGAACCACAGACGACCAGCTCAAGATCGGGGTCTAACATGCGCATGCCTGCCGCCACCGAGGCCGCGAGCTTGCCGTAGGCCTCGGCGTCCTTGTGCCCGAGCTGCCAAGGGCCGTCCATTTCATTGCCCAAGCACCACATGCGGATGTCGAACGGGTTATCGGCGCCGTTGCGAATACGTTCCTCCGAGCGGGCAGTGCCTTCCGGAACGTTCGCATATTCAAGCAGATCCAGTGCTTCTGGCAATCCGCGGGTGCCGAGATTGACGGCTTCCATCAACTCGTTGCCGCCGGCCTTATTCAGCCATGAGACCATTTCGTGCAGCCCGAACTGATTCGTTTCGGTGGAATGCCAAGCCAGATCAAGGCGACGAGGTCGGTTCTCCTTTGGGCCAATGCCATCCTCCCATTGATAGCCTGACACAAAGTTGCCGCCGGGATAGCGGATGGTGGTGGCACCGAGTTCCTTGACCAGATCGATGACGTCTTGGCGGAACCCCTCGGCATCGGCAGTGGGATGCCCCGGTTCATAGATGCCGGTGTACACGCAACGCCCCAGATGTTCGACGAACGAACCGAATACACGGTCGTGTACCGGGCCGACCCTGAATTCGTCATCCACCACCAGTCTGGCTTGTGCTTCGCTATGCTGCGGCATGGTATGTTTTCCTCTCTGCTGCACTGAATGCAACGTTGTTCTTCTCTGCGACGTCTCTTCGTCGTCGAAGAGATGGGATTGAGTGTGGTTGAGCTAGTACAACCTTGTACTTCATGTTACCGCTCACAAGATGCTTGCGCGGCGGGAAATGCTCAAAGGTTAGATAACACTTGATATTCAGCCATTTGCTCGGCGTGTCGGGTTGGTGGACGTGATCTATGCCCAGGGGTATGCCCCTGTTCGGCGTGTTCTGTTTGTGTGAGCGCTAACATATACATGACGCATGAGTTCATTGCGGAACTGAATCCCGAAGCAGGAGGAACCATGGCAGATTCGAAGGCGATTGCACAGGCCATTCGTGACGGGCGCACGTCGTTGGGGATTGAATTCGGTTCCACGCGCATCAAGGCGGTGCTCATCGACGATGAGCGCAATACGATCACCACCGGTGATTATGGTTGGCAGTCACATCTTGTGGACGGCCTGTGGTCGTATGACGTGGACAAGATCTGGCGCGGACTGCAGAGTGTCTATGCCGATGTGGCCGACCGCGTGGAGGCCGATTACGGCCTCAAGCTCACGCGCATCGGCCAGATTGGCTTCTCCGCGATGATGCATGGGTATCTCGCTTTCGATGCGGATGGTGAACTGCTCGTGCCGTTCCGGACCTGGCAGAACACCAACACGAGCGAGGCTCATGAGAAACTCTCCGAGCTTTTCCAATACAACATTCCGGAACGTTGGTCAATCGCGCACCTGTATCAGGCGGTGCTCGACAATGAGCCGCATATCGGTTCCGTGCGCTATTTCACCACGCTTTCCGGCTATGTACACTGGAAGCTCACCGGTCGCAAGGTGCTGGGCATCGGTGATGCGTCCGGAATGTTCCCGATTGATCCGAACACCAAGACCTATGAGCAGGGATTCATTGAACAGTTCGATGCGCTGCCTGAAGTCGCCGCACAACCGTGGAAGCTCAACGATTTGCTTCCCGAACCGCTTGTTGCGGGCACCCCGGCCGGCGAACTCACGCCGGAAGGCGCGGCGCTGCTCGACCCGTCTGGCGTACTTCAGCCGGGAACGATGCTCGCTCCTCCGGAAGGTGATGCCGGAACCGGCATGGTGGCCACGAACTCGGTACGCCGTCGTACCGGCAACGTGTCTGCGGGAACCTCGATCTTCGCCACCGTTGTGCTTGAGCACAAACTCTCCAAGTTGCGCCCCGAAGTGGACTTGGTGACCACCCCCGCGGGCGATCTGGCCGGTATGAGCCATGCGAACAACTTCACCGCCGATCTCAATGGATGGGTGGACCTGTTCCGCCAGTTCTCACAGCTCAACGGACGAAACGTCGATGACGGCACCCTGTACGGCGAGCTGTTCCGCGCGGCCATAGGCGAGGATGCGGATCCAGATGCCGGTGGTCTGCTCGCCTACCCATTCCGTACCGGCGAATTTCTCGCCGGGCTCGCCGAGGGGCGTCCGCTGTTCGTGCGCGGGCCCGAGGCGCGATTCTCGCTCGCCAACTTCATGCGGGCACAGCTGTTTGGCGCATTCTCGCCGGTGACCATTGGTATGAACGTGATGACCGAGGACGAGGGCGTCGAGATTGACTCGCTGGTGGGCCATGGTGGCATCTTCGCCACGCCTGTGGTGGCGCAACGCATTCTCGCGGCGGCGTTCAATACGCCGATCCGTGTGATGACCACCGCGTCCGAAGGGGGAGCGTGGGGCATGGCCGTGCTTGCGGACTATTTGCGTCACGCCGATCTCACGCTTGCAGATTATTTGGACGATGTCGTGTTCGCCGGGGCGGAATCGGTGACCGAAGCTCCCCGGCCGGACGATGTGGATGGATTCCAGCGATTCTTCGCCAGATTCGTCAAGGCGTTGCCGGTGGAGCGCAGTGCCGTTGAGCACGTCGAAATCGGTGGGTGAATCTGCAGCGTACGGATCTGCGCAAGTATCTGAAACTGTACAGAAAGGAACAACAATGGCAACACTGGCGGATTATGGACCGGAAGTCCGAGCTGAAGTCAAGCAGGTGCGCGAAGTGGTCGCCACCCTGCACGAGCAGCTCATCAAGTGGAATCTGGTGGTCTGGACGGCAGGGAACGTTTCGCAGCGTCTGCGCACAGCTGACCTCATGGTAATCAAACCATCAGGGCTGCGTTACGAATATCTGACACCGAGCTCGATGGTCGTGTGCGACCTCGACGGCAACGTCGTCGACGGTGCGGAATCACCATCGTCGGACACTGCTTCACATGCATACATCTACCGCCACATGCCGGAGGTGTATGGCGTGGTGCATACCCATTCCACCTATGCGACCGCATGGGCCGCCACCGGGCAGAATATTCCATGCGGATTGACGATGATGGGCGACGAGTTCGGTGGTCCGGTGCCGGTGGGGCCGTTCCGTCTGATCGGTTCGGAGGCCATTGGCGAAGGTGTGGTCGAGACCCTCAAGGCGTACCCGAAATCACCGGCCGTGCTCATGCAGAATCACGGCCCATTCACCATCGGCAAAGATGCAGAGGCCGCGGTCAAGGCCGCCGCGATGACCGAGGAGGTGGCGCATACGATGTGGGCGGCCAAGCAGCTCGGCGACATCATTCCGATTCCTCAGGAAGACATCGATAAACTCAATGACCGCTACCAGAATGTGTATGGCCAGCACTGACTTGCACCATCACAATACAACTGCATACACAAATTCAACTGCGTAAGAAGAGACAGATTCGCATGGTTTTTGTCTCGAATTACGCAAGGTAGCAAGGCGGCAAGGCGGCAAGGTAGCAAGTCGGTTTGCGTAGAAAGGGACAGAAACTGCGGTTATTCGTCCCGGATTACGCAAGGGCGGGCAAATGGCTGAGTCATCCATACATCAATCCACATCGGTTCATAATCAATTCCAACAATCCACAATGAAGTGAGGAAAACAACATGGCAATGGAAAATCCGTTCGAAGGCAAGGAGATCTGGTTCGGCGTGGGCTCGCAGGACCTGTACGGCGAGGAGGCACTGCGACAGGTGGCGCAACAGTCCGCCGAGATTGTCGACTCGCTCAACGCGAGTGGCCGCATCCCCGTCAAGCTCGTGCTCAAGCCCACGCTGAAGTCGTCTGACGGCGTGCGTCGCTTCATGGTGGACGCCTCGGCCGATGATTCATGCATCGGCGTGATCACGTGGATGCACACCTTCTCGCCGGCGAAGATGTGGATCCGTGGGCTCGAGGCGCTGCGCAAGCCATTGCTGCAGCTTAACACCCAACACCATTTCGAGATTCCATGGGAGACCATTGACATGGATTTCATGAATCTCAACCAGGCCGCGCACGGCGATCGTGAATACGGCTACATTGTCACTCGTCTCGGCATCCCGCGCAAGATCGTCGTGGGGCATTACACCGATCCCGCGGTGGCCGACAAGATCGGCGTGTGGGCGCGCGCCTGCGCCGGTTGGCAGGCCTCGAACACGATGAACGTGATGCGCTGGGGCGACAATATGCGCAACGTTGCCGTCACCGAAGGCGACAAGACCGAGGCGGAGCGTGTATTCGGCGCCTCGATCAACACCTGGGCCGTCAACGAGCTCGTCGCCGCGTACGATGCGGTCAAGGAGAACCAGATCAAGGACCTCATCGAGGACTACAAGGCGAAGTACGAGATCGCGCCCGAGCTGCTGGACAAGGACTATGATTCGCTGTTCATCGCCGCTCGTGAGGAATGCGCAATGGTGAACATGATGCGCGCCAGTGGCTGCACGGCTGGCGTCGACAACTTCGAGGACCTCGGCGCCCTGCCGCAGCTGCCGGGCGTGGGTCCGCAGCGCTTCCCGTCCGAATACGGCTGGGGATTCTCGGCCGAGGGCGACTGGAAGACGGCAGTGCTCGTGCGTATCGGGGCCGTGATGGGCTATGGTCTCGAGGGTGGTGCGTCGCTCATGGAGGACTACTCCTATAACTTCACCCCGGGCAACGAGATGATCATGGGGTCGCACATGCTTGAGGTCTCGCCGTCGGTGGGCACAATCGCCAAGCCGCGTCTCGAGATCCATCCGCTCGGCATCGGCGGCAAGGCCGATCCGGTTCGCCTGGTGTTCACTGTGGCTCCGAAGAAGGATGCGGTTGTGGTCTCGCTCGCCGACGTCCGTACTCGGTTCCGTATGCTCATGAATGTGGTCGATGTGGTCGAACCGCTCGGCTCACTCGACAAGCTGCCATGCGCCCGTGCGCTGTGGAAGCCGGAGCCGAATCTGGAGATTTCCGCCGAATGCTGGCTGCGTGCAGGCGGCTCCCACCATACGTGCATGACCACCTCGGTCGGTCGTGAGGCATGGGAGGACTTCGCGCGCATCGCCGGCGTCGAACTCGCGGCGATCGACGCCGAGACCACACCGCGCGAATTCGAACGCGAACTCGAGATTGAGGACGTGTTCCACGAGCTTGCCAATCGCCACTGATTGCCCGATTCCCACGTTCCTTCCCTGCCGTGCGCCGGTACCTGTTGCGTTCCGGCGCACGGCATTTCCGCGCCCCGCATGCTGATGCGGGGCCTCAGTGCTAACATCGGCCGTAGAACCACAGAAAGGCGCATATGAGCACGCTCGCTGACCAGACTCCAGATATCCCCCTCATCACTCTGCACGACGGCAGCAGGATTCCGCAGATAGGCCTCGGCGTGCTGCGCATCGACGATGAGGGCGTCGTGCCGGTCGTTGAATCGGCGCTCGCAATCGGCTATCGGCATATCGACGGCGCTGCCGGCTACAACAACGAGGAGGGCGTGGGACGTGCGCTCGCCGCGACCGGTTACAACACCGGCGAACAGCGCGAGAGTCTGTGGATGACGACGAAACTGCGTGATTCCGAGCAGGGCTACGATTCCGCGATGCACGCGTTCGACCGCTCGCTCGAATTGCTGCAGTTGGACTATGTGGACATGTACATGATCCACTGGCCCACGCCGTTCGATTGGCGCAGCGGCGAGACATGGAAAGCGTTCGCGAAACTACGTGAAGACGGCCGTGTACGTACGCTCGGCGTCTGCAATTTCATGCCCGAGCACCTCGACAGGTTGTATGAGGAGACGGGTGAATACCCGACGGTCAATCAGATTGAACTGCATCCCACGTGGCAGCAGCGCGATGTGGTGGAATACTGCCATGCGCACGATATCGCGGTGGAGGCGTATTCGCCGATGGCACGCGGCGCCGACCTGGCGAACGGGGTGATCGAGCGGATCGCGGAGGCGCATGGTGTGACCCCTGCGCAGGTGATTTTGCGTTGGCATATCGAGAACGGCACGATCATCATCCCCAAGTCCGTGCATACCGAGCGCCAGCGTGAGAATCTCGATCTGTTCGGCTTCTCGTTGACTCCGCAGGAGCATGCCGAGATCGACGCTCTCGACGGCCCCACGCGCGCCGGGCACGACCCGATGACGTTCACGTACGCCTGATATCTGCGTAAAAAGAGACAGATTTCGCTATCGAACTGTCTCTTTTTACGTAATCATCTGATTCCTACGTAAAATGGGGCATAATCGACGGCGATTTGTCCTGAATTACGTACAAAGCGCGAGGCGCGAGGCACAAGGCGTGAGGATTGTGGGGCGGTGGTCGAGGCGCTTGTGCGGAACAGGAGAGCCCCGCAATCCTGTGGGAATACGGGGCTCTGCCATGCTTGTCGATCGGTGGAATCAGCCGGTGTTCTGCAGGCCGGCGGCGACACCCGAAACGGTGCAGAGGATCAGGTAGATGAATCCTGCCTGCTGGCTTTCGGAGAGCTCCTCCTTGTCGACCTTCTTACGCAGCGAACGCAATGCGAGCACCTGCGTGACGGACAGTGCGTCGACGTACGGGGAGCGGATGCGAATCGCCTGGCCAAGCACATGACGGTGCTGCAGCGGCCATTCGTCGCCGACGATCTTGAGCACCCACTTGCGTGTGAGTTCCATCTCGTCGAGCACCTTCTTCGAGAGGTCCGGGCGGTCGCCGAGTGCAAGGTACATCTTCGCGATGCGTTCGTCGGTCTTCGCCAGCGACATCTCGATGTTGTCGATGAACGTGGAGAACAGCGGCCATTCCTCGTATGCCTTGCGCAGCGTGGCGAGGTCGCCGAACGACTCGCATGCGGAGCCGAGGCCATACCAGGCGGCGAGGTTGATGCGGGCCTGGGCCCACGAGAAGATCCACGGGATCGTACGCAGATCGTCGAGCGACTTGGCTCCCAAGCCGCGCTTCGCAGGGCGGGAACCGATCGGCAGCAAGCCGATCTCGGTCAACGGCGTGACGATCGAGAACCATGGCGCGAAGTCCTCGCTGTTGAGCAGATCAAGGAACGTTTCATGTGAAACTTCGCTGAGCTGATTCGCCATTGGCTTGTACTTCTCGGTCATCTCGGTGTTCGTCTTCTCCACGCTCGGAGCCGACTGCAACAGCGTCGCGGCGGCCACGGACTCGACGTGTCGGATGGCGAGTACCGGATTGCCGTAGCGGGCGAAGATGACCTCGCCCTGCTCGGTGAGCTTAAAGAAGCAGTTGACCGAACCCTTGGGCTGAGCCAGCACGGCCTTATTGGCCGGGCCGCCGCCACGGCCCACGGCACCGCCGCGACCGTGCATGAGCACCAGGTCGATATCGTTCTTCTCTGCCCACTTGGCGATGCGCTCCTGCGCGGAGTGCAGCGCGAGCATGGCCGTGGTAGGACCGGCATCCTTGGAGGAGTCGGAGTAGCCCAGCATAACCTCCATGCGGCGGTTGGTCTGAGCAAGGCGCTTCTGCACCACGGGCAGCGTGAGCATCTGGTCGAGCACGTCGACGCAGCCCTCGAGGTCCTCGAGCTGCTCGAACAGCGGGATCACATCGAGCTCGGGGACATCCTCCTCGTGTGCAAAGGACAGGTGGGCGAGCTCAAAGACGTCGGCCACATGCTGGGCGCTCTTGGTGAACGAGATGATATAGCGGTGCGCCATCTTCTTGCCGTAGCGCTTTTGGATGGAGCCGATAGCGCGGAAGGTATCGATGACCTCGCGCGTCATGGGCTGCAGGTCGCCATGGATACCGTTCTCGTGGATATCCTTAAGGGCGCGGGCATGCACCACGGAGTGCTGACGGAACTCCATCTCGACCATATGGAAGCCGAAGGACTCGACCTGCCAGATGATGGTTTGGACCGGGCCGTAGGCAGCACGGACGGCACCGCAGGCGGCCAGCGAACGCTGGACGACGCGCAGGTCATCCAGGAACTCGTCGGCGCTGTGGTACATGGTGTCGGTGATACGACGGACGGTGGCGTTCAGGCGGTCGGCCATGACGAGCAGCACCGCGCGATGCAGCTCCTTCGTGGAGATGAGCGATGCCTTGCCGGTGAGTCGCTCGCTGATCTCCTTCTGCTGGTTCCACAGCGCGCGCAGTTCGTCGCTCGGTGGCGTGGTCTCGGATTCGACGGTCATGTTGCGGCCGACGGTGCGCGTGGCCTCCTCGAGCGCGGCGAGCACATGGTCGCTGAACTTGCGGGCCACCTGACGGCTCACCTTGGCGGTGACGTTCGGGTTGCCGTCGCGGTCGGAACCGATCCAGCTGCCCGGGTGGAAGAACGCGGGGCATGCCGGCGGCTCGATGCCTGCCTTGTCGCCGAGCATCCAGTCGTCGAAACGACGGTAGACCATCGGAATCGTGTGGAACAGCGTGTTGTCGAAGATGTCGAGAATCGTGTCGGCCTCTTCGACAGGCGTCGGCTTCTTCAGCGCAATCGGCGACGTGCGGAACAGTGCGTCGATCTCGCTGTACAGGCGCCGGCTGTCCTCCTTCTTGTCGGAGCCGCCGAGCAGACGGTGCGCTTCGAGCAGCTGTGCGATGCGGCGGATCTTGCCTTCCACGGCCTTGCGGCGCGCCTCGGTGGGGTGTGCAGTGAACACCGGGTGGAATTCGAGGCGTTCGAGCAGCTCCTTGGCCTTGGCCACGCCGCTCTGGATCAGGTCCAGTGCCCGGCTCTTCAGCTCGTCAAAAGAAATCATATCAAAAACCTCCTGTTGCATTCTTCTAATGTTTTTGGAATCTGGCCCTATTGTATACGTATTTTCAGCGGGGCGCAAGTTGTCCCCGTGGAAATTCATGCTTTTTTAATCTTTTTTCAATCCGGATTTAGAAAAATCATGGATGGGCGATGCGCTCGGCCAAATCGGTGAGGTAGAGCCACCGCTCCATCTTCTCCTCCAGCCGGGCCTCCAGCTCCTCCTGCCTCGCCTGAAGGTCCTG
>ENA-OPDJ01001393-OPDJ01001393.1-human-gut-metagenome-genome-assembly--contig:-NODE-1393-length-13129-cov-9.523635_pt1 | contig 13129 bp, 10 predicted proteins | sample MGYA00241621_ERZ501505 | MGnify/ENA primary metagenome ERZ501505 (study PRJEB25962, sample SAMEA2042624) | human gut metagenome | biome: human gut; feature: human-associated habitat; material: faeces... | reverse complement strand
CACCGGCACGAACATCAAGTGATAATCCTTTTACTTTTAGCACCGGCGGCTGGAAGGAGACGGCCTGCGCCCTTGGCGACGGGCCGAACTGGCTCATTAAGCCCGCCTGCGCTCTAACGCAGGCGGCCTTTGACGAGAGCTTTACGGGCCGCGGCCCCATCTGGGAGCTGGAGCCCGGCGACTGAGAGAGGAGGCGCAAAAGCCATGGCATTTGGCTCCTTCGTGGCAGAGGAGCGGCCGGAAAAGGCCCGCCGCGAGCGGCCCGCCAGGGAAAAAACCGTCCGCGAGCGGCCCGAGCGGGTAAAAGTTGAGCCCGTAGTGGATGAAACGCTCCGCGAGACGCCCCCTTCAAAGGGCAGGGATAAACTCAGAATAGTGCTCCTGGGGCGCAGCCTCTCCATCATGCAGGAATTCCTCTGCGGCATGAATCTGAATATGAGCGAGGCCCTCAGCGGTCTGGGCCTCGCCTACTATACACGCGAGTCGGCGACAATAAATGACCTCGTAGGCAAGAAAAAGCGGCTGGAGCAGTTTTGCTGGAGCTTCAGCAGCGACGACTGGAGCTATCCGGAGCATGAGGACGCAGAGCGCCGCTGCGTGTTCAGCCTCAGCCCCTCCGGCGACCAGGAGAAAGCGCTTGACCTCGACATCCACTGCGTAACGCCCGAGGCGGCAGAGGGCGCGGACTGGTCTGGGGCGGACGCGGTGTGGCTCCTGTGCGACGGCGCGCTGCTGCACAGCGGCTCGGACGGCTTCCTGTACGAGCTGCAGGCCGTCCTAGACGAGCTGCCCGAGGAGGGCGCGGTGGCCTGCCTCATCGTCAGCCAGTGCGAACAGCTGGGCCGCTTCGGCGGCGTCGGAGGGCGCTCGGAGCTGCCCGCCGCGGCTTCGCAGGAGCTGTGCCGCCTGTGCAGGGAGCGCTTTTCCACCCAGGCGCACGTGGCCATACTGCCCGTGCAGGTTTACGGCGGCCTGGAGTGCGTAGGCATGGATGAATACGGCCTCCCGCGCCTGCACATAGGCCAGAGCGGCTTTTACCAGACCTATATCCCCGACAACTGCCACATTCCTGCGCTCTATACCATCCAGAACATATGCGAGCGCGGCAGCTCGGACTATTTTGCAGATTCAGAGCAGGGAGGCCTTGTCCGGGGCATACACGAGATCTACAGCGTAAAATTCGGCAGCCTCGGCTGGGAGCCTGAGCAGCTGCGCAGGGAGGAGGAGAGCTGATGCGCGGACGTTTCGGTGTGCTCAGCTGGATATTCTCCCTCGCAGGCGCGCTGCTGGGCTCGCAGCTCGTCGCCGCTGTGTATGATAATGTGAACGGCCCCATGGAGCACGCCCTCTGGGGCGGGGCCGTGTTTCTGGCCATCTATATCGGCGGCTTTGCGGGGCTTTCGCTCTCGCTGCGCTTCGGGCGCTGGAGGGCGAGGCGGCCGCGCGGCTGGCTCGTTTCCTTCATCCTCTGCGGCGCGCTCATCTTCGCCGCAGGCGCTGGAGGTCAGGCGCTCTTTATGGTGACGCGCGAGGAGGTCGTCGTCAGCACGGACAAGGTAGACATGGTCCTGCTTCTGGACGCCTCAAGCAGCATGGATTCCGCCGGCTATGACGCCCCGCGTACCGAGGCCGCCTCGCAGTTCGTGGACGCCGTGGGCGAGGATAACCGTCTCCAGGCCGTGTCCTTCGCTTCCACGGTGCTGGACAGCACGGATCTGCTGTATATGGACAGCACGGGAAAGCAGGTGCTGAAGGACTTCATAGCCTCCATAGACTCCATAGGCCAGACGGACTTCAACGCCCCGCTGCGCCTCACCGTGGACACGCTGACGGCGGAGGCGAGGCCGGACGTGAACCGCGCCATTCTCCTGCTGACGGATGGCGAGGGCGACCTCGACTCCGACGTGGCGCAGGACATCCAGGCCGGGGGAATCATGTTCTTCTCCGTGCGCATAAGCAAGAGCTCCACCACTGGATCCCAGGCGCGCGCTCTCATAGACCTCGCGAACGCCACCGGCGGCTTCGACACCCGCCTGAAGCCCGCCGCCGACGGCAGCGTAGATACCGCCGCGCTGCTGGAATCCTTCAACAACGCCTTCGAGGCCAGCACGGAAAACCGCGTGAGCATGGAAGAGGACCTGCTTATCAGCTCGGAGGAGACCTCGCTCTACCAGTTCGCCGTCAGGCTCGTCACCCTGCTGTTGTGCGCGCTGCTCTTCGGGGTGGGCTATTTTACCCAGTTCAGGGCGAAAAAGCTGCTGCTGAACCTCGGCAGCGGCGTGCTGCTCGCCGTGCTCATCACGCTGTTGGGCGGGCAGGTGGACACCTGCCTGACGCTGGCCTGCCTTCTGCTGGGGACAGCCTACGTGTCATTCGAGCTGAACGGAGGCGAGGTGCTGGATGTATAACAGGCAGTGGAGGGCCTGGCAGTCCGCGGAATACGACGAGGCCCGGCTGCTCTGGTGCCGGGAGAGCTTCAACCGCGAGAACCCGGAGGCCCTGTTTACCCTCGCAGACGCCGCCCTCGGCAAGGCCGGCAAGGGCAAGGAGACCGCCGAGGCGGTCTACAACATGGAAAAGGCCGCAAAGCTCGGCCATGCCCAGGCCGCGCTTGCGATGGGCGAGCTGTTCCAGTACGGTTGGGCCGTCCACCGCAGCCAGAGGATGAGCCTGGAGTGGTACGAAAAGGCCGCCGCGCTCGGCAGCGCCGAGGCTGCTTCGAGGCTGGCGGAGCTGCGCCGCGCGAGGCGACGCCGGGCAATAACCTGGGCCTGCGCCGCCCTAGCCGTCGTCCTCGCCGCCTGTGCGCTGGTGCTGTTTCTGCCCGAGCGCCCGCCTGAGGGCATACTCGTCCATGAGGACACGCAGCTCACCGAAACCGCGACCTTCGAGGAGTTTAACAGCGCCCTTTCTGAGCTCATACGCTCCTACGACGATGAGCTGGTCGTAAGCGGCCAGCGCAGCACGAACCGACTGCTGCTGAAGTTTGAAGGCCCGGGCATAGACCTCAGCGACTTCCCGGCGGCGGAGATCATAGCCGACAGCGACAACTATCTTGTAGTGCAGTTTGAGAGCGAGGAGGAGGCCCAGCGCTGCCTGGACGCGCTCACAGCCATGGACGGCATACTCTTCGTGGATACGGACGAGTACGCCTACACAGCGGGCAGCGCGGTGCAGCGGAGCGTCAGCGCCGTCCCCTATACCTCGCCTTACAGCGGAGAGGTATACTACAGCTGGGGCGTGGAATATCTGGGCCTCGACAGGCTCGCCGCCTGGCTAAAGGACCGGAACACGAGCCCTGTCACCATCGCCGTGCTCGACACAGGCGTGGAGCCCTGCGACGAGAACGCCCACTGCATTCTCGAAGGCACGGACGTGACGAACCCTGGCTCCAACGGCTGGACGGACGACGCCGGACACGGCACCCACGTGGCAGGCACGATAATAGACTGCACCTGGGGCCTGGATGTGAGCATCCTGCCCGTCCGCGTGTTCGTGGGGGAGACGACCTCGGATTCCTACGTTGCGGCGGGGCTGAAATATGCCATCGAGAGCGGAGCGGACGTCATAAACATGAGCCTGGGCGGGTCCTGTGTCTGTGGCGCGGACGGCAGCTGCGGCAGCCCCATAGACTATTACGTCACCGAGGCCTGGAACAGCGGCATAGTCGTGGTAGTCGCCGCGGGCAACGGGGACGAGAACGGCGTTCCCGAGGATACCGCCGTCTGCTGCCCCGCGCATATGACCGACTGCATAGTCGTCTCCGCCTGCGACAGCACGGGGAAGCTCGGCAGCTTTTCAAACTACGGCGACACCGTGGACGTCTGCGCGCCGGGCGTGGAGGTGCTCAGCTACTACCCGGGCGACGTCCTCGCGGCGCTGGACGGCACCTCGATGGCCGCACCGCATATTTCCGCGCTGGCGGCCATGCTTAAGCTCTATTTGCCGGACAAGACCCCGGAGCAGATAGAAAAATACATAGGCGACTACTGCACCGACATGGGCGACCCCGCCGGCTACGGCGAGGGCATCCCCTGGGCTGGGTATTTTGCCGGGGACTGAGCAGAAAGATATGGGGAGAGGGAAAAATGACGGATAACGACCTGAGAAAAAGCCGCCACTGGCGCTGCAGCCAGTGCGGAAGCAGCTGGCCCCTGGACATGGCCGTCTGCGGCAATCCGGCCTGCGGGGCGGATTTGGGCATCTACGGCCAGGTGATCGAGCCGGAGCCGGAAAAGCCGCCCGAGCCGGAGAAGAAGCCGCCCAGCCCCGAGGACGAAAAGCCCAAGGACGAGCAGAAAAAGGAGCCGAAGCGCGAAAAGCCTGACCGCGCCGCCCAAAAGCGCGAGGCGCGCGAGGAGCAAAAGCGCCGAAAAGCCGAAGCCAAGTCCCGCCGCCGCGCCGAGCGGGAAACAGATTTCACAGCCTCCGAGCTCGTCCGCATACCGCACAAGCTAATGCTGCCCCTGCTCATCGCCATACCGCTGCTGGTTTACATAATTAACAGCGTGCTGCTATACTTCGTAAATCACTTCTTTATAATGCTGCGGCGCGTCTTGATCGTGGAATACTCTGCCCTCCTTGTGATAACGCTCGTCTGCGTGATCGTCACAGTGAGCCGCCGGGAGGGGAGAGGTGCCCTCAAGCCCACGCTTCTCCCGCCCCTGATCTTTGGCGCGGTTGTGGTCGTGATCTCATGGTTCACCTTTGGCTACCTGACCAACATTATTTCCGTGACCTCGGCCTGCACTGGCACCGCGCTTGCGCTCTGTGCCGCCTTCAGGCGCTGGCGGCAGGAGGGACGCTTCGGCAGCCCGGGCAAGTGCACTGCCATGGCCGTTTTGACCACCGCGCTGACGCTGGCCGCAGTGTTCGTGGCCATACTGATTGCTGAGGGAGCGTTCGGAAATACTATTCCGTTCAGCCTGGGGTACATCTACCCCTATGTTTTCAGCATGGGCTGCGCCTATGTGCTCTTCCTTATCACGAGACGGGACCGGATTGCAGCCGTGCTGCTGCTGTACATGATAATTGCGGTAAATGTCTTTCTGCTGGTGGTGTATAGATTCACACCATTTTATTTCTTTTGAGCCGCGCCGGGTCTAAAAGGGGGAGAGCGCAAATGACTGACAAAAATACCGAACGGATTCACTGGCGCTGCACACAGTGCGGCTGGACTACGCCAATAAACGAGGCCCTGTGCAGCAACCCCTCCTGCCGCGCGGAGTTGGGCGTCTACGGAGTGGTGGTGCAGCCGGAAGAGCAAGAGCAAACCGTCCGGGACAGCCAGGCGGAAGAGTTAAAACCCGAGAAAAAGCCCAAAAACTCCGACAAAAAGCCGGAAAAACCGCCAAAAACGTCCCGCAGCGAGAAGAAAAAGGCCAAGGCCGCCGCCCTCCGCGAGAAAAAGGAGGCCCGGGAGGCCCGCCGCGCACAGAGCGCCGCCTCCGAAGACATCTGCCGGTTCCCGCTGAAGGTCCTGCTGCCGTGCTTTGCCGGCGTTTACGCCCTGAACGAGCTGGCGTGCTACCTCGTTTGGCGCACCTTAGGCGGCTCCTATACCCGGTGGTACGCCATCTGCATTGGCTTTATCTGTGCGGCCGCCATCGGCCTCGTGCTGGTGGGCGTATGGTCGAAGCGCGAACGCGGCTATGTGCAGATATTCAAGCTGATAACGATACCCATAATCGCCGGCCTGGTCGCTTTTTTCGCGACGGGAGAGCCGTTTGGGCCGGAGCCGGCTATCGGCATAGGCTCCGCCGTCATAGCGCTCGCGTGCTCCTTCATCAGCGCCGTCTCCAGATGGCTGCGCGAGCGGCGGTATAAGAGCATCTTCGCGCTCGCCCTGGCCACGGCCGTCACCTTCGCCCTTGTAGTCCTGTCGCTCGTCATGCCCTACACCATGTCCTACAATTACACTTTCCTCGTAGGCTATTACAGCGGCATGGTATTGATGAACACCGCAGCCATACTGGTCATTACGGCGATAGAGATAATCGTGACCCGCCGCGACCCGATGACCATATACTGGTTCCTGCTGTCGCTGGTCTACCTGCGCTGCATTTCCGTGGCCACGTAATGACGCATCGAAACAGAACGGGACGCCGTCCGGGAAAGGATGGCGTCCCTTTTTTGCTTTATGTGTCCTCAGCCTCCAGCGCCGGGGGCGGGGGCCTCCGGGGGCGCGGGCTCGTGCTTCGGCGCGAGCGAGCGACGGCGGCGCTCCTTGCTGACGACGACGTAGACCATCATAATAACGGTTATTGCGTAGGGTATGGCCGAGGTGAGGTCGGAGCTGATGTAGTTTTGCAGCCTGAGGCCGATGGCGTCGAAGAAGCCGAACATTAGCGCCGCAAGGTAGGCCTTGGCGGGGTTCGCGGCGGCGAAAATGACGCAGGCAAAGGCAATGAAGCCGCGCGAGGCGGACATGCCCTCGACAAAGGTGCCGTTCAGGTAGCCGAGGGAGAGGTAAGCGCCAGAGAGCCCACAGAGCATGCCGCAGAGCACGCTCGACAGCCACTTCATCTTTTCGGGGCTGATGCCGGCGGTGCGCAGCGTCTCCGGCTTCTCGCCAGAGGCGCGCATCCAGAAGCCGTAGGGTGTCCGATAGACGAAGAGCCACATGACAAGGATGAGCAGCCAGGCGACGTAAACGAGCGCGGTGTTGCCGCTGATTATCTCGCCCAGGAAGGGTATGTCCTCTATTAGCGGTATCTCGATGGGCAGCATGTAGTCGATTTCGTATCCCGAGGTGCCGGAGAGCCCGAAGACGGAGCGGGAGACGAAGGCCGTAAAGCCGGAGGCGAAGATGTTGAGCGCGCAGCCGATGATGAACTCGTCGCTCTTGAGCTTGACGACGAAGAGGGCGAAGAACAGGCCCACGAGTATGCCGAAGAGCACCGCAGCCGCGACGCCGCCCGCGGCGGAACCTATGGCGTAGCTGCCGAGCACGCCGATGAGCGCGCCCATGAGTATCATGCCGTCCATGCCGATGTTCATGATGCCCGCATGCTCGGTCATGGAGCCGCCCATGGCGGCGAGGGCCACGGGCGTGGCGCTGCGGAGCATCTGAGTGAAGGTGCCGGCGGAAAAGACCTGGGAGAGTATCTCATTCATTTACCGACCCCTCCTTTACGCGCTTCTGAGCCGCGAGCCGGGCGGACTTGTCGGCCACGCGCCGCTTGATGTCGCTGACGATGCCGCTCTCGGCGGCCATGCAGAAGATGACGACGGTCTGGATGATGAGGTATATCTGGTTCGGCACGCCCGCCGCGGTCTCCATGCCCTGGGCGCCGATTTTGAGGATGGCGAAGAGCATGCTTATGACGGCAGTGGGCAGCACCTGATATTTCGCTATCATGGCCACCATGAGTCCCTCGAAGTAGTAGTCGTTGCTGATGCTGGCCTTGTAGATGTGCTCCGCGCCGTAGACCCGGAACATGCCCACGAGGCCGCACATCATGCCGGATACTATCATGGCGATGAGGACGACCTTGTCGGTCTTGATGCCGGTAAAGCGGGCAAAGCGCGGATTGTCTCCCGTGAGGCGCATCTCATAGCCCGTGGAGGTGCGCTGCATGATGTACCAGGTGAGTATGGTCATGCCAGTGGCGACGAAGAAGACCGTGGTGAGGTTTGAGCCGGTGGCAAGCTTTGTGAACCAGTAGGTCTGCGGCAGATTGCCCGTGCCGGCGACGATGTTGTTGTCCGGGTTTTTCCACGGCCCCTTGGCAAGGAACTCGCAGACGAACTCGGCAATGTTGTTGAGCATGATGGTCGTTATGACTTCGTTTACCCGGTGCCTGACCTTGAGCCAGCCGGGGATGAGGGCGTAAATGCCGCCCGTGACCGCCGCGCCAAGGGCCGCGACGGGGATGACTATCCAGGGCGAGAGCCCGTTGAGCACCACGCCTATCTGCGCGGCAACGATGGCGCCCAGCAGCAGCTGGCCCTCGCCGCCGACGTTGAAGATGCCGACTCGCGAGCCGATGTCGCAGGCCACGCCGCACAGGCAGAGCACCATCGCGTACTCCAGCACGTCGCCGATGTGCCGGGCGTTTGAAAAGGCGCCGCTGAGCATGGCGGAGTAGGCCGCCAGCGGGTCGTAACCCGAGATCAGCAGCACCACCGCGCCTATGAGCAGCGCTGCGATGATGCTGACGCTGAGCGCCGCAATGTAGGAGTAGTTAATTCGCAGCTTCATGCGCTTCCTCGGCCTCCTTCCTCCGGCTGCCCGTCATGTAGTAGCCTATCTCTTCCTTTGTTATCTCGTCTGCCCGGAATTCACCTGTTATCTGCCCCTCATACATGGTGACAATGCGGTCTGAGAGGCGGAAGATCTCATCCAGGTCGGCGGAGGAGAGCAGTATTGCCCAGCCCTCGTTCCGCTTGTCGATGATGGCGGTGTGTATGAACTCGATGGCGCCGATGTCGATGCCGCGGGAGGGATTCGAGATGACGAGCACCGGCGTCTCGTGCGAGAACTCGCGAGCGACGACGACCTTCTGCATGTTGCCGCCGGACATGGAGCCGACGGGGGTGTGTATGCCCGCGCCGCGGATGTCGAATTTTCTGTAGACCTCGGAGACATAGCGCTCGATGCTTGAGCGTCGCAGGTGCAGACCGGGGATGTTGAACTCGCGCTCTCTCTGCCGCCCGGCAATGAGGTTGTCGGCCACGTCCGCGAGCGGGTCCACGCCAGTGGCGAGCCTGTCCTCCGGCACGTGCGCGAGGCCGAGCTGCCGAATCTGCCCCGGGCTGAGGCCAAGCGCGTCAGTGCCGCGTATCCTTACCCTGCCCTCGATGGCGGGGCGCATACCGGTGATGGCCTCGAGCAGCTCGCTCTGGCCGTTGCCCTCGATGGCGGCAATGCCGAGCACCTCGCCCGCGCGGGCCTCAAGACTGACGCCGCGGACGGAGACGAGGCCCCGGTTGTCGCGCACGGAGAGGTTTTCGACGGATATCATGGTTTCCCCAGGCACTCCGGTCTTCTCCAGCTTGTCGAAGACCACAGGCCGGCCCACCATCATGGAGGCGATCTCCTTTTCCGTGATGTCCTTTGTGTCCGACAGGCCGACCAGCTTTCCCTGACGCATGATGCCCACCCTGTCTGAGATGGCCATGACCTCGCCCAGCTTGTGGGTGATGAGGATGACGGTCATGTTTTTCTCTTTTATGATGTGGCGGATGACGCGGAAGAGCTCCGCCGTCTCCTGGGGGGTGAGCACGGCCGTGGGCTCGTCCAGGATAAGGATGTCCGCGCCGCGGTAGAGCGCTTTCAGGATCTCAACGCGCTGCTGAACGCCCACGCTGATGTCCTGTACCTGGGCCGAGGGGTCCACGTTGAGCCCATACTCCCTCACAAGTTCCCGCGTTATTTCCTCGGCGCGGCGGTTGTCGAAAAACAGCCCCGCGCGGCGCGGCTCTCTGCTCATTACGATGTTCTGCGCCACGGTGAAGGAGGGCACGAGCATGAAATGCTGGTGAACCATGCCGATGCCCATGTCGATGGCGTTTTTGGGGCTGAAGGTCTCGACTTTTTTCCCGCGGATGTAGACGCTGCCGTCCGTGGGCGGGAAGATGCCGTAGATTATGTTCATGAGTGTGCTCTGGCCGGCGCCGTTTTCACCGACAAGGGCAAATACTTCTCCGCGATGTATCTCAAGCGACACGTCGTCGTTTGCCAGCACGCCGGGGAATTCCCGCGTTATGTGCTCAAGCTTAATGACGGTCTCCTGCAAGCTGCTGCACTCCCTTCGGAGAATAGTTTGAAAAGAGGGGAGCGTCAGATGAGGCTGACGCTCCCCAAGACGTGCGCAGGCCCGTCAGCGGACGGTGTCCACGGTGATCTCGCCGGAGCTTATCTTGGCGGCAAGGTCCTCAACGGCGGTCTTGACTTCGTCGGAGACCTGCTGGGTCGAGCCCTCCTCGCCGTAGCCGATGCCGACGTAGCCGGTGGCGAGGTCAGCCTCCCAGGTGGTGCCCCAGAGAGAGGTGTCGCCTGCCATGTACTGCTTGACGGCCTCGTAGATGGAGTTGCCGACTTCCTTCTTCATAGAGCAGATGATGACGTCGTCGGCAATGTATTTCTGGTCGCAGTCAACGCCGATGGCCCAGAAGCCACGCTCCTGCGCCGCCTCGAACACGCCGTCGCCGGCCTTGGAGGCTATCTGGAAGATGACGTCGGCGCCCTTGTCGTTGAGGGCGAGCGCGCACTCCTTGCCCTTGGCGGGGTCGTCGTAGTCGTTGGTGTAGTTGACCTCGACGCTGATGGTGCCGCCGTTCTGGGAGGCATAGTACTCCGCGCCCTGCTTGTAGCCGACGATGAAGTCGTTGATGGTGTCGCTGTCCTCTCCGCCGACGGCGCCGATGACGCCGGACTCGGACATGGAGGCGGCTATGTAGCCGGCAAGGTAGGAGCCCTCGTTCTGGGCGTAGGTGATGTTCAGGACGTTCTCGACGGGCGCGCCGGTGGCGTTATCGACCCAGATCCAGTAGACATCGGGGTAGTCGAGGGCGATGGTCTCGACGTTGTAGAACTCCCAGCCGACGCAGACGACGATGTTGGCGGTGTCGGCGGCGTTCTGCATCTGGGCGTCGAAGTTCTCGTTGTTGCACTCGATGGTGGAGATGGTGATGTTTTCGTAGTCCGCGGCGAGCTTATCAGCGCCCTCCTTGGCGGAGTCGTTGAAGGAGCGGTCGCCGAAGGTGCTGCTGACGACGACGCAGACGCTGACGGCCTCGTCGCCGCCTTCGGGCTCCTGCTTGGCCTCGCCGCAGCCGGCGAGCAGGCCGAGGGCGAGCACGAAAACAAGGGCAAGAGCTAAGAACTTTTTCATTACTGTCTCTCCTTACCTAAAAATTATTTGCATGGCAGACTTCACTGCCAGGCGTTTACCTAGTCGATGACCGTGTCGAGCGCGAGCTGGATGATGCTGTCCAGCCCGGACTCCTTCACGGCGTCGGATACGCTCTCCTCAGGGCGGTAGAGGTTCACAACTATGGAGAGCATCATGAGCGCCCTCGCGCCGTAGAGCGCGGCGGCGGTGTAGAGCGCCACACCCTCCTGCTCGGAGGCGAGTATGCCGTATTTGGCCCAGAGCTTGCTGTACTCCAGTTTATTCTCGACATAGAGGTGGTCATTCGTCAGCGTGTTGCCGACGTATACAGGGCATCCGCGCTCCGCGGCGAGGTGATAGGCCCTGTCGAGCAGGCCGAAATCCGCTATGGGGGCGAAGCGGCCGGGCAGGGCGTAGTCGTTGATGGCCGAGGTGGTGGAAACGCCCTGGGAGAGGATGATGTCCCCGAGGCGGATGTGCTCCTGCGTGGCCCCCGCCGTGCCTAGGCGTATGAGCTTTTTGCAGCCGTACTCCCGGCAGAGCTCCGTGGCGTATATGAGCATGGAGGGCGCGCCCATGCCGGTGGACATGACGGATACGCGCTGGCCCTTGTACGTGCCCGTGTAGCCCCAGGTGTTGCGGATCTCATTCACGCGGACAGCGCCTTCCAGGTACTTTTCCGCGATATATCTGGCGCGCAGCGGGTCGCCCGGTAGAATGACGTTCTCGGCGACCTCCCCGGGAGCCGCGCTTATGTGCATGCTCATTTGTATATCCCCCTCGCTAAAATCTACAATTCTGGCAGCCTTTGACTATGGATTTTACACGTTTTATTAAAAAAGCAACACGACATATGTCGTGTTACCTGTGGAAAATATCATAGCGTCCTTTTGTAGAGGTCTTCAATGCGCTCGGGCTCGCAGACGCGGTAACCGCCCCTGACACGTTCGAGCAGGCCGTCGGCGCAGAATTTGGCAATGATTCGCTGGAGGTGACGGTAACTGACGCCGAGGTATTCCGCGGCCTCTGTGAGCCGCTCCTCGAACATATCGCCGCGGCGGGTGTAGTGTATGTAGCGCGCGAGGCGCACCTCAACGGAGTAGGAGGTGTTGAGGGATTGGTGGTTGCTTATATCTCCGAGCCTTTCACCGAGGCGGCGTGCGACGAAGGTGAGGAAGGTGTAGTCCCGCAGCAGCTGCTCACGGCAGCGGGCCATGCTGAGTCCGAGACAGTGGCACTCCCGCAGGGCCTGCACAGAGATGGTCGTGTCCCGGGCATTGACGAGTTCAAGCTCGCCCAGGATATCGAAAGCGGAGGCAAATTCTACGACGCTGACCTTGCCGTTGTGGTGAGTGCGGAAGACTTTGACCTGTCCCTTGACGAGAAAATATAGCTCGCGCAGCGGCTCGCCCTCGCGGTAGATGTTCTCCCCGCGCGCGAAGCGGTGCAGGCATATCTCGCCCAAAACGGGCGTGGAAAACAGGCCCTGTATGTTACAGGACTGGATGTATTGCCTGCAAAGCTCCTCGTTGTTTCAAATCAAGGGATGGTCACCTCTTATAGGAAGTTATAGCACAATCCGCGGACGGGTTCAATTTAAAAGCGGTCCTGCGCCGAGCGGAATTAAGTTCTTGTTGGCGCGGCAGTCCGTGTGCTAAGCTCATGGCAGATGAAAGGAAAGGGAGGACGCAAGATGAGAACGGCGTTGGACAAAATACGCGGCTGCCTGCTGGGCGGTGCGGCGGGGGACGCGCTGGGCTATCCCGTGGAGTTTCTCTCTGCGCGCGGGATGAAGGTGCGCTACGGAGAAGAGGGGATAACGGAGTACAGCCTGCGCCAGGGCATCGCCGTCATCTCAGACGACACGCAGATGAGCCTTTTTACCGCAAACGGCCTGCTCTGCGCAGAGACGCGCGCGGCCCTCGGCGGGAGGGCGCAGAACGTCCCGGACACGGTTTTTGCGGCCTACCTGGACTGGTACCGCAGCCAGACCTGTGCGCACCCCCTGCCGGACGTACACTGGGCAGAGTCGCATGTCAGCTGGCTGCTGGACGTGCCGGAGCTCTTCAGCCGCCGCGCGCCGGGCAATACCTGTATGTCAGCCCTGGCGGACATGGTCCCGGGCAGCACGCGCCGCCCGATAAACGAAAGCAAGGGCTGCGGCGGGGTCATGCGAGTCGCCCCGGTGGGCCTGTGGTACGAGGACGCGGGCGAGGCGGCCCTGGCCGCGGCGGAGTGCGCCGCGCTGACTCACGGCCACGAGCTGGGCTGGCTGCCGGCGGCGCCGCTGG
>ENA-OPDJ01001390-OPDJ01001390.1-human-gut-metagenome-genome-assembly--contig:-NODE-1390-length-13152-cov-3.881576_pt1 | contig 13152 bp, 16 predicted proteins | sample MGYA00241621_ERZ501505 | MGnify/ENA primary metagenome ERZ501505 (study PRJEB25962, sample SAMEA2042624) | human gut metagenome | biome: human gut; feature: human-associated habitat; material: faeces... | reverse complement strand
AATCCATATTGTTTGTTTCAAAGCATAGGTGTGGGCAGTAGGGAGGCGGGAATGTCCAGCAGCCGGAGGATATCCTCATCCCAGGTCAGGGTGTTGATATTAAAGAGCATGGTACGAGAAGCATTGGAGAAATCGGTCACATGGACCCGCCCCCCGGTAAGCTTCCAGATGAGCCAGGTCTCCACGGTGCCAAAGAGCAGCTCTCCACGCTGAGCCTTCTCCCGGGCTCCGGGGATGTTATCCAAGATCCATTTGAGCTTGGGGCCGGAGAAGTAGGCATCCACCACCAGGCCGGTCTTCCGGCGAATGGCTTCGGCGTGTCGGGAGGCCTTCAGCTGGTCGCAGTAGGCACTGGTCCGGCGGCACTGCCAGACGATGGCGTTGCACACTGGTTCGCCGGTGGCCTTGTCCCAAACAATGGTGGTCTCACGCTGGTTGGTGATGCCGATAGCGGCGATGTCGGCGGCGGTAGCTCCGATCTTCCCCATGGCCTCCACGGCAACCCCAAGCTGTGTGGCCCAGATCTCGTGGGCGTCGTGCTCTACCCAGCCGGGCTTGGGGAAGATCTGGGTAAATTCCTTCTGAGCGGAACTGCACACATGCCCCTGCTGATCGAAGAGAATGCAGCGGTTGCTGGTGGTCCCGGCGTCAAAGGACAAAATGTATCTGGCCATAGCAGTATCGCTCCTTCACAGTATGTGGGGTAATGACGGTATCATAGCACAAAATCACCAGAGTGGGAAGAGGTGCTGCGGGAGAAAATTGGTGGTTTTGGCAAGATCATCAGCGGAAGGATGCCACTGGCATCAGAATAGAAGAAAACGAAGGTGTTTTCCCGGCATAGGGACAGCCACCGGAGACATAGGGTGGGAGGAAAGGGGGAGTACCATGGTCACAACGGCGCTGCTGCTGCTGAAAAGCAGCTTGTTCCTATCACTGCATCTCTCTGGCAGCCTCAGTTCCTTTCCCAAACCTCTCAGCGCAGAGGAGGAGCAGACCTACTTGGAGCGTTGGGCCCAGGGGGATCTGGAGGCACGAAACGTTCTCATTGAGCGAAATATGCGTCTGGTGGCACACATCATCAAGAAATACTATACCCAGAGTGTGGAGCAGGACGATCTCATTTCTATCGGAACCATCGGGCTTATCAAAGGTATTTCAAGTTATAAGCCCGAGAAAAATGTACGTCTTGCCACCTATGCTGCCAGGTGCATCGAGAATGCTATCCTCTCGCAGATGCGTTTATGGTTCCGAATCAATCCCCTCAGAGCAGAAAAGCACCAAAATGGCGTATTCTGGCACAGGTTTCCGAGAATATTTACATACTCTGCTCCACTTCGGAGGGCTATGTGAGGTATGCACCGATGTATATCCATAGTTTCCGACTGATAGCCCCTCGCAGACTTCTGGAAGCTCAGTTGTTTAATCAACAGTATCAGAATTATGAAGATATACCGAATGTGCAGGACAGGCTCCGCTGGTGCCGTCACCACATGGGGCTGATGCAGAAAGAGGTCGCAGACCTGATTGGAATATCCAGAGGGCATTACATAGATTTTGAAGTTGGATATGTAGATTACTATCCAAAAGAAATCGTGGACAAGCTGGCAGCACTCTATCAGGTTCCGGTAGATGATTTACTGGACGATTACAATCGCTTCTTATATAAAGGGCAAGGGAAAATGATACGAGAATATCGTGAGAGCCTTGGCTTAAAGAAAAAGCCGTTTGCCCGGTTGATACATCTTGATCCGGGAACGTTACGATGCTGGGAAAATGATGAGAAGCGAATGTTCAAAGATTCTTGGGAGAAATATTTCAAAGACATCATAAAGGTATAGAAAAAAGCAGGTGTTCAAACTTTAAGGAGTTTGTTCACCTGCTTTCTCTATGGATGCGGATTTGATCACCGCATCCAGGAGCTGTACCTTCTGGTCGGAAGGGCAATTCAGTTTTTTGATATGCTGATTGACCATATCTGCGTGGACACCGGCAACACGTTCTGCCAATTCACGCTGACCCTCTACGGTTTTCGGATAATGGACAATTACATTGATTGGAGCACTTTTTCTTGCGATACCACGCACCTCCCTCGGTATTTCAGTCTATGAGAGAGAAGTTGTCCGCTATTCCCACGATGTAATGCCTTTTTACCTACTTCAAAAGATAGGAATTAGTGCTATAATATTGTCAGGAAACCTCGGAACTTCTTTCGTGGTATCATTTTATCAAGAATATGTCAAAGACTCATTGAGCGTGGATTGAGTACGAATTGACTACTTTCAGGAAGGAGGGCTGTGCATGGAACGTTGTGATTTCAGTTCAGTCATTACCACCATTCGTAAATATATCAGCGATGATCGCAATCTGAATCAGATTGACTTGCTATATGAAATGTTTGTCAGCTTTTTAAGTGATGATGCTTCGCAGGACTTTGATTTTGATAATGGTCTTGTGTGCCGTTGGTTTAACGGTCAGGCAAAAATCAGTCCTCGTATTTCAGGATATTATATGGACAAACATAACCAGAAACGCCTTGCTGCAGATATTGAACGGAACGTGTTGCCGTTAATGTATGACAGCGCTATGGCGGTGCAGGAAGTCTACAATATTCTGGTACAGGACAGCACCATTTCTGATAAAATCAAAAAACAACTGACCCAGTATTATCCGTGCAATACTGATTTAGAAGAAGCTATCTTTCTGGCATCTGTCCTCAGTTTTGGTATGGAGCGTACTTTTGTCAAACGTGATGCTAATACAAAACAGTTATTGACCACCGGAACACTTTCTCCGGTTGTGAAGGATTTTATATATGACGGCGGTGTGCCAAAACCTTGCCGTCACTTCTGTGGACGAGACGCAGAGCTTATTGCGCTGCATCAGTTATTGTGTGAAAATGGAAAAGTATTTCTTCAGGGTATCGCCGGTATTGGTAAAAGTGAGATGGCAAAAGCCTATGCGAAGCAATACAGCAAAGAATATACCAATGTCCTGTATCTCACTTACACCGGGGATCTGAAACAGGATATTATTGACTTGGACTTTGCAGACGATTTAACGAACGATGATGGGGAGGAACGCTTTCGTAAGCATAACCGTTTCCTGCGTAGTTTGAAAGAAGATACACTTTTAATCGTGGATAATTTCAATGCAACTGCTACCCAGGATGGTTTGTTGTCTGTTGTCATGAAATATCGTTGCCGCATTCTGTTCACAACAAGAAGCCGGTTCGATAACTATACTTCCATGAATTTGGAGGAAATCTCTAACACAGAAGCTCTTTTGAAGCTGATGGGATATTTCTATTCAGATGCGGAAAAATACCGTTCGATTTTAGAACAAATCATCCAGGTTGTGCATTGTCACACTCTGGCGGTAGAATTGTCTGCTCGTTTGTTGGAAAACGGAATTTCAGAGCCGGTGTTCCTGTTAAATAAGCTGAAAGAGGAAAAGGCTGCCCTGGATGCTACGGACACGATTGGTATCACCAAAGACGGAAAAAGTCGTAAGGCAACCTACTATGATCATATCCACACATTGTTTTCTCTGTGCCAGTTATCTGGTACAGAAATGGAGATTATGAGAAATCTTTCTCTGGCTCCGCTGACCGGTATCAGTGGCAGACTGTTTGCAAGTTGGATGAATCTGCGTGATATGAACACTGTCAATGATCTGATAGAGAAGGGCTTTGTCCAGGCAAAAGAAGGTCATATTGTAGCACTGCATCCGATGGTACAGGAAGTTGCGATTGAAGAAACAAAACCATCCGTGCAGACCTGCCGTGCATTATTGGATAGTTTACATCAGATTTGTCTGCGTCATGGAGAAGATGTTTCCTATTATAAGCAGTTGTTCCAGACTATCGAATCAATTATGCAGCAAATTGAGAACGACGATATGCAGACCTACCTTCGTTTTCTGGAGGATGTATTCCCTTATATGGAGAATTATCACTATTCTCAGGGGATGGAACTGGTTATTGATAAGCTGTCTGCTTTGCTGAAAGACAAAACTGTTGGTTCTGTTTCTGACCGTGCGTTGCTGTTGAGCTATCAGGTATATTGTGAGAAGAAACCGGATAAGGCAATCAAAATGCAAAAAGAAGCCATTGCAATGATTCCAGAGGTCACAGCAGATAATGCGCTTCTGTTTTCCAACCTTTATGCTAATCTTGGCGGTATGTATCGTGTGAACGGCAAGCTGGAACTTGCCAAAGAGAACATGGAACAGGCTGTCAAAATTATGGATGAATATGGTCTGGCTTATTACCATGACAGCATTGTGCAGATTACAAATTATGCGGTACTCCTAACAGATATGGGACAGCCCGAGATTGGCTTATCTGTCCTTAGAAAACTCTGTCGAGTGATCCGAGAATATAATTCTGATACGGGTCTGGATTATGCCAGCGTTCAGGAAGCCATGGGTGGTATCTGCCTGACTATGGGTGATGTTCAGCAGGCTACCACACATTTCAAGAAAGCGATGGCTATTTATGAAATGGTATTTGAAGCAGAACCAGAAATGATAGATGCAAAGAAACAGGAACTGCTTGGGACATATACGCAGGCGGGATTGTATCTTGGAAAGAAAATGCTTGAGTAGAGCGAAACTTCCTATTTGACGGAGAGAGACTATGATTGAAAAAACATATAAAACACCCTTGGGTAACATTCATTATTGGACAAACATAATTGATAAAAATGATGTCACGTTGATATTTCTTCCGGGATTAACAGCGGATCATAGATTATTTGAGAAACAGATTGAGTATTTTGAGAGCAAGTACAATGTATTTGTATGGGATGCACCTGCGCACGCTTCTTCATGGCCATTTCAATTTGATTTTGACTTAATGGATAAAGCCAAATGGCTAAATGATATTTTGGAATATGAGGGAATTAAGCGGCCTGTTATTGTTGGGCAGTCCATGGGCGGATATGTCGGACAAGCATATGCGGAACTATATCCCGAAAAATTAAAAGGGTTTATATCGATTGACTCAGCACCTTTGCAGAAAAAATATATAACAGGAATGGAACTTTGGCTGCTAAAGAGAATGGAGCCAGTGTATTACTATTACCCATGGAAGTCATTACTAAAAGCAGGAACAAATGGTGTAGCGGTATCTGAATACGGAAGAAAACTCATGCATGAAATCATGATGACCTATGATGGCGATAAAAAGCGTTATTCTCAAATATCTGGTCATGGTTTTAAGATACTGGCAGAGGCAATGGAAAAAGATTTGCCATATAGAATTGAATGCCCTGCTTTGTTGATATGCGGCGAGAAAGATAAGGCTGGTTCTTGTATCAGATACAATAAAGCATGGCACAAAAATACAAATATTCCGATCAAATGGATAAAGGATGCAGGGCATAATTCCAATACTGACAAGCCGGAAATGGTAAATGATTTGATTGAGAAACTGATAAATCATTTATAGTAAAGAAAATTTGAATTTGGCGAGGAGAATATGCGATGAAAGTCTATGATATTTCTCAAGAAGTTTTTAGTTGTGAAGTATATCCTGGTGACCCTATACCGGAGAAAAACGTGTTGAAATCAATGCAAAAAGGTGAAGTATATAATTTAACTGCATTTAGCATGTGTGCACATAACGGTACGCATATAGATGCTCCGTTTCATTTTATTAGAGATGGAAAAACAGTTGATGAGATATGCTTGGAAGCATTTGTGGGAATGGCTTATGTGGCAGAACATAACGGGATTGTTACGGGCAATGATGCTACAGAAATAATAGAAAAAGCCAAAAAACAGAGTTCTGATGCATCAAAGAGAGTTCTGATTAAAGGCAATGTCGAGGTATCATTAGAAGCAGCAAGGGTTTTTGCATCTTCAGATATTATGCTTCTGGGTAATGAATCACAAACGATAGGACCACAAGATGCTCCGATGGCAGTACACCTTACGCTTTTGGGTTCTGATGTTGTTTTACTTGAAGGAATTCGTTTGTCGGAAGTGTCTGAGGGTGTTTATTTCTTAAATGCTGCTCCGCTGAATTTATCAGGTGCGGATGGTTCACCATGCAGAGCTGTATTGATAGATATTGATGAGAGATAGATTTCAGTAAGCCAATATGTTTAACTGAGAGCTGAATTTGCGCCTACAATGATAATAAACATATAAATCTTAACGACAAGGAGGAACAACAGTTATGGATAACAAAGAACTGGTAAGTCGCTTTTTTGTGGAAGGATATATCAATCACAATTACGACTTTATCATGGAATGTATGGCGGAGGACTACATAGACCACAGTCCTGCCGGAGCAAGAAGTAATGCTGATGCCGTGGGCATCTTGAAAATTGTGGAGGGACAATTCTCTGACCTGAAAATTGAGGTGCTTGATGTATTTGGTGAGGAGGATATGGTTGCAACCAGAATTCTCTATCAGGGTATTCATGCCGGAACTTGTATGGGAATACCGGCTACCGGAAAGCATATTAGCTTTGAGGCATTGGAGAACTTTAGGGTTGTGGACGGCAAGATTGTTGAATCATGGGGCTATTGGCCAGATAAAGAAATTGAAGCGAAACTTCGATAAATTTCAGCTTTCGCCTGCCAATTAAATATGGTTAAACAAGGCAGTCTTGCACTACGGTGTATGGCTGCTTTTTTCATCTGCAAGTATTATATACTCTTGAAAATCACTATTAAAAATGGTATGATTTGTATGAATAATCATACTTTGGAGGATTGGATATGGACTTTAAAAATGGAAAATATGCTTGGATGGTAAAGATTGGCGAAAAAGGACAGTTTGTAATTCCTAAAGAAGCGAGGGAACTCTTTGATCTTCAGCCAGGGAATGAAATTCTGGTTCTTGGAGATGAGAAAAGAGGAATTGCAATCCTGCCAAAAGAAATGCAAATGGAATATATCCAAAAGATTTTTTCGGAAATAGATGAATAAAGGATGGTGTGATACATGAGTAAAATAGTTTTCTTTTGTATTCCGGCGCATGGTCATACAAACCCTACTCTTGGCGTTGTACGTGAATTGGTTTCTCGTGGGCATCAGGTATGGTACTATTCTTATAATATCATGCGTGAAAAAATAGAATCCGCAGGAGCTACTTTCGTTTCTTGTGATGATTATGATATGGAGCAAAAGCTCACACCTAAAGATGCTGTACGTGTCGGTAAAGACCTTGCATTTTCGACGAAAATTTTAGTAGACACTACTTTAGCTCTTGATGACAAAGTATGTGAAGACATGAAACGGCTGAAACCGGATTGCATCGTTGCTGATTCGATGGCGGTATGGGGAAAAGCAATTGCCATAAAATTGGGAATTCCTTTTGTTTCCTCCACTACAACTTTCGCATTTAATCAGTATTCTGCAAAGATTATGAAGCAAAGTATTGGCGAATTAGTGCGAATGTTTATTTCTATGCCCACAATCACAAAAAATATAAAGCGCCTGCAAGACAAAGGGTATCCGATTAAAAGTGTACTTGATATTATCCAGAACGATGATAATACACACACGATTGTATACACTTCTTTTGATTTTCAGCCTTGTGCAGATACCTTCTCCGACAAATACGTTTTTGTTGGTCCATCTATCCGCCCTGCTACTGATAAGATTGTAAAAACCAAAGAAAAACTGATCTATATTTCTATGGGCACCGTAAATAATGATATGATGCCTTTATATAAAACTTGTATTACCACCCTTGCAGATACGGAATATCAGGTAATTATATCTGTTGGTAATTTGGTATCCATCAAAGAATTCGGAAAATTGCCAGAAAATATCTCTGTATATGAACACGTTGATCAAATTGCGGTGCTTCAAGTGGCAGATATATTTCTGTCGCACTGTGGAATGAATAGCGTAAATGAGAGCCTTTATTTTGGAGTTCCTTTACTTATGCTTCCACAGACCGCTGAACAGGGAGGTGTTGCTGAACGTGTGCATCAACTTGGAGCAGGAATTAAACTAAAGAAAACTGACAGAATTTCCATTCAAAATGCCATAAATAAACTTCTGTTAGTGGGCTCATACAAAGAAAATGCCATGAAAATCTCTTGTAGCTTTAAACACTGTTCAGGTTCCAAAGGGGCAGCTGATAAAATCGAACAAGTTTGCAGGAAATAATATTGTACAAAATTTTAATTGCAGTCATGCACTACGGTGTGTGGCTGCTTTTCTTTTTTGCTCAATTTCCGCTCAATCCACGCTCAATGTGTTTTATGCCCTCTTTCAGTAGAATGAAATTGCAATGAAAACAGCACCAAATCAGAAAATCCGGTGCTACTTCAAAGCAGATCTACTGAAAGGGGGCATTTTTTATGAACACAAACAAGCGCAAGGAGGTACAGAGCAAATGAGAGAACTGAATAACATCAAAATTATCGCCGTCGATCATGGTTACGGCAACATTAAAACTGCGAACACAGTTACTTCTACCGGGGTGACCGCTTATGAAACAGAACCAATCTTCTCCGGCAACATTCTGGAGTATGGCGGTATCTATTACCGCATTGGGGAAGGTCACAAGGAATTTATCGCTGACAAGGCCATGGACGAGGACTATTACATTCTGACCCTTATGGCAGTTGCCAGAGAGCTGAACGTATATGGCATCCGTGAAGCAGATGTTCATCTGGCTGCCGGCCTGCCGCTGACCTGGATTCGCAAGCAGCGTGAAGACTTCCGAAACTACCTGCTCCGCAACAAGGAAGTGAACTTCCGATTTAACAGCAAGGACTATCACATCCGTTTTGTCGGATGTAACCTGTTTCCACAGGGATACCCTGCCATTGTCGGTCGTTTGGGGGATTTCAAAGGAACGAATCTTCTGGCAGACATTGGAAATGGCACGATGAACATTCTGTATATCAACAATAAAAAGGCAATGGAAAGCCGCTGCTGGACAGAAAAGTTTGGTGTCAATCAGTGTATGATTGCCGCTAAGAATGCGGTACTGGACAGCTTCGGGGTAAAAATCGAAGAATCCACCATTGAACAGGTGCTTCGCTTCGGTACTGCTGACATCAGCAAGTCGTATCTGGACTGTATCACTTCCGTAGCAAGGCGATATGTAGCTGATATTTTCGCCACACTTCGCCGCTATGAATACAATCCGGATTTGATGCGACTGTATATCGTTGGTGGTGGCGGTTGTCTGGTCAAACACTTTGGACAGTATGATGAAAGCCGAGTGACCATTCTGGATGATATTTGTGCGACAGCCAAAGGGTATGAATATCTCGCCTTTGCCAGCCTTCGCAGGAAGGAGTAACCCATGAGCGAGAATATCCGCAGCACAAACCTTCGCTTCAATCTGGAAAAGGACACACAGAAGCGAGCATGGCAATATCTTCAGGCCATGGACAAACAGCATTTCAAGTCCTACAGCAATGTAATTGCCGTGGCTCTGGTGGAATATTTTGACCGCTATTATCGCAGTCAGGATGATCCTTACTTTGAAACCAGAGAACGTGAGGAACGATTTGTAAATCAGATTGTTTTCGCTGTAGAAAGTGCCATGGAGAAAACACTTCCCATATTTCTTGCAGGCTGTATGGCGGGACTGTCGCAAATGCCGGTTACAACAACTCCGGTCACACAGCAGGAACCAGATGCAGAACTGGATTGGGACTTCCTTGGAGAATAAGTTTTCTCCGAGCTGATCTAATAGATGGGAGGTGAACACATGACACAATTTCTGACACAGGATAGTCCGATACCGCCGTATATGGCATTTCCAAGATTTCTACTGGACAAAGATGGACTGAGTGAAACCGCAAAAATTCTCTACACGGTTTTGCTCGACCGAGCAAGGCTGTCACAGAAAAACGATGGATGGTCAGATGAACAAGGTCATGTGTTCATTTTCTTTCCTATCAAGAGTCTGGCAGAAACCATGCATAAGAGCGAAATGTCCATCAAGACTGCACTATCTGCTCTGGAAAAAGAAAATCTGATTGTCCGCAGACGTCAGGGCGCAGGGTTTCCAAACAGGATCTATATCAAATATCCATTGGAAGCACTGGCTCAGACGGACAGAAATCTTTCTGTTAGGCAGACAGATTCCTGTCCTACAGATGGAACGAAAACTGTCTCTGTGACAGAAAGAAAACTGTCCAGTAGTAATAAAGAGAAGAACAATATGAAAAGAACAAATACAGAGAGTAAGGATGAACGTACCGCCTATGGCTCTTATCAAAATGTTTTCTTGAGCGTGGAAGAACTGATTTCCTTGCAAAAGGTAGTTCCCCACTATCAGGAATACATTGAAAAGCTATCCAGCTACATGGCATCCAGTGGTAAGCAATATTCCAACCATGCTGCTACCATACGAAGCTGGGTGTTGCGTGACCATCCTGCTCCTGTAAAACGAACCTATGAATGTAAGGAGGATGAAAGCCTATGAAACCAATTAGCAACGCCGTGGACGATCTGTTTCAGCCAAGAGAGCTTGCAGCGGACGAATATCTGAACGAAGCTGACGGGCTGATCTATTGTTCCAAATGCCATACTCCCAGACAACACCGAATTGAACTGAAGGAACGAGTATTTCTCCCTACGGTTCGCTGCCGTTGTCAGCAGGAGGAATATGACAAACAAGAAGCCGAGCGCCAACATCAGGAACATCTGATACAAGTATCCCGATTGAAAGCCAATGGATTGCAGGACAAATCCCTGCGAGATTACAACTTCGCCAATGATAAAGGCTACAACCCGGAAATACAGAAAGCACATGATTATGTGGCACATTGGGAGGAAATGAAAGCCAACTCGTTGGGACTGCTTCTCTGGGGCGATGTGGGAACCGGTAAATCCTTTTTCGCCGGGTGCATTGCAAATGCTCTGTTGGACAAAGGTATTCCGGTTCTGATGACCAACTTTTCCAGAATCCTGAATACGCTGACCGGAATGTATTCCGATGACAGAAATCAGTTCATTGACAGCTTTAACAAATACAGTCTGCTGATTATTGATGATCTGGGAATTGAGCGAAGTTCGGAATTTGCTCTGGAGCAGGTATTCAATGTGATCGACAACCGATACCGAAGCAAGAAACCGCTGATCGTAACCACCAATCTGACCTTGGATGAGTTGAAACATCCGAAAGATCTGGCAAGAGCCAGAATTTATGACCGAGTATTGGAGTGTTGTGTTCCTCTGAAAATCAACAATCAGAATATCCGAGAACTGAATGCAGCCGCCAATATGCAAGCAGCACGAAAAATATTAAATTCCGGTACTTAATTTCACAGCCGATGGTGCTGAACAATTCGCCTGTCAGTACACAGATAACCGATAGATTGCAAACCGAATTGTATCTGCACCATCTACACCGGATTACAGTACCACACCTATACCAGAAAGGAGATTTTATGGCAAATAACAGACCTATGACCGAAGATGAAAAGAAATTATTGCAGGCACAGCACAGAATGGAAGCGATTGAAGCCCGCAACCGTCAGAAAGAGCGAAAGGCAAGAACCAGACGATTGATTCAGATGGGAGCCGTGTTGGAGAGCGTTTTCCCGGAAGTTCAGACTATGGAGCTTGATGATGTGAAGATGGAGCTGAAAAGACGATTGAATACAGAAGAACGACTGAAGGCATAAGCCTTGGTAGCTTTGCTGCCATCCCGAAGGGCGCACTTACTCACCACCCATAAAATGGGCGGTGGTATCCCCTTCGGGGTCGTGCGCTCTGCGAGGCTTTGAGGCTCCTTTGGAGCCTTATGTACAATGCCACACTTTTTCAAATTGCTGTCATTGTCCACGCAGTTTCCGCAAGTACAACCGCTGATGCGTTTGTCAGCAGGGGTACAAAATTGTACCCTGCCTTGCGCTAACTGCCTGCGAAAATCTGCCACCGGCAGTTTTATCGCAGAGATAGGTGCAGCATTCACCGCACCTATTTTCTTTTTCAGAAAAAGAAACAAAAATTGTGCTGCGGCACAGAAAGGAGGAAAATAGTGAACTATTTCCATTTGGAAGCAAAAGTTGTGAGCCGTGGCGCAGGCCGTTCTGCGATAGCAGCTGCCGCTTATGCATCCTGTTCTCGACTTTACAATGATTATGACGGGCTTACCCATGACTACACCAGAAAACACCCCCGCTCCGAATCACAACTTATACGCTGGGCTGCAGTTGTTTTTGGGGGCAGAAGCCGCAAATTCTGTGGTGTTGTGCAGACTGTGCTATCATGAAGTCTGCTTTTTGGGCGATATTTTTTACACATATACTTGACTAAGTCAAGCGCATGCATTATACTTGACTTAGTCAAGAAAAGGAGATGAATGCCGTATGTTTCAGACTCTGGCCTACTATGCCACGGTATTTCACCGCAGCTTTGTAGCCTACACCACTGCCCGGCTGCAGGCGTTAGAGCTAAATTTCGGCTCACTGTTTCCCATCATTTACGTGGGCAAGCATCCGGGCTGCACCCAGGCGGAGCTGACCGCTGCCCTGGGCTTGGACTGGGGCTATTCCCAGCGCAGTGTCACTAGGCTGGTGGAGGAGGGCTTTCTTATCCGGGAAAAATCAGGCCGGGCCTACCACTTGGATCTGAGCGCCAAAGGGCAGGAAGCATTTGCCGTTAGCCACCAGGTATTTGCTGACTGGGACAAGGAGGCTCTGGCCGCTCTGGATGATACGGAGCGGGAGCAACTCCTTTTTCTCCTGGAAAAAGTGACCCGAAAAGAGGGGATTTCCCCATGTATGAAATGATAAACAGCCCCCTGGATTACGGCGGACTGACCCTGAAAAACCGGATTATCTTTGCTCCTACCAGCATGGGCCTGCCCCGGCATGAGCTGCTGGAGCGGCTGGGACGGATTGCCGCCGGGGGCTGCGCCATGATCATTATTGGCGATGTGCCGGTGCTCCCCGGCGGCGTTGTCCCCTCCCTGTATACCGCCAAAGGGCAGGCCTTTTACAGGTCGTTGGCGGATGTCGTCCACCGGGAAGGCTGTCGGCTGTGCGCCCAGCTGCACCAGTCCGATTCCCATTTCAAGGCCATGCTGCGGTACGTCCCCGGCGTGCTCACCGGGCGGATCTCCCGGGAGGAACTGCGGCACCTGCTGAATCAGCAGGTGGGGCCCTACATTACCGGCCTTTCGGTGGAGAAGGTGCAGGAGATCACGGAGGCCTT
>ENA-OPDJ01001383-OPDJ01001383.1-human-gut-metagenome-genome-assembly--contig:-NODE-1383-length-13232-cov-11.472718_pt1 | contig 13232 bp, 8 predicted proteins | sample MGYA00241621_ERZ501505 | MGnify/ENA primary metagenome ERZ501505 (study PRJEB25962, sample SAMEA2042624) | human gut metagenome | biome: human gut; feature: human-associated habitat; material: faeces... | reverse complement strand
AGAGCACAACACTTTTAATGTTGGGGTCTTGGGTTCGAGCCCCAAGCGGATCACTTAAAATCAGAGAGTTACACAAAAGTAGCTCTTTTTTTTATGCTTGAATTGCGCCGGTTTACATGGGGATATTCAGTAAACCAGATCAAGGGTCAGCGGATATTACTTCATTTCATATAAACAGTTTTCATAAAAAACAGGGGCAGCGTCTAAATTTGATACATAAATAATATCATTCCGACACGCCCCTAAGTTTTTCGATTTTTTCAATCTTATCAAATCTACTTCTTCTGGATTTTAGCTACATATCCACCACCTGGATACATTTTTATTTGAATCTTTCTATCGAAAGATAACTCACCAACTTGTTTACGATAATCCGTTCCTTTACGATGGGCATTCACTCCATCGCAAAATTGTTCAAGCTGATATTTGCCTTCAGGCAAAAAAGACAAATCAATAGTCAACTCACGGGTATTCCAATCGGTAATTCCACCTACATACCAAACATCTCCCTTACGACGAGCTGTCACAATATATTCGCCCATCTTACCTTCCAAAACTCTCGTTTCATCCCATACAGTAGGAATTTGTGCTATAAAATCTGTAGATTCTGGCTCGCGCATATAATTGCTAGGAGCATCACAAAGCATATTCAACGGAGACTCCAGCACTACATACAACGCCAATTGACGACAACGCGTACCTTGGCTCATCGGTTCAGAATAGCAAGGATAATAATGTCCCTTAGCTGCATTACGCATAGCTCCTTGAGTGTAATCCATAGGTCCAGCAACTTGACGAATAAAGGGAAGCATAACATCATATTTTACTTGATCATAAGATACTGGATTCCACTTTAATTGTTCCAATCCATTTACACCTTCAAAATTGAGCACATTAGGATAAGTTCGATTCAAGCCTGCCGGTTTAGACGTCCCATGTAAATCAAGAACCAACTTATATTTAGCACACATCGCAGCTGCACGATAATTAAAGTCGGTTATAATCTGATCGTCGCGATCCATAAAATCAACCTTAAAGCCTTTTATTCCCATTTCCGAATAATGACGGCATATGTTTTCCATATCACGATCAAAAGCATAATATCCAGCCCAAAGAATAATGCCTACATTACGCTGCTTGGCATAATCCACCAATTCGCGTAAATTAATATCCTTGACAACCTGCATCAAATCCGCTTTCAAATTTACGGCCCATCCTTCATCCAAAATAACATATTCTATCCCTTTAGATGCCGCAAAATCAATATAAGCCTTATAGGTTTCATTGTTTACTCCCGTCACGAAATCAACTCCTTCCAAATTCCAATCATTCCACCATTCCCATGCTACTTTACCCGGCTTAATCCACGAAGTATCGTCGACACGTGAAGGAGCGGCCAACAGATAACTCAGATTGGAAGCGGCCAAATCCTTATCCGAAGTAGAAACAATAGCTATACGCCAAGGGAACGTACGCGCTTTCTCAACTTTGGCTATATAATTTTCCCGTTCAGTTACCAACATCTGAAGCTGATTATGCCCGCCTTGTTTTAACTGCTTTGGATAAGGAGCAAAAACCGCACTCAACCGATTACTTCCCTGGGAAGCAGACAAATAAAGTCCTGGATAATTTTCCAAATGAGTTTCTGTTATACACATCTTCATACCTTCGCCTACATTCACAACTACAGGCAAAAACATCAGCCTTTGTTTATGCAACTTAGATAAAGATGTAGTTGTATATTCATTTTCAAATGAATTAAAGAACTGAGCGTCAGGGTTATCTTCATTCCAATTTCTGACATATGGAACTGAAGCTACCGCATCAAAAGGAAAATTAAAATCAGATTGTTCCGAAACAATATTAAAAGGCTTTTCCACATCGCTTACAAAGCGATAGGCAATTCCATCATCATATGCTCTAAATTCGACCCGATAATGTCCTTTAAAGAATAAAACCAATTCATTATAATGATCTCTTATTTGAGCAGCGCGATAGAATGGAGAAAACACCGTTTCGTCCACACTCTTACGCCGACTTTTTTGAATACGAACACCATTGCCCCACACCGTTCCATTATCCAAAGTCATGGAAATATTTGATGGAGCCATTATCTGGCGACCGTTACAAACAACATCGTATGTCAATTGTTCACCAGCCACAATTGTTGTAGATAAATTTCCCCCAGGAGATTTCAAAACAAAACTTTTTTGGGCATGCGCTGAAATTCCTAATACGCACCACAATAATAACAATAAAACAGCCTTCTTCATTGTCAAAACAATATTTAAATTATAAAATCTAAAACTATCTCATAAAGTTAATCAAGCAAAACCACAGCTCTTGACTACAAATTACTTCATCAACATCAAAGAAAAGTCAAACTATAGACGTTTACAACATATATGAATATTATAAACAAGATTGTTGATTTTTAATAATAAATGCATAGTCAAAGTTGTGCCATCGATAAACCTTCTCTATCATCTTCCCGTGCGCAAAGCTCGGTATATCGTCTCCTGAATACGTTCACGCACATCAAGCTCCATCAACAGATTGTTACAGACATCGGGAGAAATACGATTGCTCAAAAACACGTAGACAAGACCATTGTCGGGATCGACCCAGGCACAAGTACCCGTAAAGCCTGTATGGCCATAGACGGAAGCTGGAGCAGATTCACAACAAGGGCTGAAGCGCTCATTGGCCTTGCCAGGCTTATCGAAACCCAATCCCCGACGGCTGATGCGTGAGGTCTGCGTCGTAAACGTTCGGCATGTCTCGGCACTCAAGTAACGCTTGCCCTGATAGACACCGTCGTCGAGTAGCATCTGGCAAAGGGCGGCGACTTCGGAAGCATTCGAGAACAGGCCAGCATTGCCCGACACCCCACCAAGAAAAGCGGCCGACTCGTCGTGGACAAAGCCTCGCAAAGTAGTCTTGCGCAGGAAGGCGTCGGTCGAAGTAGGTACGATGTGGCGAGCAGACAGGAAAGCCAAAGGACGAAAACCTGTATGTGTCAATCCCATCGGCCCATAAAATTCTTTGTGAAGGAATTCATCCATCGAAAGGCCCGTACGAGCTTCGACTACCTGCTGGAGAAGGATGAAACCCACACAACTATAGCGGTAACGTTTGTCGCGAAGGCGCGCATCGGCAATCTTCCGCATCATCTCCTGCTTGAAGGAGGCTTGGAGCCAAAGGCTATCGGACACCTGAATGGTGCAACTATCAGTCCTGAAAGGAGAAGTCAACCCTGCACGGAAACGAAAATGGGGATTGCCCCACGTTTTACGTCCGAGGCGGACGGTGTGGAGGCGATCGGCACTCGCTTTAAACAACGTGCCGGCGTAGCTTTCCTTGTCGATAGCATCCTGATAGAACAAGATGGTAGAAGGCAAACCCGACTCGTGCATCAACAATTCGCGAATAGTGATGCGCTCCTTGTCCGTCCCCTTCAGGAAAGGAAGATAAGTCGAAGCGTAGTCGGTCAAGCTAAGAAGGCCTTGATCATAGAGTTTCATCACGGCCAGCAGAGTGGCCGTCATCTTGGTAAGTGAAGCCAGGTCGTAGACGTCGGTTGCCTCCACGGGAACCTTTCCTCCTTTCTCCTGCGTACCGAAAGCCTTGTTGAACATCTCGTGCCCATCCTTCCACACGACGACCTGACAACCAGGAAAAGCCCCCTTGCGGATACCCTCCTCCACGATGTCGTCAATCTGAGAAAGAATGCCCGCATCCATGCCATGTTCGTCGGGGTTGTAGCGGGGAAGCGCGCGCGGCTCGATGGTGACGCCCTCGCCTGCAACAAAAGCTTCGCCGATGCTGGCCGAAAGACGACCGTCGGCACCCGCTACGCCATAGAGTATATCCGCCACGCCCTGTTGCACCTCTTCGTCGGAGGCATGGGCCAGAACTACGGCCGACGCCTTCTTGAGGCATCCGTCCATCCACGACTCCAACCGATAACCTTGGACGAAAAGAACATAAACCACGGGGACTTCTGGAGCAAAGGTTTCAAAGAAAGTGCGATAGGCGTCCAGATTGTCCTCAGTGACACACACCAGTACCCGACGATAGGAAGCAAGTCGTTTCTGGAACGCAGCACATTGCGAGGCATTCATGCCACGCACCACGTCGAACCGCTCGGGCTCGGCATAGGGACGCAGGGCTTGCATGAAGGGCATCAGCTCCGCATGGTCGCCCACGTTGACTACGGCCACGTCTTTCAATGTAGGATCCAAGGGCAAGGTCTTCTCCTCGTTGCCCAGCACGGTGACGGCCGCCAGACTCAAGCGGCGCACAAGGTCGCGCGCCTGAGGCGTATTGAGCCGCGTACTGAGTCCCGACAGGCGTACGAAAGGTTTCCGATTCAATCCCAACGCATATTTGTAGGTCAGCACCTTGCGGCATCGGCGCGCAATGTCTTCTTTGGAAAGTTCGCCATGCTTCACGGCACGAAGTACCGCATCGACATCTTCCTTGATGCGACGCGGCACGAGCAACTGGTCATGACCCGCCTTCAACGCCTCGAGGCAGAGGGAAGCACTACCCGAAACGCCTTTCATGGCAAGGGCGTCCGTAAAGACCAGCCCCTTGAAGCGAAGTTCATCGACGAGGAGGTCGTGTGTAATCTTGCGCGAGAGGGAAGTAGGCACTCCTTCCCTACCCTCCAGCGCGGGTACGGCCAGATGGCCCACCATGATGCCGTTCAGCCCCGCGTCTATCACCTGGCGGAAGGGGTAAAGCTCCACACTATCCAATCTTTCGCGCGAGAAGCGCAACGTGGGCAGGGCTTTGTGGGAATCGACGTTCGTATCGCCATGACCAGGGAAATGCTTGGCTACAGAAACCACGCCTCCGTCTTCGAGGCCACGGGCATAGGCCACAACCTTGCGGGCCACGTTCGCGGGATCTTCGCCAAAGGAGCGGGTATTGATGACGGGGTTCGAGGGATTGATGTTCACGTCGGCCACAGGGGCAAAGTTGACGTGGATGCCCATCTCGCGGCACTCGCGGGCCACCTCGCGCCCGTATTCGTAGAGCAGGTTGTCGTCGGCGATGCATCCCAGCACCATGTTGCGAGGAAAGCGGGGCGTCTCCTTCAGGCGCATGGCCAGGCCCCATTCACCATCCAAGGTGATCATCAGAGGTACGTCGGCCCACTCCTGAGCCAGATTGGTCAGCGCCACCTGATTGGGCACCTCGCCGGCGGAGAACAAGAGGCCGCCCACCTTGTAATCTTTCACCACCTTGCGCAGGAGATCTACGTTTGCCTTGGTCTGTGTGGGAGCAATCGTATAGATGAAAAGCTGGCCGATGCGCTCGCGCAGGCTCAAGGTCTGCATGACGGAGTCCACCCATTGACGGCAACCTGCATCGTCTTTCATCGCATAGAGGAAGGAAGCCTCTCCGCGGGGCGTGGAAGCAGGCACGCTTTGGGCATCGGACATAGGACGGTTGACAAAGAACAATATCAGGACGGCCAGCAGGCAGATGCGTTTCAACGAAGTGTTTTTCATAGCGGCTGAGAGATTATTTTTTCGTTAACGTCAATGTCCACACTCCCACATACACGCCGTTCTTGCCCGTATGGAACACGGGCGTCTCGCGCCCCTCGGCATTGGGGTAGAAGGCGGGAGTCTCCATAAACGTGTGCGAGTGTCCGCCAAGGATGGCGTCGATGCCCGAAGTGGCCACCACCAGCTTCTCGTCGCTCATGGCTTTGGGATCGATACCGCGGATGCCCAGATGCGACAGGCAGATGACGGCGTCGCAATGTTCCTCGTTACGAAGGAGGTCGGCCATCTCCTGCGCCACGAGGATGGGGTCTTTGTAAACCACGCCCTGACACTTGTCGGCCTGTATCAGTCCTTCGGGTTGGGGAGCCAGGCCGAAAAGGCCGATGCGCAAGCCGTCGCGTTCGATGACCACATAGGGCTTCACCAGTCCCTCGAGCGGCGTACCTGTCACGTCGTAGTTGGAGCAGACCACCGGGAAGCGGGCCATGCGGAAGAGGCGGGCCATGTTCTCCATGCCGAAGTCGAACTCATGATTGCCGATGGTCATGGCGTCGTAGCCCATGTGGTTCATCAGCTGGATTTCGACCTCGCCCTTGTAGAAGTTGTAGTAGGGCGTGCCTTGCGAGATGTCACCACAATCGAGCACGAGCGTGTTGGGATGTTCGGCACAGAACTGGCGGACGAAGGCGGCACGGCGGGCCAATCCACCCTTACCGGCATCGGCGTCGGCGGCATCGGCGGCCAGAGGTTCCACACGGCTGTGCATGTCGCTCGTCTGGAGCAGATAGAGTTCTTTTGTCTGCTGGGCGGAGAGGCTCAGCGCCAGGCATCCGGCCAGCCAAAGCAGCATATAGATTCGTTTCATCATTGCGATAATCCTTTCTTTCTTGAGTTTACATTGTTCATTTCTTCATCACCACACGGCCTTCGATGCGCGCCTCTATCTTCCGCCCGGCAGCCGTCTCGCGCTCCACGTAGTCCATGAAAAGGCCGCGGAGCGTGGCTCCCTCGGGACACTGCCGCTGGCTGGCGCGGGTCAGGGCCACCATACCGTCGTTGCCCTCGGCCAGGAAGTCGATAGTGCCCACGGTGTAGGTGCGTCCCTCGTCGATGGCCTGTCCGTCCACCTTCGCCTCGAGCAGGTGGCCTTCGGCATCGATGACCAGGTTCAGCCCGCTCACTCCCTCACCGCCACGGGCGGCAATGTTGGCGCAAAGCTCCTTCAGGTCGGCTCCGCCCAGCGTGAGCACACAGAGCGAGTTTTCAAAGGGCAGGATTTCGTAGATATTCTGCGTGGTGATGTTGCCCTCGGTCAGCACATTGCGAATGCCGCCCACGTTGACCAGCCCCACGTCGGCCGGACGGCCCAGCACGCTGGCGGCGGCCTGGCGCAAGACGTCGGCTATGAGGTTGGACAGGGGACTTTCGGGACGGAAGCGGTCCATCGACACGGCGGCCACGCCTTTCACCTCGCCCATCACGCTATCCACCCCAGCCTTGTAGGGCTCCAGCAGCGCCAGGGCATCCTTGTCAGGCTCCGCATCCCAGGTGGCGTCCATCGCCACCCGCGTGCCTTCCACCTTCGTCACTTCGTATTCCGCACGGCAGGAGACCAAGCCGCATACGCAGGCCAGCAGCACCACCGCCATCCACTTCGAGTATGTATTTTTCTTTTCCATGCGTTCATCGTATTTTTAAACCGACACAAAAATACGAAAAAAAATCGGAACTAGCAATAGGCATCATCCACAAGAACACCACATGTTCCAACCTACGCTTCAAGCGTCACAAATATCACAAATCACAAATCACAATTATCGAAAATAGATTTCCAACCCAGCCAAAGGAAGCAGGAGCGAAAAATAATATTATATATATATTATATATAATATAATATATATATAATATTAAATTATTTAACACTTCTCTTTCGGTACAACAGGTAAAAATCGTTTCGGCTAATTGTGATTTGTGATTCGTGATAATCGTGATCAGAGGAAGAAGAAACAGGCTAAGAAAATATTCAACACCTCACATCTAAACAAGCAAAGAGAAAAAGAGACAAACGATCCCACCACACCAGCACCCGCACCCAACCATTCACCACGAGAAATCAGTCCTTCAACAAAGACGAACGGCCGGCTTTTCCTCGCAAAAGCACAAAAAAAAGCGCCAAACATTTGTGTATCCGACAAATAATTCGCACCTTTGCATCCGCTTTCGCGCAATCGCTGTCAGGAAAAACAGAGAGAAGCCTGGTATGTTGCGTAGTAACGATAACAATTTAACCAATTAGAACAATGGATTTAATTAAAATTGCAGAAGAAGCATTTGCTACCGGCAAGCAGCACCCCAGCTTCAAGGCAGGTGACACCGTAACCGTAGCATACCGTATCGTAGAAGGTAACAAGGAACGCGTTCAGCTGTATCGCGGCGTTGTTATCAAAATTTCCGGCCATGGTGAAAAGAAGCGTTTCACCGTTCGCAAGATGTCGGGTACTGTAGGTGTAGAACGTATCTTCCCCATCGAATCACCGGCTATCGACAGCATCGAGGTGAACAAGATCGGTAAAGTTCGTCGCGCCAAGTTGTACTACCTGCGCAACCTCACCGGCAAGAAAGCTCGTATCAAAGAGAAAAGAGCCAACGCCTAAGGCCAAGGCCGTCTGGCCAGAACAAAATAAAAGAGGGAAGCTTCCAGATACGGAGGCTTCCCTTTTTTATGACAAAAAGCGAAGGCTATCGTCCACCCCACTCCAGCAAAATCCGCCAAGAACGAGGCTTCCGAAGACAGGCACAGATGCAAAAATTGCCGTTTCCATCGAAGAAATTCACAAGCGGACGCAAGTCTGCACCTCCTTCCAAAGCGACGACAGGCCTTGCATTACAGCATAAAAATAACTGACACAGACGGGCGACGGTCATTTCCCCCGCACCCGTTGTGCCAGTTCTTTCAATTTCTTACAAAAGCGATTACTTCAGCTCCCAGCCCAGCGCACTGGCACCCAGCACGGCCGCATCGGCATCCTTCAGCTCGGACATCAGCAACTTGGTCTTGCCCTTGTAGATGTTGAGCACGTTCTTGTCGATGGACTCCTGGATGGGCTTGAAGATGTAGTCGCCCGACTTGGCCAGACCGCCGAAGAGCACGATGGCTTCGGGGCTCGAGAAGGCGATAGCATCGGCCAGCGCTTCACCCAAGATCGTACCCGTAAAGTTGAAGATGTCCTGAGCCAGCTTGTCGCCCTTCACGGCAGCGTCGTACACATCTTTCGACGTGATGTTCTCGGCCGGGATGGAGCGGAGCAGACTAGGCTCTGTGCGGGCCGTCAGGAACTCGCGGGCCGTGCGTGCCACGCCCGTAGCCGAACAATAGGTCTCGAGGCATCCCTTGCGACCGCAACCGCAGACACGTCCATTCTCGCGGCGCACGATGACATGACCCAGCTCGCCGGCAAATCCGTCGTGACCATAAACCAGCTGGCCGTTGATGACGATGCCGCTACCTACGCCCGTACCCAGCGTGATCATGATGAAGTCCTTCATACCACGGGCCGCGCCGTAGGTCATTTCGCCGATGGCGGCCGCGTTGGCGTCGTTGGTCAGAGCCGTCGGTATGCCCAGGCGCTCTTCGAACAAGGCAGCCAGGGGAATGACACCCTTCCACGGAAGGTTGGGAGCAAACTCGATGGTACCCGTATAATAGTTGCCGTTGGGGGCACCCACGCCGATACCCTTGATTTTATCTTTTCCGCCATTGGCTTCGAGCAGGGGAAGCAGGTTCTTGCAAACTTCGTCCACGTATGTTTCCACTTCCGTATAAGCGCCCGTCTTGATAGAGCTGCTTGCAATCACCGTTCCACGCGCATCTACAATGCCGAATACAGTATTCGTACCGCCTATGTCGATACCCACCACATAGGGTTTCTCCATGTTCGTATTCATGATATTCTCTTTTGTTTAAAGGGTTAATATTAATGTTGGTTACAAATTTGACAAAGAAAAACGAAACAACAAAATCTTTTCCCTAAAAAAAAGATACCCGACATGCACACGTTAGCAGAAAAAATGAAAAAAGTCCGTATCTTTTGCAACTTTTTATCACATACGTGCGTCTAATAGCGAAAACAAGCATAAAATCGAAGAAAGTCGTGATACAGCTAAAAGACATCAACAAGACCTACTACAACGGAGCGCCGCTCCACGTTCTGAAGGGCATCAATCTGGATATCGCAAAGGGAGAGTTCGTATCCATCATGGGTGCATCGGGGTCGGGAAAGTCCACCTTACTTAATATATTGGGCATACTGGACAACTACGACACGGGCGAATACTACCTGAACGGCACGCTCATCAAGAACCTGAGCGAGACACGCGCCGCCGAATACCGCAACCGCATGATAGGCTTCATCTTCCAGTCGTTCAACCTCATCTCGTTCAAGAACGCGGTGGAGAACGTGGCCCTGCCCCTGTTCTACCAGGGCGTGAGCCGCAAGAAACGCAACACCCTGGCGATGGAGTACCTCGACCGCCTGGGCCTGAAGGACTGGGCCCACCACATGCCCAACGAGATGAGCGGCGGACAGAAGCAACGCGTGGCCATCGCCCGTGCCCTCATCACCCGTCCGCAAATCATCCTGGCCGACGAGCCAACGGGAGCCCTCGATAGCAAGACCTCGGTCGAAGTGATGCAGATCCTGAAGGACCTCCACCAGACGGGCATGACCATCGTCGTCGTGACCCACGAAAGCGGTGTGGCCAACCAGACGGACAAGATTATCCACATCAAGGACGGCGTGATAGGCACCATCGAAGAGAACCTGAACCACGACGCTTCGCCTTTCGGCCGCGACGGGTTCATGAAGTAATTGTTTAATGGAAAATGGAGAATGGAAAAATCCCCCCATTCTCAAATCACAAATCACAATTATCACAATTATCAATTTTCAATTCTCAATTCCCATGATTGACCTTTGGCAAGAAATATACGGCACCCTGCGGCGCAACAAGCTACGCACCTTCCTGACGGGCTTTGCCGTGGCGTGGGGCATCTTCATGCTCATCGTGCTGCTGGGCGCAGGCAACGGCCTCATCCATGCTTTCGAGCAAAACTCGTCCGAACGGGCGCTCAACTCCATCCGCATCTTCCCCGGCTGGACCACCCAGTCGTACGACGGCCTGAAGGAAGGGCGGCGCATCGAGCTGGACAACCGCGACCTGACGGACACCGAAACGCAATTTCCCGACAACGTGACCAGCGTGGGCGCCACCGTGCGCCAGAGCGGCCTCAACATCAGCTTCGGCAAGGAGTACGTCAACCTCTCCCTGCTGGGCGTACACCCCAACTACACGGAAATCGAGGCCGTAAAGACCGCCGAGGGGCGCTTCATCAACGACATCGACCTGAAGGAGCGGCGCAAGGTCATCGTCCTCCACCAGAAGTCGGCCGACATCCTCTTCGGCAAGACCCACACCGAGCCCATCGGCCAGTTTGTCAACGCCGGGGGCGTGGCCTATCAGGTGGTGGGCATCTACAACGACCAGGGCAACAGCGAACCGAGCGAAGCCTACATCCCCTTCAGCACCCTGCAGACCATCTACAACAAGGGCAACAAGCTGAACAACATCCTCCTGACCACCGACGGCCTGACCTCCCTCGAGAGCAACGAAGCCTTCGAAGCGGAATACCGCCGCGTCATCGGCGCCAACCACCGCTTCTCGCCCGACGACACGGGCGCCATCTGGATATGGAACCGCTTTACCGACTACCTGCGCACCATGAACGCCATGGGCATCCTGCGCACGGCCATCTGGGTCATCGGCATCTTTACGTTACTGAGCGGCATCGTGGGCGTGTCGAACATCATGCTCATCACCGTGCGCGAGCGCACCCACGAGTTCGGCATCCGCAAGGCACTGGGCGCCAAGCCGGCTTCCATCCTGTGGCTCATCATCGTGGAGAGTGTCGTCATCACCACCCTCTTCGGCTACATTGGCATGGTGGCGGGCATCGGCGTGACGGAGTGGATGGACAACACCTTCGGCAACCAGACGATGGATGCCAGCATGTTCCAGGCCAAGATGTTCAGCGACCCGACGGTAGACCTTCGCATCGCCATACAGGCTACAGTGACGCTCATCGTAGCCGGCACGCTGGCCGGGTTCTTCCCTGCCCGTAAGGCCACAAAAATCAAGCCCATCGAGGCATTGAGGGCGGATTAATGGAGAATGGGAAATGGATAATTGAAAATTAGGCATTATGAAAATAGACAAAGATACCTGCGAGGAAATCCTCGTCACCATCACCCGCAACAAGACGCGAAGCCTGCTCACGGCCTTCGGCGTATTCTGGGGCATCTTCATGCTCGTGGCCCTCATGGGAGGCGGCCAGGGCATGGAGCAGGAGTTGCGTAAAGAATTCGAAGGTTTTGCCACCAACTCGGGCTTCATCTTCGCCCAAAAGACGGGCGAGGCCTACAAAGGCTTCCGCAAAGGACGAAGCTGGGACCTCGAAATGGCCGACGTGGAGCGCATCGGCAAACTGGCCCCCATAGAGATTTCCACTCCCTCGGTAGCCCAATGGGGCAAAACGGCCATCTACGAGGGCAACAAATACGATTGTAGCGTCAAAGGGCTCTACCCCGACTACGAACAGATAGAACATCAGGAAATGGCCTACGGACGCTTCATCAACGACGTGGACATCCGCGAAGCACGCAAGGTGTGCGTCATCGGCAAGCGTGTCTACGAGAGCCTCTTCCCCAAGGGAGGCGACCCCTGCGGCAAGTACGTACAGGTAGATAGCATCTACTATCGCGTGGTGGGCATGTGCTCGTCCGAGGGCAACGTCAACATACAGGGACAGGCTTCCGAAGCCGTCACCCTGCCCTATACCACGATGCAGAAGATGTACAACCTGGGCAACACCGTCGAGCTCGTGTGCTTCACCATGAAGCCTGGCGTGAAGGTGGCCGACGTGGAAGAGCAGGTGAAGCAAACCATCAAGGCCGCCCACTACATCTCGCCCGACGACCAGCAGGCGGTGATGATGCTCAACGTGGAAGCCATGTTCTCCATGATGGATGCCCTGATGACGGGCGTACACATCCTCATCTGGATGGTGGGGCTGGGCACGCTCTTTGCAGGAGCCATCGGCGTGTCGAACATCATGATGGTCACCGTGCGCGAACGCACCACCGAGATAGGCATCCGACGTGCCATCGGAGCCCGTCCGCGCGACATTCTCCAGCAGATACTCTCCGAGAGCATGGTGCTGACTACCGTGGCAGGCATGGCGGGTATTTCGCTGGCCGTGCTGGTGCTCCAGTGGTGCGACGGCAGCTATCTGGAGGACCAGGACAAGCTGCGCATGAGCGGCATCTACCGGGACGTGTACCTCTTTGCCCGGCCCAAGGAGCACATCCGCGATTACTTTGTAAAAGAGAGCTTTGCCCCGGACTTCTCCCACGCCCAGGTGACGGTGGAGCCCGGGGAGGGGAGCCTTGAGCTGTCCCTGTCCAGCAGCGTGATGAACCAGTATGGCCGGCAGATCAAGGCCACGGTGCTGGAGACCCTGGAGCGCCTGGGGGTGAGTGACGCCCGGGTGACCGTGGTGGACAAGGGGGCCCTAGACTGCACCCTGAAGGCCCGGGTGGAGTGCGCGGTGTTCCGCAGCTGCTCCGCCTCCGAGAAAAATATTCCCTGGGGAGG
>ENA-OPDJ01001381-OPDJ01001381.1-human-gut-metagenome-genome-assembly--contig:-NODE-1381-length-13240-cov-9.832082_pt1 | contig 13240 bp, 10 predicted proteins | sample MGYA00241621_ERZ501505 | MGnify/ENA primary metagenome ERZ501505 (study PRJEB25962, sample SAMEA2042624) | human gut metagenome | biome: human gut; feature: human-associated habitat; material: faeces... | reverse complement strand
AGCCGGCTTCAAATGTTTAACTTTTAGCGCGGTAAATTTTTACCGAAGTATTGTAATAAGGAGAACTTTGTTCTTAAATTGAACAATTGTGGCTAATAATTGAATGTGCCGGCTCGTAAAAATCCAACTACCTTTGTCGTCGAATTAAAAAAGATTGGAATATGATAACAATGAACAGAAAATGGATGCGACTAATGGTATTAGTTGGTTGTGCTGCTTTGGCAGCATCGTGCAAACAGGCACCTGCTGCACAGACGGAGGCAGAGTATGCGGTGTTAAGGGTATCGCCGTCAGACAAAGTTTTATCTACTACGTATTCAGCCACGATCCGCGGCCGTCAGGATATTGACATTTATCCCCAAGTTTCCGGTTTCCTCACTCAACTTTGTGTAGAGGAAGGCCAGGCAGTGCGTAAAGGACAAGTATTATTTATTATTGATCAGGTGCCTTATAAGGCAGCTTTGGAAACCGCTGTCGCCAATGTGGAATCGGCTAAAGCCGGTCTTGCCACAGCCGAACTGACTTATAACAGCAAGAAAGAATTGTTTGCCAAAAAGGTGGTTTCAGAGTTTGATCTGAAGACTGCGGAAAACTCTTACCTGACCGCTAAGGCTGGATTGGCTCAGGCTAAGGCGCAGGAAGTCAGTGCTCGCAATAACCTTTCATATACCGAGGTGAAAAGTCCTTCGGACGGGGTAATCGGCACTTTGCCTTATCGTGTAGGTGCGTTGGTCAGTGCCGGCTTGCCACAGCCGTTGACTACGGTTTCTGATAATTCGGATATGTATGTCTACTTCTCGATGACCGAAAATCAATTGTTGGCTCTGACCCGTCAGTATGGTTCCAAAGCAGAAGCGTTGAAGAATATGCCCGAAGTGGAGTTGCAACTGAATGACAAGTCCATGTATGGTGAGAAGGGACGTATTGAAACCATCAGTGGGATAGTGGATCGGACAACCGGTACGGCAAGTCTTCGTGCTGTGTTCCCCAATAAGAACGGCTTGCTGTATAGCGGCACATCAGGTAATGTGATTCTGCCGGTTACGATGAAAGGAAGCTTGGTTATCCCTCAGGCGACTGCTTTTGAAATTCAGGATATCACCTATGTATATAAGGTAGTGGACGGCAAAGCTCAATCGGCTCCTGTCAGTGTAACCCGTGTAAACGGCGGACAGGAATATATCGTAAACGAAGGCTTGAAAGAAGGGGACATCATTGTTGCCGAAGGTGTAGGTTTGCTGCGTGAAGGTACTCCGATTAAAGTAAAACAAAACTAAGAAAGAAAATGAATTTAAGAACCTTTATAGAACGCCCCATCCTATCGGCTGTTATTTCTATTTCGATAGTGGTAGTGGGTATCATCGGGCTGTTTACTTTGCCCGTCGAACAATATCCTGATATTGCTCCGCCCACCATTCAGGTAAGTACCTCTTATTTTGGTGCCAGTGCGGAAACTCTTCAGAAGAGTGTTATCGCTCCGTTGGAGGAAGCGATTAACGGTGTGGAAAACATGACTTATATGACTTCTACGGCTTCCAATGCCGGCGTGGTGGATATCACAGTGTATTTCAAACAGGGGACAGATCCCGATATGGCAGCGGTCAATGTGCAGAACCGTGTATCGAAGGCAACCGGACAGTTGCCGGCGGAAGTAACGCAGGTGGGTGTGACTACTTCCAAGCGTCAGACCAGTATCTTGCAGATGTTTTCCTTGTACAGTCCCGACGATTCGTATGACGAGAAGTTTCTGTCCAACTATATCAGTATCAATCTGAAACCTTCCATCCTTCGTATTCAGGGTGTGGGCGATATGATGATTATGGGTGGCGACTACAGCATGCGTATTTGGATGAAGCCCGATGTGATGGCTCAGTACAAACTGATTCCGTCGGATGTGGCACAGGTGCTGTCCGAACAGAATATCGAGTCGGCTACCGGCTCGTTTGGTGAGAACTCAGATGAGACGTATCAGTATACCATGAAATATAAAGGTCGTTTGATAACTCCAGAAGAATTTGGTGAGATTGTCATTCGCTCTACTGATGACGGTGAGGTGCTGAAACTGAAAGATATTGCCGATATAGAGATGGGTGAAGAAAGTTACGCCTTTCATGGTGCTATGAATGGACATCCGGGGATTTCATGCATGATTTTTCAGACCGCAGGTTCCAATGCGACTGAAGTAAACAACCATATCGATGCGTTTTTGGAAGAGGCGGCGAAAGACCTGCCGAAAGGAGTGGAGCTGACGAAAGTGATGAGTTCCAATGACTTTCTGTACGCTTCTATTCACGAAGTAGTGAAGACATTGTTCGAAGCTGTCTTCCTGGTCATCTTGATAGTGTATGTGTTCTTGCAAGATATCCGCTCTACTGTTATTCCGTTGGTAGGTATCATTGTATCTTTGATTGGTACCTTCGCTTTTATGTCGTTGGCCGGGTTCAGCATCAACCTGATCACCTTGTTTGCTTTGGTATTGGTCATCGGTACGGTAGTGGATGATGCCATAGTTGTCGTTGAAGCGGTGCAAGCTCGTTTTGATGTGGGTTATCGTTCTTCGTATATGGCAAGTATTGATGCGATGAAGGGTATCAGTAATGCAGTTATTTCTTCTTCACTGGTATTTATGGCCGTGTTTATTCCGGTATCGTTTATGAGCGGTACTTCCGGTACGTTCTATACCCAGTTTGGTCTGACTATGGCGGTGGCTGTAGGTATCTCAGCTGTCAATGCATTGACATTGAGTCCGGCATTGTGTGCTTTGTTCCTGAAACCGTATATCAACGAAGATGGTACAGAGAAAAACAATTTTGCAGCGCGTTTTCGTAAAGCGTTCAATGCGGCCTTCGATGCAATGATTGAAAGGTATAAGAAAGGAGTATTGTTCTTTATCAAACGCAAATGGATGGTATGGACACTTCTTGCGGCTTCGGTAGTACTATTGGCTTTCCTGATGAATACCACCAAAACCAGTTTGGTGCCTGATGAAGACCAGGGTGTGGTGTTTGTCAATGTCAGCACGGCTGCAGGTAGTTCATTGAAGACAACCAATGACGTGATGATGCGTATTGAAAAGCGTATGATGGATATCCCGCAGGTATTGCATGTGCAGCGCGTAGCCGGTTACGGTCTGTTGGCGGGGCAGGGTAATTCATTCGGTATGCTGATTCTGAAGCTGAAACCTTGGGATGAACGTAAAGGAAAAGAGAATGATGTGCAAGCGGTCATCGGGCAAGTATATGGTCGTACGGCAGACATCAAAGATGCCAGTATATTTGCCATTTCTCCGGGTATGATTCCGGGTTATGGTATGGGTAATGCATTGGAGCTGCACATGCAGGATAAACTGGGAGGAGATATCGGTACATTCTTTAATACTACTCAGCAATATCTGGGTGCGTTGAACCAACGTCCTGAAATTGCGATGGCATACTCTACTTTCGATATCCGTTATCCGCAATGGACAGTAGAAGTGGATGCTTCCAAATGTAAGCGTGCCGGTATTACGCCGGATGCGGTGTTAAGCACTCTGTCAGGGTATTATGGCGGACAGTACGTTTCCAACTTTAATCGTTTCTCTAAAGTGTATAAGGTTATGATTCAGGCAGATCCTAAATACCGTGTGGATGAGGCTTCGCTGAACAATATATTTGTGCGTATGTCTAATGGCGAGATGGCACCGCTTAGTCAGTTCGTACATTTGACACGTAGTTACGGTGCCGAGTCTCTGAGCCGCTTCAATATGTTCAACTCCATTGCAGTGAATGCAATGCCTGCCGAAGGGTATAGTACAGGTGACGCGATCCGTGCGGTGCAGGAGACTGCTGTACAAGCACTTCCGAAAGGCTTTGGATATGATTTCGGTGGTATTACTCGTGAAGAGACTGACCAGGGAGGTACTACCATCATCATTTTTGGTATCTGCTTCCTGATGATTTACCTTATTTTGAGCGCTCTTTATGAAAGTTTTCTTATTCCATTTGCAGTGTTGTTATCTGTACCATTCGGTTTGATGGGCAGTTTCTTGTTTGCCAAGATGATGGGACTGGAAAATAATATTTATTTGCAGACCGGATTGATTATGTTGATTGGTCTGCTTGCCAAGACCGCTATCTTGCTGACTGAGTATGCTACCGAGCGCCGTAAGGCAGGTATGAGTCTGACTTCTGCTGCCCTTTCTGCTGCCAAGGCTCGTTTGCGTCCTATCCTGATGACGGCGTTGACCATGATTTTCGGTTTATTTCCGTTGATGGTCGCCAGTGGTGTAGGAGCCAATGGTAACAGTTCACTGGGTACGGGTACGGTCGGTGGTATGGTGATTGGTACACTGGCATTACTGTTTATCGTGCCTTCTTTGTTTATCGTATTCCAATATTTGCAGGAGAAGGTACGTCCCATTCAGTTTCAGCCGGCGTCCGATTGGCAGATTCAGGAGGAATATGCAGAAGCTGTCGAGGAAAGACAACATCACATTGAAAGCAAAAAAGAAGAGAAAAAATGAAAAAACAAATCATCACTCTAACCGTCGCAGCACTCACACTGAGTAGCTGCGGCATATATACTAAATATAAACCTGCAACCGAGGTTCCCATAAACCTGTATGGGGAAGAGGTTGTAGTTACAGATACTTTGGATAATATGGGAAATCTGAGTTGGCGGGAAGTTTTTACTGACCCGCAACTGCAGATTTTGATTGAAAAGGGATTACAGAATAATACAGACTTGCAGTCTGCCCAATGGCGTGTAAAGGAAGCAGAAGCTACATTGTTATCTGCAAAGTTGGCTTATCTGCCTTCGTTTGCATTGTCTCCGCAAGGGACTGTGAGTAGTTTTGATAAATCCAAAGCAATGCAGACTTATACCTTGCCGGTTACAGCTAGTTGGGAGATCGATATTTTCGGTCAAATCCGTAATGCCAAGCATCAGGCAAAGGCATTATTGGAGCAGAGCCGCGATTATAAACAGGCTGTCCGGACTCAGCTCATAGCCGGTATAGCCAATACTTATTATACTTTGTTGATGTTGGATGCCCAATTTGAAATTTCGGTCCGGACACAACATTCATGGAAAGAAACAGTAGATGCCACCCGTGCTTTGATGGAAGCAGGTATGGCAAACGAAGCGGCTGTTTCGCAAATGGAAGCTACTTATTATACTATATGTACTTCAGTGCTTGACTTGAAAGAACAGATAAACCAGGTGGAAAATAGTTTGTCATTATTGTTGGCTGAAACTCCTCATACTATTGAGAGGGCGGACACATGGAACTTCCCCTATGGAATGCAGGAACGTTTCTCGGTAGGTATTCCTGTGCAGATGCTTTCCAATCGTCCGGATGTGCGTAGTGCGGAACGTTCGCTGGAAGCAGCTTTTTATGTGACTAACCAGGCACGTTCTGCTTTCTATCCTTCTATTGTACTGAGTGGTAGTGCCGGATGGACAAACTCTGCCGGAAGTATGATTGTCAATCCGGGGAAATTCATAGCAACGGCTATCGGTTCGTTGACGCAACCCTTATTTAATAGAGGCACAAATATTGCCCGGTTGAAGATAGCTAAAGCCCAACAGGAAGAAGCTAAGTTGGGTTTCCAACAGACATTGCTGAATGCCGGTAGTGAAGTAAATGAGGCTTTGGTAAAATATCAGACAGCGAAAGAGAAAGCGGCTTATTACGATAAACAAATCATGTCGCTGAATAAGGCTTTCGAAAGTACTTCTTTATTGATGCAACATGGAAATACTACCTACTTGGAAGTACTGACTGCACAACAGACTTTGCTCAGTGCACAATTGAATCAAGTAGCCAACCGTTTTGCAGAAATACAAGGTGTAATAAACCTCTATCAGGCATTGGGGGGAGGACGTGATTAATTTAACATACTGTTATCGTTAAAAAGTTGAGAAAAAGCTGCCTGAGTAGTGATACTTTGGGCAGCTTTTTTATTTATGGTTCTACAATGACACAGACAGGGTTGGAATCTTCATTTATCTTTTTTAAGAAGTTTAGCTTACCTTCTTTGACAGTTTCAGGGTGTTCGTCTAACCATTCCTGAATATCTCCTATTTCCAATACAGAAGCGTATTCTCCCTGTTGGGAGCTTGTTTCCGGGAAGAAAGGCATAAACCGGCTCAGGTCATCGGTAAATCCGGCCTCGTCTTTATTCATGTAAGTTGTTCCGGTTGCTTTGTTATATATTCCTGTGAAAGTTACGCTACGGCTATATATTCCTTGTATGCACTGGAACAGGATACTTTGCGGAGTCTCCATCACATAGGAGATAGTGATATACTCTTGTGTTCCTTCGGTTTCTCCAATTTTATCGGCCGGGAAAGTCCATTTGCCTGTATTGAATGTAAGATAAGGCTGCATGGAATTTCCATTGATGGTATATATAGTATCTTTCAGTGCTTCTTTGAAGTGAAGAGCATCTCCGCTGTTCCATATGGTAGGGTGATTGAGTGGGAAGATACCTTTTTTATTATCTTTGTACGTTATGTAAATGAGACCATTGTAGCCAAGCATTCCGAAGGCTTCTTTTCCGGAGCCTCCTTTGAATACACTGATGGATGCAATATCATTGGGAGTAATGGTTGGGATGTTACGAGAGAAATTGCTTATGGAGTCTGTTGCTTTTCCTTCTTCATTTGAATATATCAATTTGCTTTCGAATGGGGAAGTTCCGATTCCTCCACCATAATGGCCGATAATGAGTGAATCGGCAAAAGCTGCACAGAATCCTTGTAACAGACTTTTGGGTTGTATGGTTTCTCCCAAGAATTCTCCGTCTTGATTGTATTTGACCAATTTATTGGGTTGGCGATGAAAATAAAGAATTCCGGTTTGAGGATGGATGTAATATACTACTTCGCTGTATCCTTCCGGATCACCTCCTTTGTGCCCTATGGTACCTAAATACTTTCCTGTTTGTTTGTCGAATGCCAGACAACTACCTTCTGTAGCTACCAGGATTTTATCTTTCAGAAGCTTGATGTTGTAAGAGTTTCCTATTAAAGATGAATCGGTAGTTTCTAGTGGTACATAACGTATATTCTTTCCTAGCTGAGAAACCTTTAACTCAGTGAGGTGTTCAAAACTACCGGCAATGTCGATTGCATTTAAATTGTTCGTTGTTTTTGTGGGTGTGCAGGAACTTAGTAATAAAAGAAGTGAAGCACTTAAAATTGTTGTTTTCATGATATTAGAAGGTTAGAAGAAAGAGAAGTTGCTTTATAGTAAAAGCAACTTCTCTTTCTATTATACAATAAATTATCGGGCAGCAAAGAATACAGAACTTCCGGCTGCTACTCTTACAGCTGCTACACCTTGAGCATCGGGGGTGACAGTCATAGAGGTACCGTTCTGCATACTGACAGTTGCCGTTCCGTCTTCATTCATTTTTACCAGCTCGAAACTTTGTCCGTCGGCTACCGCATTCCAGGTATTGTTGTCCTTGTTGTAAACCAAATCAACCGATTTTTCTTCTCCCTTTTTAGTGATGGTGTAACCGTCTGTGTTTGTCTTCACCAAATATTCACCGTTTTCGCCTTTTACTTCTTTCACTTCACCGATAGAAGCTGTCGGGTTGGAACCGCTCCAAAACTCGATAGAGTTGAGTACCAAAACATCTGCAAGATAAGCGATCTCGTAAACAGGTACAATGTGAAAAGCAACGAAAATAAGCTCGTTTACAAATTTGTTGCTGACTCCTTGGTTCCAATCCTTCAGATTATTCCATAATCCAAAAGAACCGATACATGATGAGAACATGATGCTTCCACCCAACATGGCACAAACAACCAATGTTTTACTTCTTTTCATAATTACATAAGTTAAGTTTATAAAAGTCATTTACCCGATGATAATTCGGGACTATTTGTCTTGCAAAGATAGAACTTTTTTATGGAAATGTTCTTCTCTCCTTAAAAATCTGTATCTTTGCCCATTCGAATATGAAAAACTATTAATCAAAAATCTTATAAAAGAAATGAAAGAACAGATTCAAAAAAAAATCAACGACTCTAAAGCGCTTCGGTGGGGAGTGTTGGTGCTGGTGGCTTTCACCATGTTATGCGGTTATTTTCTGACGGATGTGATGTCTCCCCTCAAAACAATGCTTGAAAAAGAATTATTATGGGATAGCCTTGATTACGGCATCTTTACAAGTGCTTATGGTTGGTTTAATGTTTTTGCTTTCATGCTGATTATTGGGGGGATTATCCTTGATAAGATGGGAGTTCGTTTCACCGGAATGGGAGCATGTATTCTGATGGTGTTAGGCTGCGGATTAAAATATTATGCAATTTCAACAACTTTTCCTGTGGGTGATACATTCTTTGGTATGAAAACACAGGTTGGTTTGGCTGCTTTAGGATATGCTATTTTCGGGGTCGGTGTGGAGATTGCCGGTATCACTGTCTCAAAAATTATTGTAAAATGGTTTAAGGGGAAAGAAATGGCGTTGGCTATGGGGATGGAAATGGCTACAGCACGTTTAGGCACCATGTTGGCTTTAGCTGTTACAGTTCCTATTGCTACTTTTTTTGGTGTAACCGATACCGAGGGCGTTTTGCATCCTAATATTCCGGCTCCCTTGCTGCTTTGTCTTATTATGCTTTGCATTGGCACGATAGCCTTCTTTATTTATACTTTCTATGATAAGAAACTGGACGCTTCGTTGGAGGAAGAGGGCATAGAACCGGAAGAGCCTTTCCGTATGAAAGATATTTGGCTGATTATCACTAATAAGGGATTTTGGTTGATTGCCATGCTTTGTGTATTGTTTTATTCAGCTGTATTCCCCTTCTTGAAATATGCTACTGATCTGATGGTACAGAAATATCATGTAGACCCTGAACTTGCTGGGACAATTCCAAGTCTTTTGCCTTTGGGAACTTTGTTCTTGACTCCATTTTTTGGAAATATATACGACCGTATTGGTAAAGGAGCTACTTTAATGATTATAGGTTCTATTCTCTTGATCTTCGTGCATACCATGTTTGCATTGCCGATACTTAATATTTGGTGGTTTGCTACTGTTGTAATGATAGTATTGGGTATTGGCTTTTCATTGGTTCCGTCGGCTATGTGGCCCTCTGTGCCTAAAATTATTCCTGAAAAACAATTGGGTACTGCTTATGCTCTTATTTTTTGGGTACAGAATTGGGGATTGATGGGTGTTCCTGCTTTGATTGGTTATGTGCTGAACAAATATTGCAAGGGGCCGGTTGTAGATGGTATGCAGACTTATGATTATACTTTGCCTATGTGTATTTTTGCTTGTTTTGGCGTGGCGGCCTTACTCTTTGCTGTTTGGCTGAAAGCAGAAAATAAGAAAAAAGGATATGGATTGGAAGAAGCCAATATAAGGAAATAGGCATATTTCCTGCTTAATTCCCTAAAAAAAACTGCTGCAAAGGATTGTTGTTGTCAATCGATTGCAGCAGTTTCTTTTTCAGCCTGTCGGTCTTATGCAAAGGCTGCAGTCAATAACAGAATAAAAATTGCTTCGGCTGCTGTAGCTATCATAAATACCTTTTTCACATTCTTCAGGCTTGCTGTTTGAGTAGTTGTATTCATACTTTCATCTTTTTAAGTTAGTAAAACTAATATCTTTTCTGTTGTTTTGTTATTGCAAAAATCAGAAATTATTCTGGTAGTCTACTGTTCTAAATGGCTTTTATAGTGTTCAAAAAACGCTTGTTAAACTTATTTATATCAACTATTAACAAGTGTATATAGGAAGTCGTTTAGGAGGATGGTATAAAGAAAAATACTACCTTTATCCATAGGACAGTATGCTGTAAATGGATAAAGGTAGTATATAGAGTAAATTGGAGTTATCAGTCTTTGTCTATCTTTACAATTTTTCCGTTATTGGGGTCGAAAAGTACTCGTGTGTTTATTTTTTTATTGAATAAGTTATCTACTAATACTTCGGTGGTTCCAAATTGTGTAATGAGGAGTTCACCCTTAAAGTACCGTTTGGTGGGGCTGGCAACAGTGACTAATGCTTTGCCCGGAATATTATAAATAACCCCGTCTACTTTTCTTTTGTCTTTTGCCTTCTGGTCTGCCGGAGGTAGTGTTTCCTGATTAGTGACAGATAGATAAATGGGTTCTCCTGCCAAGTTCTCGTCACTTACTACGCCCAACTTTTTTGAAAATCGGAAAGCGACTTTATCTTTTATGTCTTCTGTGGGAGTTACTCGGATAGTAAGGGTTTTGTCTTCACGATTGGTTATACCCGCAAACATTTGCATCATGGCTTGTTCCTGCTCATCCAAATTGTCCAGCATCAGTTTCAGTGCTGCACCGTCTTTGGGCATATAATCAGCTTGTCCGCGGGTAAGGCTGTTTTTGCTTTCTCGGATATTATAAATTTCTTTAGCTACCAGTTCGGCCATCTTTGCGGTGGAGGCAGTACTAAGAATCTCTTCAGTCATAAAACTACGTGGATCTATACGTTTCTTGGCTGTATTTGTAATCGGAGTAGCAGGTGTTTTTTCTATCGGTGAAGTAGTATTGATAGCTTTGATAATACCATCATTGGTCAGCTCCACTTGCGAAGCGGCACTTTTATCTTTTAGTTTTACTACATATGCATTATCTGGGTCGGGGATACCGATAGCTTTCGCTTTGATACTTTTTATTTCCCAGTAGGTTTCCGGTTGGGCCGAGATGTTTGTCATACGCAGATATCTGTTTGCATATTGGCATAACTCTCCCGGAGTATAGGTCACTTTGGTGGCCACTACTTCCAGTTCTATTTCAGTCTTGGGTAAGTAATAAACTACACCTTCTCCCATGGTTCCCGGAGTATATTTACTGAAATCTTGTGCAGCGCTACTCAATGAAGTCAGTATACTTGCTGCAATTATTAATCCTCTTTTCATAATTTCCTTTTCTTGTATAGGTGAGGGCAAATATAGCTATTCTTTTGTAAATCCGGCTTTTGTTTCGCTTAATTTCTTCCAAGCGATGGGAAGTGCTTCTACAATATCGCTTGAGGTCATTCCTATTTCTCCTTTTTGCTGGGCAGCAATGTCTCCTGCCAGGCCATGTACATAGACACCTAGTCGGGAAGCATCTTCTTGAGAGTACCCTTGTGACAATAATGAGAGTAGGATACCGGTCAATACATCACCACTTCCGGCTGTTGCCATACCGGGATTACCGGTGGGATTGAAATAACAATTTCCTTCCGGAGTAACGACGGCACTCCAAGAGCCTTTTACTATAATGTAGCTTTGCAAATAAGCAGCCAGTTCTTTAGTCTTGACTAAACGTTCATAGGTATCCATACACTTTCCGATGAGGCGTTCCAACTCACCCAAATGAGGAGTGAGAATACAACGTTTCGGCAGTCGGCTTAACCAACTGCGGTGAGTGCTTAGAATATTCAGGGCATCGGCATCCAATACTAGCGGTAGCGGACAATTTTGTATCTGTTCCATCATAGCGAGGGCGGTATCTTCTTCTTGGCCCAGCCCGGGACCGATAGCTATTGCTTGATAGCGGTCAATGTCGGTTGGCTCTGCAAAATAACGTTCATGTATATCGGTATGTACAATAGCTTCGGGTACAGTGGATTGCATTAAATCGTGATTATGGATAGGAACATGTACTGTCAGCAATCCGATACCAGAACGCAGACATGCACGGGCCGATAGGATAGAAGCTCCTGCCATGCCGTACGAGCCTGCAATTAATAGCCCATGACCGAATGCTCCCTTGTGTGCAAATCGTTTTCGTGGTTTGATAAGGTTGCGTATTTCTGCTTCTTCAGTGGTGAAGAAAGAATTTTCTACTGTTCCTATAAATTCAGTCTTTAAACCGATATTTAATAACTCCCATTCACCTACAATATCTTCGTTCTCAGGGAAGAAAAACGAAAGTTTAGGCAGTTGGATGCTGAGAGTCACATCTGCACGCATGATATTTTGCCTTATATTATAGGTATTGTCTTCTCCCATTAATCCCGAGGGAATATCGATGGCTACTACCGGTGACTTGGAAGCATTGATATATTTCACTACAGCGGCAAATCCGCCGTTTAATGGCTTGTTGAGGCCGGAACCGAATAATCCGTCTACTACGAGATGCTTCTCTGTCAGTACAGGCGGGTCAAATTTTGTACTTACTTCCGTAAAGTAGATAGAACCGCATTCTTTCAGGCGGTTAAGATTGATTTGGCATTCTTCGGATAATTTTCCTTTGGTATTGAACAGGAAAACTTCTACCCGATAATTCTGTTGTGACAGTAGTCGTGCTACGGCCAATGCATCTCCTCCATTATTTCCGGGACCGGCAAAAACAACGATATGGAAAGAGGCGTCCCAACGACGCATAATGGTGCGTGTCAGTTCATGGGCAGCCCGTTCCATCAAATCGATGGAAGTTATGGGTTCATTGGCTATAGTGTATTTGTCCAGCTCTTTTAGATGGGTGCTCGAAATAATTTTCATATTCAATCTCTTTTGTTTGAATGTGCAAAGATAACACTATTTACTAAAAGAGGTTGTGAGAAAACTTCGATACTTAGAATAAAAATGCTAAGTTTGCAAGCAGTATTAGCTGTCAATGCTTTAATAGTAGCTATTTTAGTCCTTATACTTAAAGGTCATCATTCTCATTTTAAGCAGAGATAAATATCTTCTTTAAATATCCATATATCTTTGGTTTTCGACTTGTTTTAAAAACAGATTATTATCCTCTTTCTTAGCACTATTTATTGCCTTTTTACAAAAAATGGCAATAATATGCTAGAGTTAGTTTTCATATTTGTATATTTGCACCTGAAATACTAATTGTGTTTAAAAAATAATCAATTTATTAATCTTAAATTTTGATATGTGTAAAGGCAAAAACTTACCCAGGGGCAGGCGTCAACAAACGCATTCTATTCAATTAACAGTAAATACATCCTTAAATTAAAATCTATGAGAAGAGAGCAATTTAAATTAGTAAGTGCGATACTACTTTTATCTGGTTTTTCTACCGGATATATGCAAGCAGCACCTCATGCAGCAGCTACGGGAGTATCTATCGTACAGCAGGATAATACCTGTAAAGGTGTTGTATTAGATCAAAATGGTGAATCCGTTATCGGAGCTTCAGTTGTTGTAAAAGGAACAACTAATGGAGGTATTACAGGTATGGACGGAGATTTTATCATTTCTAATGTGACAATACTTCGGTAAAAATTTACCGCGCTAAAAGTTAAACATTTGAAGCCGGCTA
>ENA-OPDJ01001377-OPDJ01001377.1-human-gut-metagenome-genome-assembly--contig:-NODE-1377-length-13282-cov-2.674151_pt1 | contig 13282 bp, 8 predicted proteins | sample MGYA00241621_ERZ501505 | MGnify/ENA primary metagenome ERZ501505 (study PRJEB25962, sample SAMEA2042624) | human gut metagenome | biome: human gut; feature: human-associated habitat; material: faeces... | reverse complement strand
TCAAGCAGACGGACAACGGCTACGAAGTGGACGTTGACCTGCCGGGCTGCAAGAAGGAAGACGTTCAGATGGATCTGAGCGACGGCTATCTGACCATTCAGGCAGTGCGCAGCCACAGCAATGACGAAAAGGACAACAAGGGTCGCTACGTGCGGCGCGAGACCTTCTCCGGCAGCTGCGCCCGCAGCTTCTATGTGGGCGAGGTGAAGAAGGAGGACATCCATGCAAAGTTTGAGGATGGTGTCCTGCACATCCAGCTGCCCGCTCCTCAGCAGACAAAGGCTCTGCCTGAGAACCCGAATCTGATCGAGATCGAGTAAATGCCGACCGTGTGCGCCAAGGCATAACGTATATAGGATGCCCCCGGAGAGCTGCAACAAGCCCTCCGGGGGCATTTTTTGTGTACAGGCTTTCGATGACGGAGAGGGGAGAAAGTACCTGTTTTTGCCAGAAAACTTTATTTTTCTACCATTTCGTGGTATCCTTATAAGGCGCACGAAATACAGGCCTGCGGCTGCACTGGCAGCGGCTGCGGACTGCGCGCGGCAAAAAAGAACGTATAGAAGAGAAAAGGGGGATAAAAGTCATGGGCGAATTTGCCTTTCAGACTTTACGGGAAAGTATCACCTCTGCCATCAGGAGCAAGATCCTTACCGGGGAATTACAGCCGGGCGTAAAGCTGGCCGAGCAGCGGCTGGCTGAGGAGTTCGGCTCCAGCCGGGCACCCATCCGGGAGGCGCTGCGGCAGCTGGAACAGGAGGGCATGGTTGAATATTCGCGCAATGTGGGCTGCTCGGTGCGCCGGGTAAAGCCGGAGGACGCCTACGAGATCTATCTGCTGCGGGCAAATCTGGAAATGACGGCGCTGCGCTATTTTGACTGCAAATTCCCGGAGGAGGATCTGCGCACCCTGCGCGGCATCTTAGAGGAGATGCGCAATGTCCGGCCGGGGGATCTTTCGCAAATCGTGGAGAACGACAACCGCTTCCATGCGGTCATCGTGCAGCGGGCGGGGCTGCCCAGACTGCTGAAATTCTGGGACGACCTGAACTACGGCAACCTGCTTGTTGGGGCGAACAGCGGCTCCAACCACGAGACGCTGGCGCAGCGGCAAAACGGCATCCACACCAAGCTGTACGAGGCGCTGGCAAGCGGCGACACCGAGGTTGCCTGCCGCGTCGGTGTACTACCTGACGGGGTACTGGGTGGAGCCCATGGAGCGGATGCGCAGCGCAAACAGCGCTGGACAGGCAGCGGACGAAGCAGCAAAATAAGGGGAATTTGGCTGACCGTCTAAATTTTGACCAATCATTTTATGAAAATTGCAGATTGTCTACAATCTGCAATTATGCTATACTATCAAAGTGATCGGTCGAGTACTGCTGTATTTTTGGTAAAAATTGCGAAACGTATGCGGAACCTCGGCCTTCTTACAGGAACTTCCGCCCTGTGTGGAAAAGAAAGAGAGGAATTGTCCGCATGTCTAACAAAGAAAAAGCCACAAAGATCTCGTGGCTTACCCTTGCCTTCATGGCCTTTTCTACGGTCTGGGGCTTCGGCAACATTACCAACGGCTTTGTGTACTTTAACGGTCCGCAGGTCATCTTCAGCTGGATCTTCATGTTTGTCCTGTACTTCATCCCCTATGCGCTGATGGTGGGTGAGCTGGGCTCTGCCTTTAAAAACGAGGGCGGCGGCGTCAGCTCCTGGCTGCACCAGACCACCAACGCAAAGCTGGCCTACTACGCCGGTTGGACCTACTGGGCCTGCCACATCACCTACATTGCCAGCAAGGGCAGCGGCTTTTTGAAGGCGCTGAGCTGGGCCATTTTCCGCAACGCGGAGACCTACGATTCCTTCCCCACCCGCTACATCCAGCTGGCTACCTTCTGCATCCTGCTGCTGGGCTGCTACATTGCAAGCTTGGGTCTGAACCCTCTGAAAAAGCTGCTGACTGCCGCAGGCACCTGCACCTTCGTCATGTCCCTGCTGTACATCGTGATGATGTTCGCTGCCCCGGTCATCAACCCCACGGCAGAGTACGTCCACGCCAACCTGAGCTTCAGCAGCCTCATTCCCAACTTCAACGTCACCTACTTCACGTCCCTGTCCATTCTGGTGTTCGCTGTGGGTGGCTGCGAGAAGATCTCTCCCTACGTCAATAAGGTCGAGAACCCCAGCAAGGGCTTCCCCCGCGGCATGATCGCGCTGGCCGTCATGGTGGTCACCTGCGCCATTCTGGGCACGCTGGCCATGAGCCGTATGTTCGACCCCGCCGTCATCAACGCCAGCGCAGAGAGCTTCAATGCCTATGTCGCCAACAGTTCCTACTGGGCTTTCCAGAAGCTGGGTCAGTACTACCATGTGGGCGATCTGTTCATGATCATCTACGCCCTGTGCAACGTCATCAGCCAGCTCGCCGTGCTGATCTTGAGCATCGACGCACCGCTGCGTATGCTGCTGGATAACGAGCACACCAAGCAGTTCATCCCGAAGGCGCTGCACAAGGTCAACGCCCACGGCGTGCACAGCAACGGCATCAAGATGGTGGCTGTGCTGTCCGGCTCCATCATTCTGGCACAGTCCTTCGTGCCCGGTGCGGCTGCTGTTCTGCGCCAGCTGACCAAGCTGAACTCTGTGTGCATGCCCATGCGCTATCTGTGGGTGTTTGCCGCCTACATCGCCCTGCGCAACGCCTACGATACCATCCCCGCCGAGTACCGCTTTGTCAAGAATCAGGCCGTGGCCAAGTTCTTCGGCGGCTGGTGCTTTGCCGTTACTGCCGTGTGCTGCGTGCTGGGTATGTACGACAAGGACCCCTTTACCTTTGCACTGAACGTCATCACCCCCGTGGTGCTGACCGTGCTGGGATTCATTCTGCCCGCCCTAGCAAAGCGCGAGCAGACCGCTGCTAAAAAGTAACCTGAATATGCTTAAAAGGGGCCGGTCAGCACTGACCGGCTCTTTTCAGATACACCCAAGGAGGTTTATTTTTATGATCGCATCCGAAGTCCGTGAAATGCTGTCCTTCATCGACGGCAACCCCACCGCATACCACACCACCGCCGCTGTGCGGGATATCCTGCTGAAGGCAGGCTTTGCCGAGCTGCTGGAAAGCCGCAAGTGGGCGCTGGAACCCGGCAAGGACTATTTTGTCTGCCGCAACGGTTCCAGCATCATCGCCTTCCGCATGGGCGACCAGCTGGAAAATTACAGCTTCAACGTTGCCGCCGCCCATACGGATTCTCCCTGCTTCCGCATCAAGGAGAACGCCGAGATCCACATGGGGCAGAACTACACCAAGCTGAACACCGAGGGCTACGGCGGCATGATCTGCGCCACATGGATGGATCGTCCGCTGTCTGTGGCGGGTCGTGTGCTGGTGCAGGAGAACGGCGCTATCGTATCCCGTCTGGTGGCACTGGACCGCGACCTGCTGATGATCCCCAGCGTGGCCATCCACATGAACCGCGAGGTCAACGATAAGGCTTCCTTCAACAAGCAGGTGGATATGCTGCCTGTGCTGGGCGGCGCCTGCGAGGAGGGCGCGCTGAAAAAGCTGATCGCAGAGGAGCTGAAGGTGTCCGAGGAGCAGATCCTTGGCAGCGACCTGTTCCTCTATGTGCGGGAAAAGGCCACCGTCTGGGGCTGCAACGAGGAGTTCATCTCCTGCGGCCGTCTGGACGACCAGCAGTGCGTTTACGGCATCCTGAAAGGTCTGCTGACCGCCAAGAACGCCCGCTCCATCGGCGTGGCGGCCTTCTTTGATAACGAGGAAGTCGGCTCCGGCACCAAGCAGGGCGCAGCTTCCACCTTCCTGTACGATGTGCTGCACCGCATTGCCCAGAGCCTTGGCGGCAACGACGAGGACTTCCACCGTGCGGTGGCTTCCAGCTTTATGGTCAGCGCCGACAACGCCCACGCCGTGCACCCCAACCACCCGGAGCACACCGATGTGAACAACTGCACCTACATGAACAAGGGCGTGGTCATCAAGACCCACGCAGGCCAGAAGTACACCAGCGACGGCATGAGCGTTGCCGCCGCCCGGGAGCTGGCTGCCCGCGCCGGTGTGCCACTGCAATACTTTGCAAACCGTTCCGATAAGGTAGGCGGCAGCACGCTGGGCAATCTGGCCATGGCACAGGTGTCCATGAACTGCGTGGACATCGGCCTGCCCCAGCTGGCGATGCACTCCTGCTACGAGACCGCCGGCGCAGAGGATACCCTCTCGCTCATCAAACTGATGCAGGAGCTGTACAGCAGCCACTTTGAAGAGACTGCTTTCGGCACCCTTTCCATCAGCAAGTAAACGGATAAAAGCATAAAAAGGACTGCTGTGCGCTGTTTTGCACGGCAGTCCTTTTTGTGTAAAAGTTGATTTTCCGTGGCCGGTTAAGCCCGGATATAGAAATCCGACGGTAGTTATGGTAAAATAAGGCATCCGGGAGCGCCGGGCGCTCCGCTGCAACATGAAAAATGGAGGTTTTCTATGAAAAAGACCTATCGCTCGCTCTTTTGTCTGCTTGCGGTGCTGCTGCTCAGCGTCAGCGTGCTGCCCTCTGCTTCGGCGCTGTTTTCCAAGAAGCTCTACTATTATGGTGTAGTAGAGGGCGTCAGCCGCACCGTGGAGGGCAAGGTGGAGTCTATTCTGGTGACTGCGGAAGAGCAGGAGACCTATCAGATGATCGTTACCGACAGCACCGTCTGGCAGGACCATGACGAAAAGACCACCTCCGACCCCGCTACCCTTGCGGTAGGCGAGCAGATCTGCGTGGTGCACGACCCGGCTGTGATGATGTCACTGCCGCCGCAGTCGGTAGCGTATACCGTCATCCGCAACTTCCCCGCAGGCACGGATCTGGAGCAGGAAGCCCGGGATGCCGCCTGCCCGGTGAAAAAGTTCTTCGCCGACACCCGCAAGGCCATTTCGGACTGGTTCTACCAGACCATGCCCATCTGAGGGGAAAGCTCCTTCTATAACGCAAAAAACTGCTGCCCCGTACCGGATGCCAAAGCGTCCGGGCAAAGGGGCAGCAGTTTTTTTATGCAAGGTTATGCGGCGCTTTGCGACAAAAGCGCTGTATACCGCTATTTATTTTCGGGGGGGGTAACGCGGAAGCGCTTTACCACCTGTTCCAGTGCGCTGATGTCCACAGGCTTGGACAGGTGTTCGTCCATGCCGGCTTCCTTACTCTTTTGCATATCCTCAAGGAAGGCGTTGGCGGTCATGGCAAGGATGGGGATGGTGCGTCCCAGCGGGTTTTCGCCGCTGCGGATGCGGCGGGTGGCTTCCAGGCCATCCATCACCGGCATCTGTATATCCATCAGGATCATGTCGTAATCGCCGGGCTTGACGCTGGCAAAGGCATCCACGATCTCCTGACCGTTGGGGCAGATGGTGCAGCTTGCGCCTTTTGTTTCCAGCAGCATTTGCAGAATCTCGGCGTTGATGGCGTTATCCTCGGCACAGAGGAACTTCATGCCGGACAGGGGAGAAGTGGTCTCTTCTTCCTCCGGGAGCGCCTGCGCCTTTTGCACCGTGTCCGCTTCGGTGTCAATGGGAAATTCCAGCACCACCTCAAAGCGGGTGCCTTTACCGGTGGCACTCTCCACGCTGATGGAGCCGCCCATCAGGTCTATGACGCTTTTGGTAATCGCCATACCCAGACCCGTGCCCTGCACCTTGTTGGTGCCGGAGCGCTCCTCACGGGTAAAGGGGTCAAAGAGGGTCTTTTGGTAGTCCGCGCTCATGCCGATGCCGTCATCCTGCACCACGAAGCGGTACCGGGCGTAGTGCTCGTTCCGGGGCAGCTCTTCCACCTCCAAACGGATGTGCCCGCCGGTGGGCGTATACTTGACCGCGTTGGAGAGGATGTTCATCAGCACCTGATTCAGACGGTTGGGGTCTGCCAGCACGTTTTCGTGCTGCAAATTGGTGCTTACCGTAAAGCTCTGACTGCGCTGACCTGCCTGCTGCCGGATGATGCTGTCCAGCTGACTGATCTGCTGGGGCAGATTCATTTTTTCCACATGCAGGGTGGTCTTGCCGCTCTCGATGCGGCTCATATCCAGAATATTGTTGATGATGCCCAGCAGCAGCTGACCGGAGCTTTCCAGCTTGCCCAGATGCTCGGCCAGCTTTTCCGGCTCGTGCAGCTCGTTTTTCATCAGGGTGGTGATGCCGATGATGGCGTTCATGGGGGTGCGGATATCGTGGCTCATGTTGGAGAGGAAGTCCGTCTTGGCTTTGCTGGCACGCTCGGCGGACTGTAACGCCTCGGCGGCAGCATCCTGCGCCCGCCGCATCTCGTCGTTGGCCTGCGTCAGCTGGATGTTATACTGCTCCAGACGGAGGTTCGTCTTTTTTTCAGCCTGCAGCTCCCGCTGCTGCTTTTCCCGCAAAAGGAACCAGCCAGCAATGACTGCCGTAATCGAAAACACCGTTGCAAAGCCTACAATAACGACCATGACGATATTGACCAGCTTCTGCGTATTCACGGCCACATATTTTGCCGGAACAAGGAACGCCAGCGTCCACTGGGCGTTTTCCATCTGCTTCAGGGCGTAGTAATACTCAGTCCCGTCCAGCACGGCGTTGGAATAACAGGAGCCTGTGCGGGCAAGCCGCTCCTTTGCTGCTGCAAAGGAAGAACCGTGCAGATAGGACATCTGGGAGAGCACGGTGTATACGTTATGCCCCTTCAGCAGCTCAGTGTCATTGGCGTTGAACAGCTTGAAGCCGTTATTATCCAGCACATAGACACTGTTGTTATTTTCGTAGGCGTCGCAGCGGAAATAATCGTTCAGCTGGGTCATACTCTGGGCGATGCCAAAGTAGCGCAGGGTGATCTCTTTCTCTCCGCTTTGCAGTGTGATGGGGGTGGAGAGCTGTTCCAGAAACACCATCCGGGAGTCGTCCACGGTCAGCGAATTGGAAACATAGCTGACCCGCTGCGGCGCGTTTTCCAGATAGTTCATTTCCCGCAGCAGACCCGTGCGGCCATACTCGGTATAATAACGCCCGGCAGCATCCACGGCGATCAGCTCGATCTGTTTTTCATGGTAATTGGAAAGCTCCGACAGCTTTTTCAGATAGCGGTAGAGATCGGTATCGGTCTCCAGCGGGGTGTAGTATAAATAATTACACTGCACATCCACCTCGTCCCAGTGGTTGTCGATCACATCCTCCAGACTGTGGAACATCTGGTGGGTGACCTCTTCCATCTGGCTCAGACGCTCGTGGTAGACAAGGTTTTGGATGTAGGTCTGGCTCATGACAAAAAGGGTCAGGATCAACACGATGCTGACAAAGCCGAAGCCCACAAACAGCTTTTTATAGATTTTGTTGTTCACATCCAGTATCTCCTGTCCGTTTTATTCAACTCCATGCGGTGTCTGCCCGGCTGATGGTGGTGTAAGCACCAAAGAAGGTTTTTGCGGCATCCATGCCCACCACGCCGCTGTCTGTCACCGTTGCTTCGGCAGCCAGCTGGTCGCTCACACCGCAGATGGCAACCTGATAGGTCTTGCCCGCCTCCGGCTGCACCGGGCTTACCAGCACATAGGGGTAGCCCTTGCCGTTGCCGGAGGCATCGTAGCCAGAAGCCAGCAGGTCGCTGATCTGCTGCCCGGTCAGGGTGACGGTCTGGATGGTGCGGTTCCAGCCGGTGGGCAGGATGACCGAAAGGTCGTAATCCGTAATGCCCTTGGCGTACAGCTTGGCGGCTACGCCGTGGTGGTTCTGCTCGGTGGGGTTGCCGGGGATCCATGTGCTCAGCGAGACCAGCGCAAGGTCGCTGCCGGTAGCCTGTGCAAAGCAGCGGCCTACCAGCATGGCGCAGTCCTGCTGCGAAAGCTCCTCCGTAACGGTAGTGATGACATCCGGGGTGTTGTTCACCACACTGTCCTGATCCTCGTCCAGCTGACGGATGACATCCTCCATGGTGGCGTTGCCCTTCATGAAGTCCAGCATTTTAAGGCCGGTGGTCACGAAGGTGTTTTCCCAGCCGGAATAGATAAAGGGCGCGGTGTTGCCTGCGTTCAGGGTATCGGCGATGTCGGCATAGTAGGTGCCGTCTGCCTTTGCACCCTTGAAGGGCAACAGGCTGCTTTTCAGCGCCGTTGCGGGCTGCAGAGCGCTGGTGCCTGCAACGGTGGAAAGCACACGCATCACCTTGAGCGCATCTTCCAGCTTTTGGGGGTTCTGTTTCAGCTTTTTATTCAGACCGTAGAAGCGGTTCACATTCAGCACAAAAACGTTCTGGGTGCCGTCCTCGGAAAGATAGGGCATCAGGCCGAATTTATCGGCGTTGCCGTCTGCCTCCACAATGCCGTTGGTGTTTCCGATCAAAAACAGGGTATTCCCCTCGGCCATCCTCTGCAGGGTCACATTGTCGTCAAGAGCATCGCCGGAGTCGTTCAGCATCCCGATGTCCTTCCACTTTTTGACATACGCCATTGCCTGCATCATGCCGGGGGTGTTGCTGACGTTTGCCTTGCCGGAAAGATAATCCTTCTGCCACAGTCTGCCGTCCAGCGTGCCAAGGAAATCGGCATCTGCAATGTTGCACAGATACTGGAAACCGTAGCCCGGGTACTGGATCTGCGACAGGCAGAGATCGACCCCGGCTTCCTTGGCTTTTGCAGCCAGCACCTCCAGCTCAGCGAAAGAATTGGGCAGCTCCCAGCCGTGTTCCCGCAGCAGGGTCTTGTTGTAGGTGATGCCGTAGCAGTTGTAAACCGAGGGCAGCAGATAGATGGCACCGTTGTCGAACACGTCCTGCAGACGGGACTCCACATAGTTATCCGTAAAATCGTAGCCGGAAAGGTCCAGCAGTTTGTCGGAGACCAGATCGATCTGGGGGTCGTAGTAGGTCAAGGTGCAGACGTCCGGCAGGTCGCCTGCCGCAAACATATTCTGCAAACAGGTGGTGGTGTTATCGCCGCTGTATGGCACGACCTCGATGTTCACTTCCGGGTAAACGCTGTGCACCTGCTCAATAAAGGCTTCTATCTCCTTATAAGGTGCCATAAAGGTGACGGCTTCGTGCGCATCTGCTGTTTTGCTTTCAGCCTTGCCACCGCCGCAGGCGGTCAGCGCTGCCGTGGCAGCTGCAACGCTGCAAGCCTGCAAAAAGGAGCGGCGGGAGATCTTTTTTATCATATAAATATACTTTCCTCACATTTTCGGAAGGCAGTACTGCGCAAGTGCAGGAGCGCAGTGCTACCTTAGCGATTCTTACACACCCCACAGGAACCCCTACGCTCGCGGCCTGTCCGCACGGGGCATACGCCGATTTTCCCATAAAATAACAATCATATTGTATCATTGTAACAAAAGTGTTTCAAGCTGTTTTTTGAAGGATTTTGCATGGAAAAGGGCGAACAACCGCGTGCTTTGCAGCTGCACGGCATAAAAATACCCCTGACACCAGGGAAGGATATCAGGGGGTATGGTATTCCGGGCACGCTGTTTTATTGCAGGGGCTCTTTTGCGCGCAGACGCCGAAAGGTGTCCTCTTTTACAAGCTCGATGACCACCGCTGTCAGGGGGATAAAGAAGATAATGCCGATGATGCCAAAAAGCTTTCCGCCGATCATGGCGGCAATAAGGGTGTACAGCGGCGAAAGCCCCACGGATTTTCCCACCACACGGGGATAAATGAACTGGTTTTCAACAAACTGCACGGCAAGGTACACGATCAGGCAGCGCACCGCCAGCACAGGGTCTACCAACAGCACAAGGAACACACTGACCACGCAGGAGATCAGTGCACCCACATAGGGGATGATGGCGCAGATGGCGGTGAGCACGCCCACCAGACTGCCGTAGGGGATCTTGAAAACGGAAAATGCAAGAGCCATCAGAACGCCAAGGATCACTGCCTCGCTGCATTGTCCCGTTAAAAAGTTTGCAAAGGACTGCCGGAACAGCCGGCAGAACTTCAGCACCCCGGCGGCGTGGGCAGGCTTCAGGTAGGCGCACACCAGCGTGCGGGCTTGGTGGCCGAGGCTCTCCGTACTAAGGGACATATAGACGGAGATGATCAGCGCAAACGAGGCGGTGATCGCGATATTTACCGTGGCAGAGACAGCCCCTACCGCATTGACCAGCACCGTGTCGATGCTTGCGGTGACCTTGTGCAGCAGCTGCTCCCAGTTGATGCCCTCCAGCCAGTTCATCAGCCAGCCCATGTCAGCATCCTGTGCGTTGAGATAGGCAGTCCAGCGGGGAATATTGGCCTCGATCTGCACATACAGGCTGTGGAAGGACTGCACCAGCTCCGGGATCAGCAGGGTCAGCGCCAATACCAGCACCAGCACAACGCCCAGCAGGGTGATGAAAAAGCTGAGAAGGTGGATGGCTTTCGCCGAGGGCTGCTTTTTGGCCTTGCCGAACAGGCGGTTCAGCCGCTTTTCCAGACCGGTCATGGGCACGTTGATAAAAAGCGCCAGAATGCCGCCCGCCAGAATGGGCAGTACCAGATCTATCAGCTTTGCGGCAAAGGCCAGAACGTCAGAAAGCCGCAGCAGCGCTACAAAAAGCGTTACCCCTACCACGGTAACGAGCAGAGATTGTTTTGTTTTTGGTTCCATGAAAAAGTTCCTTTCCCGGAAGATTGTGGCAGCAGGCAGCAAAAAGACCGCCCGCCGGCTCTTTTTGGTATTGTAATCGGAAGAAAAGGGCTTGTCAAGACGAGAGAAAGGGAAACGGGACGTTATAAAAGCAGTTTGCGAGAATGCAAGCGGGAGCTTTTCAGTAGGGAAAAAGCGTGGTATACTTGGCCAGAGCAAATTTAAAAAAATTGAGAGAAACACAGCTTGAAAGGAAATAGATCATGTCGAAAGATGAATATCTGATCACAGATGCGCCGCTGAAAGCGCTGACGGTTTTTGCAATGCCAATGATCCTGGGCAGCTTTTTTCAGCAAGTCTATAATATGGCGGATTCCATCATAGTCGGTCAGTTTGTCGGCTCCTCGGCACTGGCGGCTGTCGGTGCCTGTGCTGCGCTGACCAATGTTTTTATCTGTGTGGCGCTGGGTGCCGGTGTGGGTGCCGGTGTGCTGGTAAGCCGCTATTTTGGCGCTAAAAACTATGGCAAAATGAAAACCATTGTGTCAACGTCCCTGCTCAGCTTTCTGGTTTTGAGCGTTGTCCTTGGCGTTTTTGGCTTTAGCTTTTCCCGTGCTATGATGAGCGGCTTACAGACCCCCGCCGACATTCTGGAGGATGCGGTGCTGTATCTGCGGGTCTATTTTGTGGGCTTCCCGTTTTTGTTCATGTACAACATTCTTTCCACCATGTTCACCTCCATTGGGGAATCCCGGATCCCGCTGGGTCTGCTGATCTTTTCCTCCATCCTGAATATTTTTATGGATCTCTGGATGGTGGCGGGGCTTGGCTTGGGCGTGTTTGGCGCAGCCCTTGCCACGTTGATCGCACAGGGCATTTCTGCGGTGTTTTCGTTTTTGATCTTCCTGCACCGGATGCGGCAGTATAAAAGCCCCTTTAAAAGGTTCGACCGGCAGGAGCTGGCTTCCATGCTCCGCATTGCGGTGCCGTCGGTCTTGCAGCAGTCCACCGTGTCCGTCGGCATGATGATCGTGCAGGCGGTGGTAAACCCCTTTGGCACACAGGCGCTTGCCGGATATGCAGCAACGATGCGGGTAGAAAATGTTTTCTCGCTGATCTTTGTCTCCATCGGCAATGCGGTCTCGCCCTATATCTCCCAGAATCTTGGTGCAAAGAAGATCGACCGCCTCAAAAAAGGCTACCACGCTGCGCTGGTGTTGGACCTGTGCTTTGCGGTCATTGCCTTTGCGGTCATTGAAACCCTGCACACCCAGATCTCCTCGCTGTTCTTGGGCAAAGACGGAACGGCGCTGGCCTATCAGGTGTCCGGTGATTATATGCGGTGGCTGGGTTACTTCTTCATCTTCATGGGCATCAAGATGGCGACCGATGGCGTGCTGCGCGGGCTTGGCATCATGCGCCCGTTCCTCATTGCCAACATGGTAAACCTTGCCATCCGCCTGTCCGTTGCCCTGATCTGCGCACCGCGCTTTGGTATTGCCTTTGTCTGGCTTGCCGTCCCGGCAGGGTGGCTTGCAAACTTTCTGGTCTCCTATGCGGCGCTCAGAAGATCGTGGCCGACGGAAAATGCAGCGGCACCTCAATGATTTTGTGCAGCGCGGGAGCCTTTTTTCTGCGCCCGCCCCGGCTTGTTACAGCGGTTTACTTTTGGCAGCGGAAATGCTATGATATCCATAGAAAAAGGCAAGGAGGAGCTACGATGGGCATTGCAGGGAACGAATGGGGTTTTCAGGTGGGCACACTGCCTAAAGGTGCGCGGGATAAGATCAGCGATGTGCCGGGGGTGACGGTAGGGCACTGCACCTTGGCAGACGGCGTGGTGCAGACGGGCGTAACGGCGCTGCTGCCGCACCAAGGAGATATTTTCCACGAAAAAGTGCTGGCGGCCAGCTATGTCATCAACGGCTTTGGTAAGACCACCGGCCTTGTGCAGATCGACGAGCTGGGCACGCTGGAAACGCCCATCCTGTTTACCAACACCCTCAGCGTGGGCACGGCGCAGACCGCGCTGGTGAAATATATGCTGGAGAGAAACCCCGACATCTGCGAGACCACCGGCAGCGTGAACCCGGTGGTCTGCGAGTGCAACGACTGCGGCCTGAACGATATCCGGGGGCTTCATGTGACCGAGCAGCACGTCTTTGCCGCGCTGGCAGACTGCAAGGCAGATTTTGCCGAGGGTGCCGTAGGTGCCGGGCGGGGGATGCGCTGCCACGGCCTGAAAGGCGGCATCGGCTCCGCCTCCCGGGTGGTGGAACTGGACGGAAAAACCTACACCATGGGCGCACTGGTGCTCTCCAACCATGCGCTGTTCGATGACCTCATCGTGGCGGGCACACCCATCCACGAGCTGTTGGAAGCCCGCATCCCGCCCCATGAGGACAAGGGCTCCATCATCACGGTGCTGGCTACGGATATCCCCCTGAGCGAGCGCCAGCTGCGGCGGCTCTGCCACCGGGCGCTGGTGGGGCTTTCCCGCACCGGCAGTGCCTGCGGCAACGGTTCGGGTGAGATCGTTCTGGCCTTTACCACGGCCAACCGGATGCCGCATTACTCGGACAAAGCCCTCCTGCCCATGGAGATGCTCCACGATGATGCCATCAACCCGCTGTTCCGGGCGGTGGCCGAGTGTGTGGAGGAAAGCGTCCTGAGCAGCCTGCTCCACGCCGAGACCGTCACCGGC
>ENA-OPDJ01001376-OPDJ01001376.1-human-gut-metagenome-genome-assembly--contig:-NODE-1376-length-13313-cov-6.688565_pt1 | contig 13313 bp, 8 predicted proteins | sample MGYA00241621_ERZ501505 | MGnify/ENA primary metagenome ERZ501505 (study PRJEB25962, sample SAMEA2042624) | human gut metagenome | biome: human gut; feature: human-associated habitat; material: faeces... | reverse complement strand
GCGGTGCGCAGCGGGAACGTCATGGCCATTACCTTTACCAACAAGGCAGCAGGGGAGCTGAAAGAGCGTCTGCGCCGGATGCTGGGCGGCGAGGAAGGGGACGAAGTGTTCGCCTCCACCTTCCACTCGGCCTGTGTGCGCATCTTGCGCCGCTGGGCAGAATCCATCGGCTACCCCCGCAGCTTTACCATCTATGATACCGATGATTCCCAGCGTGTGATGAAGGCGGTCTATAAGGAACTGAGCATCGACGATAAGTTCTTCCCGATCAAGAGCGCCATCAACCAGATGAGCCGCTGGAAGGATCAGCTGGTCAGCCCGGAGCAGGCACTTGCAGACCACGCCAGAGACGTGAAGAGCACCCAGACCGCCCGCATCTACGCAGCTTACGAGAAAAAGCTGAAAGAGGCCGGTGCGTTCGATTTTGACGACTTGATCTACCAGACCGTGCAGCTGCTGGCTGAACACCCGGACGTGCGGGAGTTCTACCAGAACAAGTACCGCTACCTGCTGGTGGACGAGTATCAGGATACCAGCGTGGCCCAGTTCCGGCTGGTCAGCCTGCTCACCGGCCCGGAAAAGAACATCTGCGTTGTCGGTGACGATGACCAGAGCATCTACCGTTTCCGCGGTGCCACCATTGAGAACATTCTGAACTTTGAGCGCATCTTCCCCGGCACCAAGACCATCCGTCTGGAGCAGAATTACCGCTCCACCTCAAATATCCTGAATGCTGCCAACTGCGTCATCCAGCACAACACCGAGCGCAAGGGCAAGACCCTGTGGACGGACAACGGTGAGGGCGATAAGGTGCAGGTGTATACCGCCGAGAATGAGCAGGACGAAGCCAGCCATATCGCGGATGTCATCGGTCAGCACCTGAAGGAGGGCGGGCATCTGGCAGACCACGCCATTCTCTACCGTATGAACGCCCAGTCGGCTCCCATCGAAAGCTACTTCACCCGCGCGGGCATCCCGCATAAGATCGTGGGCGGGCAGCGCTTCAACGACCGCAAGGAGGTCAAGGACATTCACTCCTATATGTCTATTGTAGCCAACCCCCGGGACGATGTGCGGCTACGCCGCATCATCAACGAGCCCGCCCGCAAGATCGGTGCTACCACCGTGGATGTCATTGCAGACCTTGCCGGGCAGCAGGGGGTCAGTATGCTGGATATCATCAGCCATGCAGACCAATACGCGAAACTTTCCCGCGCGGTCATGCCGCTGCTCAAGTTTTGGCAGATCTACCAGCGTTTGCAGGATTCTCTTGCAACCCGCACACTGGACGAGTTTGCCTCCGACGTCATTGAACTGACCGGCTACAAGGCCATGCTGGAAGCAGACGCCGCCAAGGGGCACGAGGATGCCGCCGACCGTCTGCAGAACTTGGGTCAGCTGGTGAACAACGTCAAAAACTACTGTGACCAGCACGGCGAGGAAGCCACGCTGGAGGGCTATCTGGAGGATATCGCCCTCATCAGCGATATCGACAGCTATAACGAGAGTAACGATCAGGTGGTGCTGATGACCATCCACTCTGCCAAGGGCTTGGAGTTCCCCTATGTGTTCCTCATCGGCATGGAGGAGGGCGTTTTCCCCAGCGAGATGAGCAAATACTCCGAAGCAGATCTGGAAGAGGAACGCCGTCTTGCATACGTTGGCATCACCCGTGCCAAAAAGGAACTGTACATCTCCAACAGCGTCACCCGGATGTTGTACGGCCGCACCCAGCGCAACGAGCCCAGCCGCTTTCTGCGGGAGATCGAACCGGAGTATATCGAGGAGACCCGCAGCCCTGTACTGGAACAGCGTTCCCGCATGGGCGGCTGGGGCTCTGAGTACAGTGATACTGTGCCCGGTGGAGCATCCGGTTACTCCGGCCCCTCCGGTTACAGCCGCAGCAGCTACGGCGGCGGTTATGGCTCGGGTTACAGTTCGGGCAACCGCAGCGGCTACCTGAACCGGGAATATAACGCCGGTGAAAGCCGTGGTTTCGGCTCCTCTTACGGCGGAAAAAGCACATCTTCCACCGGCTTTTGCAGCCACTATGGCAACAGCTCCACCCAGCCGACCACAAGAAGCAGCGGATTTGGCTCCGCATATTCCGGCGGAAATGCGACGAAAAACACTGTAAAGCAAACAATCTTTACAGTGAATTCTGCCGTAAAACCGGCAGCTTCCGGTTCAAAGCACTATGAGCCGGGCGACATCGTGGAGCACAAAGTATTTGGCCGCGGCACGGTGCTGAAAGTAAAGCCCGCTGCCGGGGATCAGATCGTAGAGATCAACTTTGAAAAAGTTGGCATCAAGAAAACGATGGCCAATTTTGCGCCCCTGACCAAGATTACGGAGGAAGAATGACCCTATGATGACTGTTCGTTTGATCGCCCACACCCCGGAACCGGAAAAGGTGGTGGCGGCTGCCGCAAAGCTTTGCTACTCCGACGCCCACATCACCGACCTTCTGGACGGTCTGGACGAGGAAAAAACTGCAAAATTCCTGACCATGCTCAGCGACCTGGGCCATGCCAGCCCCATTGAACATGCCAGCTTCACCTTTGGCATTGAGGGTGTGAGCCGCACGCTGCTGGCCCAGATCACCCGGCACCGCATCGCATCCTTCAGTGTCCAGAGCCAGCGGTATGTCCGGCTGGACGACTTCCACTATGTCATCCCGCCGGAGATCGAGGCCATCCCTGAGGCAAAGGCAGCCTTTCTTGAGAGCATGGATGAGGATGCGAAGCGCTACCTGGACCTTGCAAAAAAGCTGGAGGACGGCCACACTGCCCGCCTGATGGCAGAGGGGATGCCGGAAAAGCAGGCCCGCGCCAAGGCCTCCAAACAGGCCAACGAGGATGCCCGCTTTGTGCTGCCCAACGCCTGCGAGACGAAGATGGTCGTGACCATGAACGCCCGCAGTCTGCAGAATTTCTTCCATCTGCGCTGCTATGGAATACTTGAACAGCTCTTCTGTCAGAGATTTGAGCATTTCTATCCTTTCGCCGATCCTTTCAAGGTATCTGCTGACGGATTCTGATTTTTCTTCATTTTCCATCAGTTCCATGATGACCTTACGGGAACAAGTATACCGCGGGCTTATGAATTCTCATGGAATGACGAGTTGATTTCCCTCAAGCAGTTCTCCGGTATTCTTACTTCCTCCATTGACGCTGTGGCAAGAAAGATGGATACCAGGGTGAAAGGGATACCGGTGGTGCTTTACAATGCGCTTGGATTCCAGGTTGCCGATATGGCAGAGGTGGAACTTGCCTTGCCAAAGAAACCGAAAGGGATTACCGTATATGATATGAATGGCCGGAAAGTGGCCGCCCAATTGCTGTCCTATGCCGATGGTAAAGCCAGACTATTGATAGAAGCCGTTGTGCCTGCTACCGGTTATGCGGTATATGATGTCCGCACATCCGGTCTGTCGGCTGACGCCCGGGTATCTGTGGATTCCAATGCATTGGAGAATTCCATTTATAAGATAACGCTGGATACGAAGGGTGATATCGTTTCGTTGTTTGACAAGAAGAACGGCAAGGAGCTGGTGAAACCCGGTAAATCCATTCGTCTGGCACTCTTCACGCAGAACAAGTCCTACATGTGGCCTGCTTGGGAGATCTTGAAGGAGACTATAGACCGGGAACCGGTTTCCATCACAGAGGATGTGAAGATGACACTGGTGGAGGATGGTGAGCTGCGCAAGTCACTCTGCATCGAGAAACGTTATGGAGAGTCACTCTTCAAGCAGTACATCCGTTTGTATGAGGGTAGCCGTGCCGACCGCATAGACTTTTACAATGAGGTGGACTGGCAGTTGTCCAATGCTTTGTTGAAGGCCGAATTTCCTTTGAACATGGCAAATACGGAAGCCACCTACGATTTGGGACTTGGAAGTGTGAGGCGGGGCAACAATACGGAGACTGCCTACGAAGTCTATGCACAGTATTGGGCCGATTTGACTGACCGTAGTGGAAACTATGGCGTGTCTGTCCTGAATGACAGCAAATACGGCTGGGACAAGCCGGACGACAACACCCTCCGCCTGACCCTGCTGCATACCCCCGAAACAGACAAGGATTATGCTTACCAGAACCGCCAGGACTTCGGGCATCATTGCTTTACATACAGTCTGGTGGGTCATGCCGGCGGACTTGACAAGGCTGTCACCATGGAGAAGGCGGAGATATTGAACCAGAAGCTGAAAGCTTTCCGTACCGATAAACATAGGGGTACATTGGGTAAGGAGTTCTCTTTCGTCTCTTCCAATAACCGCAATGTCATTATCAAGGCATTGAAGAAAGCCGAGAACTCGGATGAGTATGTAGTGCGTGTCTATGAGATGGGCGGTGAGAAGGTGCAGGATGCGGTACTTTCTTTTGCAGGCGAGATTGCCAGTGTCTGCGAAGCGGATGGCACTGAAAAGAGTATCGGTTCGGCCGAATTCAGTGGAAACGGGCTGTCTATAAGTATAAAGCCTTATTCTATAAAGACATTCAAGGTACGTTTGAAGTCATCGGGCGAGGACGCTTATCAATTGCAGTATGCCTCTTTACCGTTGTCCTATAACTATAAATGTTCCTCATTCAACGAGTTCCGCGGTGAAGCTGATTTTGAGTCGGGTTATTCGTTTGCGGCAGAACTGTTGCCCGAATCCTTGACTGTAAACGGGATTCCTTTCCAGCTCGGCGAGAAAGATGCCGCCAACGGAATGACGTGCAATGGTGATACTATTGTTCTACCGGAAGGTAAAAAGTATAATAAACTGTATTTCCTGGCTGCTGCTACGGACGGGGACTATGCTGCCACTTTCCGGTGCGGACGTAACAAGAGTGAGGTCATTGTACCTTCCTATACCGGATTTGTCGGACAGTGGGGACATTCCGGACATACCAAAGGTTATCTGAAGGATGCCGAAGTGGCTTATGTGGGGACTCACCGCCACTCTCCTACAGACGATGAGGCCTATGAGTTTACCTATATGTTCAAGTTCGGTATCGATATTCCGGAAGGTGCCGCCAGCCTTATACTTCCGAAGAATGAAAAGGTTGTTCTTTTTGCTGCCACATTGGTGGAGGAAACTCAGAAACCTGTCCAGGTTGCCACTACCTTGTTCCATACAGCCATCCGCAACAATGAGATGGAGTTGAACAATGTGGAGGCAGAAAAAGAGAATCTGTTGAAGGGTGCGAAGATTATCGCTTATTCCGGTTATTTCAATGATAATGAGAAACCTGAACGCATCGTTGACGGGGATGTCGATACCAAATGGTGCGAAGTGGGAAGTGCGTTGAACTATGTGGATTTTGATTTGGGTGAAGCGAAAACGGTGAGCGGTTGGAAACTGGTGAATGCAGGCCGTGAGGACAAAGGGTACATTACTTCCGCTTGCTTCCTGCAAGGCAGAAACAGCCAGACTGAAGAATGGAAGACACTTGACAATATAGATGGAAACCGGCAGAATGTCGTATCACGTATGATTGACACTCCGGCGCAGGTTCGCTATGTACGCTTGATGATAACCCGTCCTATGCAGCATGCAGGAGGAAAGGTGTTACGCATCAATGAGATGGAGATTTACTAAAATAATCGGTTATGATGAAAAAACTAGTTTTTGTAATTCAGTTGATATTTCTCTATAGCGGTTTGGCTATGGCCGACCCGGTTATCTCTCTTAAGACATTGTTGCATGAGATGACAGACCGTTCCGTGCTGGCGCGTTGGCCCGAAAATGCCTATACGTGTAAGCAGTTCAGCAGCTACGACCGTAGTTCGCATAACATGACGGATAAGCGTGCCTGGTTTGGTAATTTCGACCAAGGACAGTTTATCCGCCAGGAAGAGAACGGAGGGAGGACGGAATATGTGATGATGGATGCCGAAGGCCCCGGTGCCATGGTTCGTTTCTGGATGACTTTCTCCGGCATAAATCGGGGACAAGGGACTCTGCGTATCTACATAGACAATGAGGAAAAACCGGTAATTGAAGGCAATGTACGTGATATATTGAGCGGACAAGTCCTTTGTGGAGAACCTCTTTCAACTTCAGTACCCGATGAGGCTCCGATGGAAGAAAGAGGGCATAATTTATATTTGCCCATACCTTATGCCAAGCGGTGCAAGGTGACTATCGAATCGCCGGACTTGAAGATTACTCCGGAGGGGAAAATTGAGAGTAAGACCATTGTATACTATGCTATCAATTACCGCACTTATACTTCTCCGGTCAAGGTGATTTCTTTCTCGGCCAAAGAGTTGAAGAAGAATGCCCGGCTGATAGCTGCTGTCAATAAGAAGCTGTTGGAAGGAACACCTGGTATTGATACTCCGCTTGCGGGAAGAGAAAGTACGCTCAATCTGGCGGCTTCTCTGGCTCCGGGTGAAAGCCGTAGTTTTACGATTGACGGCTCTCGTGCCATTCGTCGTCTTTCGATGCGGATTGATGCCGATGACCGTCGCCAAGCACTTCGTTCTACGGTCTTGTCCATTGCCTTTGATGGGGAACTAACTGTCTGGGCTCCGGTCGGTGAGTTTTTTGGGGTAGGCTATTATCCCGTTGCAACTGGTACGTGGTATACGCGGGCCGTGCAGGATGATGTGATGAGTGCATGGTGGGTGATGCCTTTCGAGCGGAACTGTACGATTACCTTGACCAATTATGGGGAACAGCCGGTGGAGATATCCAAGGCTGCTGCAGTTAGTGGAAAGTGGCAGTGGGATGAGCGCTCCATGCACTTTGGTACCACATGGCAGCAGTTTACGCATATCCATGCCCGGGGCGATGAGTTTGCCCAGGACCTTACGTTTGCCGATCTTAAAGGTAGGGGCGTGTATGTGGGAGATGCGGTTACTGTCTATAACCCCAACTTGGGTTGGTGGGGAGAAGGAGATGAAAAGGTGTATGTGGACGGTGAAACCTTTCCGTCACATTTTGGAACGGGTACAGAAGATTATTATGGCTATGCCTGGGGGCGCTATGAACCGTGGATAAACCATCCTTTTGTTGCCCAACCCATAGGAGATGGCTGTTATGCCCACATAGGTCTGGCGCAGAATACCCGTGTTCGCAGTTTGGATGCGATTCCGTTTACCCGGAGCCTGCGCTTTGACATGGAACTGTTCGACTGGTCGAATATACACCTTAATTATGCTCCGATAACCTTCTGGTATATGCTTCCCGGAGGCGAAATACAGCCGAAACCCTTTGTGAGCGATGTACGCGAACGGGTTGCCAACCAACCGTCAGATATTTTCGGTTCAGGGATGAGTCTGGTTGTGGAGGGCGAAGTCATGCAGCCTCGTCCGGGGCATATGGGTTCCGTTGAATTGCAGACCAACTTCCACCCCTTGTGGAGTGAGGGTATGCAGCTCTACTGGAAAGAGTTTAAACCGGGAGATAAGCTGTCATTGGTTTTTGACAGTGAAGTGGAAGGAACTTATTATGCGAAAATACAGTTCACTGTGGCGCCTGATTATGGTACATTTGCCCTTCGTGTAAATGATAAGGTGATTACTCCGGAAGTCAGTCTGACCAATGGAGAAGTGTCTCTGCTTTTGGTGAATCTTGGGCGGGTCAATTTGAAAAAAGGAAAGAATGAGTTGCAGATTGAGTCGATTGCACTGGCTCCGGGACATGATACCGGTTTCTTTGGGATTGATAAGTTGACTCTTCGCAAATAATTCTGTAGACGTCTCTATCGCAGGGATTGTACTTGTATGGATAGCTTTGGATAAATAAAAGTCCAAGGCTATCTTTTTTGTATCAGTTCTTTTTCTATGATAAAATGCTATCTTTGTCCTCAAAATAATAGGTAAGATGAAACTTCGTTCACTCTATATCCTTTCTATTGTAGGGCTGCTACTGGTAATTGTGGTGCAGATTGGTGGTATGATGTATGCTTACGACAATACCAAGAAAGAGGCGGAACGCGCACTGAACGAATGTTTCCGTCTGGCTTTTATCGAAACGGTGGACAACGAGATTAATAATTTACCGTTTCCTGACATGACTATCCCTTTTTACTCGTATCTATCCAAAGACAGTATCAGGTCTTTCGAAGATGAGATGTTTTTAAACTATCAGCAGGCAGCTTCCTTTCTCGAAGATGTATATCATGTCGCCATTCCATTAGATGTGATGGCGAGGTTGGTAGAGAAGAAACTGAAATGGAAAAATATAGACCGGACTGTAAATATCCGTCCTGCGACGGACAGAAGCAAGCGTTCGGTATATGTACGGTTCAAGTCTGTTCTTTCGGAAAAAGCCTGGTTGAATGAGAAGAAAGGAGAGGCCATTGAAGCTGTCATGTTTTCTCCTTTTATACCGCTTGTCAAGGATATAGTCTTTTTGTTCCTTCCTACGCTTCTCTTGGTTGTTTTTCTGGTGTACAGTTGGGCCAGGCAAATGGATTCCATACTTAAACAAGGTAATGATATTGAGAAGCAGCGGTCTGCTTTTTATGTGCTGGCAGAGAAGATGAGGTTGCCGATAGGTGAGGTACGTAGTCAGATATCGGAGAGCCGGTGGGCAGATATAGAAGCCTCGGGGCAACATTTGCTGGACATGACAGAACATACGCTTACGGGAGCTAAGCAAAGCGAACGGCAGCGGCAGGTGCGCAAGCAATATTCTTTTAAAGTCTTTTCGATTGTCGGGTTGATTGCCGGCTGTCTGCTGATGGTAGTCTGGTTTGTCTATCTGTACCGTGCTTCTTTCAAAGAAACTGCCTATCAGGTAAATGATTGTTTTGAAGCAGCTTTTTATGACGAGGTCTTGAAACGCCGCCTTTCTTTGCTCTACGAACAGACAGATAGGGATGGAAAGGATGAATGGGAAGAGAGTGTTGAATCGCCTTTTGCAAAGGAGCAAAGGGAATTTCTGGAGAAAGAGCAGTCGAAGTATAAGGTGAACCGCTTTGGAGTGGTACATATGTACAATCCGGTCGATTTGAATTATCGACTACGCTCTGCTTTGATTATGCAGCGCAGCATCAATGAAAGCGGAATGGAACTTCCTCTCTCCGTGCAGTACCTCGATTCTGCTTTTGCTTCCAGGTTGGAAGCCTTGGGAATGACCTATAAGAGTGGTATCCGCCAGTACTACGCTCCCTCCGATAGTACAGTGGTGGAAGCAGGATATGCCTCGGCAAAATATCAGGATATTTCTTCCCGGTTTATACCGTTGAAGGAGGACAGCATCCTTTGTATACAAGGTGTGGTGAAGAATCCGTATCGCTACGTCATAAGTTCCGTATGGTATCTGTTTCTGCCTCTTTGGGTGATGTTTTTGGTGGTGTTGGACTGTATTCTCGGCCAGGTGAAAGTTTTGCGTACACAGCGGCATTTGGAGCAATTCCAGAAGGATTTTACTTATGCTATGATACACGACATGAAGTCTCCTCTGAGTTCCATCCTGATGGGAGCTCATATTCTGAATAGCGGCAAATTGTCCGGTAAGCCCGGAAAAGAAGAGAAATACCGGCAGGCGATGATGGAAGAGTGTGAGCATCTGCTTACCCTTTCCAATCGTGTACTGGTACTTACCAAGCTGGATGAGGGACATTTGGAACTCCATCAGGAAGAGGTGCCTTTGCGGCCTTTACTTGATGATATGATTGCCAAAATTTCTCTGAAAACCAGCAAAAGGGTAGAATTTACGACCGTTTATCATCGTTGTGAAATGGTGTATGCCGATGCCTTCTGTTTGCGTGAAGTGTTGGGCAATCTGCTGGACAATGCCATTAAATATTCCCATGAAGAGGTAAAGATAGATATTATTTGCGAATCGGAGAAAGGCTTCTGCAAGATAAAGGTGTGTGACAACGGATTGGGTATTCCCTTAAAAGACCAGTCTCTTATCTTCAACCGTTTTGAACGTTCTGCAGCAGTCGGGCGAAGTGGAAGGGGCGGTGCTGCAGGTTTTGGTCTGGGCCTGAATTATGTACAGCAGGTGATGCTGGCACATGGCGGCAGGGTAGAAGTGGAAAGTGAAGAGGGGTGCTTCAGTGAATTTACACTCTACTTTCCTATTGAGACTGTATAAATTTACCACACGTGGAAATTCAATCCTTCTGATTTGTCAGTAATATAGGAGCCTCCACCGAATGAGCGTAATTGCCAGAGGATGTAAAGGTCATCGAAACTCATGACAGCCAGTAATATTCCAAATCGTGTGACATCATAATTGCCACTTGTCATACCATATATAAGGGGCAATATACCCAGTAGCAGGAAGGGCAGCAGGCATGTGGTGCGATATTGCCACATGCGTATCGGCGAAAACAATCTGAACAACAGTTTATGTAGGAATAGATTTACCAGGACAGCTGCCAATATACACATGAAGAATCTGACCAGCGATAGATGGCTGGTTGTTTCTCCATGTATCGACTGAAACAGAATCAGCATTGGTACTGCAAATACTATGGCAGCTATGATGCCGTATTTATTAATCCTCTTGCCCGAAACTACTATCTCTGTTCCTTTTCGGCTTTTTGTTATTGAAATATCTGCTTTCATAGTGTGGATTTTTTGTATTGATGTTGCAAAGGTAGAGTGGGGCACATGCTTCATAAGTTATCGCTACGTTAATATTAGGTTAAGAGGCGTTGTTTTCCTCGTTTATTTTATAGCAATATGACTGTTGCATTCATTCTTTTCCTTATTTTTGCAATATATAATAAACGCATTATGATAAAGTTATTGTTGGTAGAAGACGATGCAAGCTTGAGATATATAGTTCAGGGAGGGTTGGAAGATATGATAGGCGGTTATGAAGTGATTGCTGCCGCCAATGGCGAGGAGGGCTTGAAACAGTGGAAAGAACAACATCCTGATGTGATAGTATCTGATATAGAAATGCCCGTTATGAACGGTTACGAGATGGTGAAGCGTATCCGCGAGACAGATGGGGAAACTCCGATTCTGTTCTCCTCTGCCCTGATATCTCCTAAAGATGTGGTAAAAGGTTATGAAATCGGTGCCAATAACTATATAAAGAAACCGTTCATTCCCGAAGAACTGGATGCACATGTCCACGCCTTATTGAAGCTTTCCAAAGGCAAAAAATCGAAAGACACGAGTCAATGCTACAAGATAGGCAAGGAATATGTGTTGGATGCCACACATGCCACTTTGAAACATGCTTCGGGTGTAAACAAGACTTTGACTGTGCGCGAGACAGGTTTGTTGCAGATGCTTTGTGAGAAGCGGGGAGACGTTATCCGCCGGGAAGCTATCTTGGATAAATTCTGGAATACGGAAGATGATTACTTTGCTTCCCGCAGCCTGGATGTATTTGTGACGAGACTTCGGAAATTTCTTTCGGAAGACGAGTCGGTAACCATTAAAACAGTGAAAGGAGTAGGATTGATACTGATAGAAAATTAATAATGTATCCTTCTATATTGCAATAATTTAGCAGTACATGTACTGTTCTTCTGGTTTATTTTCGTTATTTTTGTATAGCAGTATTATATGAATATAAAGAAGGAGGGTATATGCGTATAAAACGGAAAGTCAGTATCTCTTGTCTTGGTGGTCGTTTGGGAATCTGCCTGCTGTTGGCTTTTGTGCCGCAATTGCTTTTTGCGCAGGAAGACAGTGTACGTTTCATTCGTGACAGTATACAGATACAGCCGGAATTCAATGAATCTCTATTCTCTCCTTTTGAGCTTCCTTCTGAAAACTCTGCCCCTTCTTCCATGTTTCATCCGGAGCACTCCTATTCCCTGCCCGATTTTTCACTGAAAGAGTCTCTTCGTCTGCCTTATCAGACCAATCCTTCCCTGCTATTTCGGGGAGATTACAGTACAAGCGGTGTATTAAGACAGTTTCCTCACGGTATGTTATTCGGTTCCGGTGGGCAGACCAGCGTATCGGGTATCGGACGTTTCAACAATGCTTCCCTGGGATATCAGCATGCCTTTAACCAAAGGCTGACGCTCCAGCTTGGCGTAGATGCCATGAAGATAAATATGATTCATTCCACCGGGCAGGCTTTCAATACTTCGGGAGCTTTGCGGTATCAGGCTTCGGACCGTGTAGCTTTTAAGGTTTTCGGTTCGTATGCCATAGGAAATACTTACGGGATGGATACCCACCGCTACGGTGCCACCATGTCTCTGGATATGTCCGAACGTTTTGGTATGGAAGTTGGAGTACAACGTTATTACGATGCTTATCGCGGTCGTTGGGAGACGGTTCCCGTTGTGATTCCCTATTATAATTTCGACAAGTTTAAATTAAGTCTGGATGTAGGTGGAATCTTGTATGAGATTCTGCGTAACACCGTCTTTGATAATAGAGGGGGCAGTGGCGGAGCGACTATTGCCCCACCACGTTTTCAGATGCCGCCATTGAGATAAGATAAGTATAAATCAGCTTTTTGTAGGGACAATCATCAAACAGTTTACTACTGTTACATAATATTATTGCTAATGTAGAAATACTTTCATGATATTTCGTTTATTTTTTGTTTTGCTGTTCGTTTTTGTGCGGACAGTTGTCCGAAAATGGACATTACTATAAAATAGTTATTCTTTGATAATCAGTGATTTAATTCTTTGGCACGCAGATTGACTATATATAGGCGAAGGCGGTTACGAAACAACAACCTCCTCAGAGAAAGAAGTAATAACAATAAAAAATAACGATTATGAAAGCAACAGTATTTTCAAAAGCAGTGGTAATGATGGCAGTGGTAATGGCAAGTGTAATGAACTTTTCTGCAAGTGCGGCAACTCCTGCCGATTATGTGAAAAACGAGGAGATGACCGGCGAACTGATGACCGCCAAGACTATCTTCCGCAATGAGGACGGACACCTTTTCCGTCACCTCCGCTACACTTACACTTATGACAGTGAGAACCGTGTGACGAGCAAGGAAGCTTTCAAGTGGGATAGCGTAAAGGAAGCCTGGGTGCCTTATTTCAAGCTGGATGTTGAATACACTGACAGTGAAGTTGAGTTGAACTATGCCCGTTGGAACAGTAGAACTAATGGTTACGACAGCTATACGCAAACTACCGTTTACGAACTGAATGACAGCAATGCGGCTTTGATGTTGGCAAGTACCAAATAAAGGATAATATATCAAATACAAAAGAGCCAAGTATCGTGAGGTGACACACCTTTGATACTTGGCTCTTTTTCGTTGAGGAAATGTATTATTGTTTCTCTGTTATCAGTCCGACAGCATAATTCAGCACTGTATCTTCATCCTTCATGAAATCTGCTACGGTTTGGGATACTTGATGATGGGGCGGTATGCCTATACCTTCCATGGGGAAACCTTTAGAAGAGACGTC
>ENA-OPDJ01001343-OPDJ01001343.1-human-gut-metagenome-genome-assembly--contig:-NODE-1343-length-13613-cov-2.590648_pt1 | contig 13613 bp, 11 predicted proteins | sample MGYA00241621_ERZ501505 | MGnify/ENA primary metagenome ERZ501505 (study PRJEB25962, sample SAMEA2042624) | human gut metagenome | biome: human gut; feature: human-associated habitat; material: faeces... | reverse complement strand
GGAATAATTTTCACGGATCACACGTCCGATCCCAAGTCCGTATTTTCCGGTCATTCCCTCATGGGCAATGGCCATGTTGCTTTTGATCTGGGTATCCAGAAGATTTTTTACATCAGAAAGTTCTACGGTATCTGCAAACTCCCGGATATCCTCCAGATTTAAAAGACTGCGGTCTGCCGCTTCTTTTTCTTCCAGTGCCTGATCCGCATCCAGCAGGATTTCTCCGTTTTTTTCAATTCTGGTCACATTAATGTGATCGTATTTGATCTCCAGACAGACAGTATCTTCTCCTGCACACATTTCAATTACAATATGAAGTACAACCGGGGTGTCCAGAAGTTCCACTTTACAGATATCCGCATCCAGAAGTTCCCGGCAACGTTTTCTTCCCTCGTCTGTTACTTTTGAGAGAACCTCCATATCAAGCGATGCATCGCCTGCCACCGCACCAAGAACCACTCCTGCGGGAATCCCCTTTAATCCTCCGGAGTTTGGAATGATGACACAGCGCACATTCTTTATAATATTTCCGGAGCATTTTGCCACAATATGCTCCGGTTCTCTTCCAAGAACTTCTCTTGCCCTTGCCGCACCGTAAGCCAGAGCAATCGGCTCCGTGCAGCCCATAGCAGGAACCATTTCTTCCCTCAGAATGGCCAGATAATTATCATATATATTTTTTTCCACCTTTTTCTTTTCCCTTCTCATATTGTCCGAAATTCCTGATATCAGTATTTATGGCAGGCCACCAGATGTCCTGACTCTGCTTCCCGAAGCAGTGGAACTTCCTGTCTGCATCGCTCTTCACACCACGGGCAGCGATTATGGAACCGGCATCCACCAATGGAGCGGGACTGTACGCCGGTATCTGTCACGATCTGGTCCAGTGTTTTTACTCTCGGGTCCGGTACCGGAATGGAAGAGATCAGCATTTTTGTATAAGGATGCAGCGGATTGGAATAGAGCTTATCCGCGTCTGCGATTTCCATAAGATTTCCCAGATATAGAACTCCGATCTCATCGCAGATTTTCTGTACCACCTGCAGCTGATGGCTGATAAACAGGTAAGTAAGTCCGTATTTTTCCTGAAGATCCTGAAGCATCTGAACGATCTGCGCCTGGAGAGAAACGTCCAGTGCGGAAATGGGCTCATCGCAGACCACAAACTTTGGGTTCATGGCAAGAGCACGGGCAATTCCCACACGCTGGCGGCGGCCGCCATCCAGCTCATGGGGATAGGTATTGATCAGCCGCTCCGCCAAACCCACCGTCTCCATTAATTCAAAGACCCGATCCTCAATGGCATGTTTATCCTTAAGCAGCTTGTTGAACTTGATGGGCTCACTGATACACTGATTGATGGTCTGGCGGGGGTCCAGGGACGAGAAGGGGTCCTGGAAAATGATCTGCATTTCCTGCCGCATCTTCCGCATCTCTCTGGTACTGAGCTTGGTAATATCCTCCCCCTCAAAGATGACTTGGCCGGAGGTAGGTTCAATCAGGCGCAGAATCGCACGACCTGTTGTAGATTTCCCGCAGCCGGATTCTCCCACAATGCCCAAGGTTTTTCCACGGTCAATGGTGAAGTTCACATCGTCCACGGCGTGAAGCATTCCATTGGAGGTCTTAAAATATTTTTTCAGGTGCTTCACTTCTAAAAGTGGTGCCTGCACGATTATTTCCTCCTATCTATCATAAAGTCGGGGTCTTCATAGGCACGGCAGGCCACCAGGTGGGTTCCGCCGATATTTACCAACGGCGGCACAGCCTCGGAACAGGCAGGGGTCGCGTATTTGCACCGGGGTGCAAAAGCGCAGCCTGTAGGCAGATTGGCAGGGTCAGGCATCAATCCCTCAATAGGAATGAGCATCGCCGTGCGATCTTTCACGTTGGGGATAGAATTGAACAGCCCCTCCGTATAAGGGTGTCTGGTATCGTGGAACACCTCATGAAGATTTCCCTGCTCCACGATGCGTCCGGCATACATGACCGCAACCTCATCGCAAACCTGAGCGACAATGCCCAAGTCATGTGTGATCATAATCACAGAGGTACCCATTTGCTCCTTCAATCTCTTGATGAGATCCAGGACCTGGGCCTGGATGGTTACATCCAGCGCAGTAGTCGGTTCGTCCGCAATCAGTAATTTGGGATTGCAGGCCAAGGCAATCGCGATAACCACCCGCTGCTTCATTCCACCAGAAAACTGATGGGGATATTCGTCGGCACGGCTACCAGAGATGCCTACCATCTCCAGCATCTCCCGGGCTTTTGCGGAAGCCTCCTTGTGGGACAAGCCCTCATGAATCCGAATGCTCTCCGCAATCTGATCGCCTACGGTAAAGACCGGGTTCAGGCTGCTCATAGGATCCTGAAAAATCATGGACACTTCTTTCCCGCGCATGTGCTCCAGTTCATCACTGTTCATAGCGAGGACGTCTTTTCCATTCACTTTGATGGATCCGCTCTTGATGACGCCGGGAGGACTTTGCAACAGTCGCTGGATAGCCAACGCCGTACTTGTCTTACCGGCTCCCGTTTCGCCCACCAGGCCCAGAGTCTTCTGAGGTCCCAGGCGGATGTTGACGCCATTGACCGCTCTTACCACCTCGTCCTCCACCTCATAGTGGATGACTAAATCATTGACCTCCAGGACGAGATCGGAATCCATTTCATTTTTTTGCATGTTGTTCAGCTCCATGGCGGCCTCCTCAGTTCTTCAGCTTGGGATCCAGCGCATCGCGCAGGCCGTCTCCCATCAGGTTGAACGACATTACCAACAGCATAACTGCCAGTCCGGGGAACAGGGTGATATAACCATAATCCCGCAGGAACCGGCGGCCGGCGGACATGAGGGAACCCCACTCCGGTGCAGGGGCGGGAACACCAAGGCCCAGGAAGCTGAGAATGGATGCGGAAACCACCGCGGTGGCAATCTGCATACTGGCCTGCACAATAATGGGAGACAAGCTGTTGGGCAAAATGTGCTTAACAATAATAGCCGACTGGGTCAGACCAGAGGCCCGCGCCGCCTCAACAAACTCCTGATCACGAACCGTAAGCACAGATGCTCTGGTAATACGCGCAAAGTTAGGAAAGGCGCTCAAACCAATCGCCAGCATCAGGTTGAAGGTGCTGGTACCCAACGCCGAGACAATAGCCACCGCCATCAGAACGTTGGGAACTGAGGAGAAGATGTCGGTACAGCGCATGATTACATCATCCAGCAGTCCACCGAAATAGCCTGCGATAGCTCCCAGCGTAACGCCCACAGCCATAGAAATAATGACTGCCACAAAACCAACAGCAATAGAGTAGCGGGATCCGTACACAATACGGCAGAAAATGTCCCGCCCCATTTCATCCGTACCACACAGGTGCTGGAGGGACCTTGCAGCCGCTCGAGGGCATTGGTCGCAATAACTTGCGTCTCATAGTCCACTAGCACACCGGAAAAAATAGCCATCAGAAGAAAAAGGCATACACCGGTCAGGCCAATCATGGCGCCGCGATTTCGCTTCATGCGGTGCATGACCTCCGCAAACTGGCTGCGGCGGGCATACTTCTTGGATCTCAATTCACGAGCTGCCATTACTTTCCCCTACCCCCTCTCATATATTGCGCCTTAATGCGAGGATCCAAATAAGCATAGATCAAATCAACCACCAGGAGAACCAGACTGAGCAGCAAGGTCGTCATGACGATACCGCCGGTAACCACGGGAATATCCCGGTTGTTGACGCCGTCCATAATATATTTGCCTACACCTGGCCAAGAAAAGACCGCTTCCGTTACCACTGATCCTCCCAGGCAGCGTCCAAAGCTGCTGCCAATTACCGTCACTATGGGGATCAACGCATTGCGAAATGCATGGCTGTAGATGACGATCCGCTCTTTCACACCCTTTGAACGGGCTGTGCGCAGGTAATCCTGCCGCAACACATCCAGCATGGCCGAACGCGTCATTCGAGCTAGGGAGGCATTCAAGCCCATACCCACTGTCAGTACCGGCAAAATCAGGCTTTTCCATCCATCCTCAAATCCGCTGGATGGAAGCCACCCTAGTGTCAGCGAGAACAGATACATGATCATCAATCCGAACCAGAAGTCCGGCATAGACTGACCTACCAGCGTAGCTCCCACACAGGCGGTATCTTTCCAGGTGTTCTGGTGGGTCGCGGCAAATACACCAAGCGGCACACCGGTGATAATTCCAAACAGCATCGCCAAAGATGCCAGCATAGCTGTATTGGGCAGCTTGCTCAGATATGTTTTCATCACGGATTCTCCGGTAAGATAGGACTCACCCAGATCGCCGTGCAGCATGCCCCAGACATAGTCCAGATACTGGACAAGAATGGGCCTGTTAAGCCCCAGTTCCTCACGCAGCGCCTCCCGCTCCGTTTCCGTGGCACGGTCAGACAGGATCGTTGCTGTTACATCTCCCTGTGCCATATTCATCAGGAGAAAAATCAGCAGCGAAACACCAATGACAACCGGAATAATCAGCAAGAGCCTGCGTCCAATATATCGAATCATAATTCCTCCATTGTTACCACATGGCCCCTGCGGGTCAAAGGTCCCGCAGGGGCCATACCGAGTGTTTACATGTCGAAAATGGGAATTACTCGGCGCAGGTGATCCGGCTGAAATCGTGGATGCCCACGTTGTTGACGACCACACCGGCTACATCAGCATTGGCAGCCACACTAATAAGGTCAGCATAAACCGGGATGTACCAGCACAGTTCTGCATTCAGCTCCTGGATCTGGGTGCAGGCATCCTGACGAACCGCTTCATCGGAGCTGCTCATGCAGACATCCAGCAGCTCGTCAAATTCGGGAACCACAAATCCACCACGGTTACCGGAACCCTCAGCTCCGAAGCTCCAGCGCATATCGTCAGCGTTGGATGCATAAGACACACTCTGGAGACTCATCTGATCCTCGTGAGCCAGGCGGTAATTCTTCATACCGGCAGAATCCATCGTGTTGATCGTCACCTCAATGCCTGCCTCCTTCAGAGAGGACTGGATCATCTGAGCCTGGATAGACATGGAATCGGTGGTCACCAGTTCAATGGAGATACCGTCGGGATAGCCCGCCTCAGCCAGCAGCTGCTTGGCCTGCTCCACATCATAGTCAAAAGTCTTGACATCGGGGTTATAGCCATACACGTTGGGACCCCACATGGTATAGGCGGGCGTAGCCATGCCGTTGACAGCGCTGAGAATCACTTCGTCACGATTCAGGGCGCAAGCAATTGCCTGGCGAATCAGCTGATTGTTGGTAACGTCGTCAAAAGAATTGAAGGCCAGATACTTAACATTGGCGCCAGTGACCTGGATCACATTCAGATTCTCATCTCCCTGGAGTACGGGCAGCTCGATGGGATCGGGAGAGGTAATCGCCTGAACTTCATCGTTCTGCAGAGCCACGCTGCGGGAAGATGCTTCGGTGATAACACGGAAGTCAATGTACTTGGTAGGGGCAACTTCGCCCCAGTAATCCTCAAAACGCTCCAGAGAAACTTTCTCATTCTGTGAATACAGGGTGCTGAAGAAGGGGCCGGTGCCGATGGCCGCACCATTGGCCTCGTCTTCGGTACAGGCTTTCTCACTCAGAATGGAAAACAGCTGATCGGCGCAGATGAAGGCCCAGTCCTGGTTGACAGCTTTCAGCTTCATCTCTACCGTTGTCTCGTCAACGGCAGTGATGGACTCCAGGTTACCCAATCGAGCGGCCACATCGGGCATATCAAAGGCCCGGGTATAGGTATAGACAACGTCATTCGCTGTCAGAGTCTCACCGTTGTGGAACTTGATACCCTCGTTCAGATGGAAGGTATAGGTCAGACCGTCCTCAGAAATTTCGTAGTCCTTAGCCAGCTCAGGAACAACTACATTCTTCTCCGGATCAATCCCCAGCAGAGATTCGTGGGTACAATTCCAGATAATCTTGTTTGCCACAGTGTCGCCTGTCTGCGGATCAAGAGATGTCGGCGTACTGTCCAGAGCCACCACCACTTTTTCACGGATCACAGTACCCTCCGGCTGCTCGTCGTTCATGCTGCCGGTATTTGCTGGGGGGGCATCATTTCCTGTCTGGTTGTTTGTCTGGCTGTTTGTCCCATTCCCACAGGCGGAAATCACGGAAGCCACCATGACAAGCGATAGTACCAATGCCAACAGTCTTCTCAGTTTCATGTCGAATCCTCCTCACTCATATTCTCACGTATCTGCTTATTCTGCAATATGCAGAAGGGCATCCCTTTTACAAAAAGCCATAATAGGGTGTCTGGGTCACAGTGGTTTTCACATATCTAATCATAGTGATCGCATCATACACGGGAAGGTTCAGTTCCGCCTGGATCCGATGAGCATATGGAGGCATATCCGTACACTCCAGCAGGATCGCCCCAATATCGGGGTTCTCCGCCACCATTCTGTGGGCAATGGCAGAGAGCTCGTCCCCCACTTTTTCATAATCCAGTCCCCCTGTGCCGGTCAGGATGTTGGGAAACTCCTCCTCATCCTGAGCCCCATATACTACACAGCGGGCCTGCATGTCCTCACTGATGCCACAGGCCTCAAACAAGGACTTTGTCAGGGTGCGGCTGTTAGCGGTCATAATACCCAATTTCTGACTGGACTTCATTCCGATCAAAGCCCACGGAACCTGTACCATTGAGGACAGGTAACAGGGAACATCTATCTGGTCCGCTACCAGTTTCTGATAATGGCCAAAGAATCCGCAGTTGGCACAGATCGCCCGGCACCCATCCATTTCCAATTGCTTTGCGGCCGCCAGAATGTTGTCCACCAGAGACATGTCGCCAGCCAAAATGTTGTCAATCCCGGACCCTTTGACCTCCATAAATTTTACCGGGAAATCATAGGTATACGCATTGGATACGTTCCCGGGGAAAAAGGGAAGATGCGCCCACAGCTGCAGAATTCCGATAGGAAATCCATTCATCAGCTGCCCAACAGTGGTATCATACCTGCGATTGGCAGTTGTCGGGCCCATATATCCCCAGTTCCGAATGATCTCGCTCATACAAATCCTCCCTGTCACCATCATGCGATCTGCAGCAAACCGCAGGCCGCCGGTTCCGCGCTTTTACTGCTTACTGCACATTCACATCTGCAGCAGCATCTTTTAAAACAAATTCTTTACTTTTTTCCGGTACGGACATACCGCAGCAGGGTCTCCTGGTCCATTCCCGCAATTCCCAGTTCTTCCAGACCACAACCCTCTTTGCGCCAATCTTTTTCGTGGACCACATTGATAATATCAATAAAGCCGTTGGTCAGCGGCATAGGTACACCAATTACCTCAGCGATAGCTGCCCATGGCACTAATCCAAAGGGAATGTCCTCCGTCAAATAGCGGCTGTCCAAACTGTTAGGACCACAGATTGGGGTCAGACCAATAGAGCCGTGCCCTTCCTTGTAAAGATCCTGCCAGGTCCACTGGTATCCCTCGGGGCGGCCTGCGAAATCCTCCATAGGACGCAGGTTGTATCCCAGCTTCTCGCCCACTGCCTTGCGCTCCTTGTCCATGGCAATGTTTAGCCGGCAGGCCGAGGGCGTCCATCCGTGCTCATACAGATAGAAACTCACCTGAGGGCGCTCAATATTGGAGATGTTGAACAGGACGGGACCCGCATGCCAATCGGGGTTCACAATGGCCAAGCCACACTCCAAAACGTCAGTATAAATCTTTTCAAAGGGGAAAAGGTCCTCGCGCATCTCATCAATAAGCTCAGCGCCCTTCTCTGCCGGCAAGAAAGCGATATTAATCGGGTTGCGGCCAAAGACGTTAACGGTATCGGACCCCTTTTCTACCAATCGGGCATCATACGGCAGATTGTTGGCATCGGCAAATACAGGGCAGTCTTCATCCCCAAACTCCTTCTTCAGCACCAATGCAGAGAATGCACCGGGATAAGTGACAACGATCTGATCTTTGTGCAGATGTCCTTTCAACAGCTTGGCATAGCCAGCATGGGAAAAAGCAGGGGCAACAATGCAGATATAGCGGCATCCCTCTACGGCCTCTGCAATATTGTCCGTAACCATGTTCAACGTTACCGGGCCCTGCAGTTCCGGAATATTGCCCTGCAGGCGGATCGTCTTTGTTTCAAACACTTTCCGCAGGCCGTCCTTGAATTGAGGCTTTTCGTACATATTGACCGTATGCCCCTTCAATGCCAGTTCCGCCGCCATTGTATGTGCGCCATTGCCTCCGCCTAAAACTGCGATTTTTTTAGGAGTCATAGTCTTTCACCTGTCCTTTACCCTTCTTCAATAAATTCTTTTCCCTGTTTTCGCCCCCGTTCGTCCGGACATTCATCGAAGAATGTTCCGCCCTTATATGCGAAAGCGGCCACATCTCACATTTAGACAAAACATGAGACGCAACCGCCCCATGACGACAGGTTGGATATTATTTACTAATAAATCATATACAACTGTCATCATTTTAGCATTTTTGACAACTTGTTTCATCATCCAAATAAAGTGAAATTTCACTTCTCTCTGACGCTTTTTTCCTACGTTTCGTACGAAAAACACTGCATCATTTTATGTGCAAACGCAAAATGCCGCCAATCCTTCAAAATCATATAAATAAAAGCTTACACCTGTTATCCTAGTGTTCGTCGAATATGGATCAGATAGAGCGTCATCACCTGGTGAAAATCATACAGATCCAAGCCGTACAACATCTTAATCCTATTAAAACGATAGACCAGCGTACTTTTGTGAATATGAAGCGCCTGCGCAGTTTGTGTAAAATGGAATTTTGACCTGCACCAATGTCCGATCAGGTCCATTACCTCATCCCACTCACCAGATCCTGCCAAAGCCCGGAAAAAATTCTCTGTAATTTTGCTGCAAATGCTCTCTGGTAAGTTGGTCGCAATACGTTCCAATGTAACATCCGCGCTGGCCAGGCAATTCTCCGATCTGATGCCCGACTGCATAACCTGCATTACAAAGCATGCGTTTTCATAGGAGGACCACATTTCCTCCAAGCAAAGGGACGGCACACCGATGGCAATACGCACATCATATCCCTCTCCGGTAATATCCGCAACAATCTCCGCACATTTTTCCCGCAGATTATCCAGTGCCACATGCTCATTCCCCCCCGGGTATGCTGCAAATACCACATACTCCATTTCACTCTGCATGCACACAAAATCCTGCTTGCCTCCAAAATATTTATATAGTTTTTCCCGCGCGAAACCGTTTATCTGCGTTCGGCTGCTGTCACCGTGCTTTCCTCCCAATTCTAGCAATATGGCCACCCGCATAATGTTCAGATCGATCCCCATCTCATAGGCGCTGTTATACACCGCCATCGGATCACGGGTCCGTTTGTCATATGTGATGATTTCCCGAAAAATGCGCTGCCGCCAGTAATCCTCCTGAATAGTATCCTGCTGCTGTGTCTGAAACCCGAGAAACACCTGCGCCATCTGCTGCATTAACAGCGCAAATTTGGATATCTCCTCCGGCGCACCTGTTACTCCAACCGTACCGATCACATTGCCATCCATAAGAATAGGAATTGTCATACCAGGTTTGGTCCCGGAAAGATATCGGACAGCATTCACATTATGGTGGGCCTTTTGGCCGCTGCGGATCACCTCCAGAGACGCTTCGTGCAGCGTCCCCACGCGCGTTTCATCGCTACAGGCCAATACATATCCCTCATCATCTGTAATAAGCACATCATGTTCAATGACCACACTGGCCGACTGGGCAAGTTTGCTGCACAAATCGCGGCTCAGTATGCTCTTGTGGCCGATAGTCCGTTTGCCTTTCGTTTCCACAAAGATCCTCCTCGCAGTCGAATACATTCTCGAAATTATACCACTGAAATTAAAAATAGGCAAAACATTCTCTTCCGTCATGGCCCTCGGTATTCCTGACATATGCCGTACCATGTATCAGCAGCAGAGTATCCATCTGCTCTGCCACCATTCTGCTGATAACAGCAGAAATATCACTAAACTTTACTCTGTATCCTTTCAGAAGTTCTGCGGACGGTATCCACAGCACAAACAACCCGGCTGGCGCATCCAACGCCAGCCGGGCCCTGAAAAAGCAGGCTGTATTTGCAGATCTTACAGGTTGTAATAGTGGGCAAACTCCGCAGGATGAGGGATCTTGGCCATCTCGGCACACTCCTTGCGCTTGCCGGCAATAAAGTTGCGAATCAGCGTCTCGGGGAACACACCGCCCTTGGTCAGGTAGTCGTGGTCCTTCTCCAGGGCATCCAGCGCCGCCTCCAGAGTGGTGGGCAGGCCCTGGAGCTTGGCCTTCTCCTCCTCGGGAAGGGTGTAGAGGTTCACATCATAGGGACCCCAGCCGTTCTCATGGGGATCAATCTTGTTCTCGATACCGTCCAGGCCAGCCATCAGCAATGCCGCGTAGCAGAAGTAGGGATTGCAGGTAGCATCGGGGTTCCGCAGCTCGAAGCGGCGCAGCTCCGGAGTCTTGGCGTAGGCGGGGATGCGAATCACGGCGCTGCGGTTGCTGGTAGCGTAGCCCACGGTGACAGGGGCCTCAAAGCCCGGCACCAGACGCTTGAAGGAGTTGGTACTGGGGTTGGTGATGGCGCACAGGGAGTGAATGTGTTTGAGAAGGCCTCCCATGAAGTAGTGGGCCTCCCGGCTCAGGTGGGCATAGCCATCGTCATCGGAAAAGACGGGCTTGCCATCCTTCATCAGCAGCATATGGACATGCATGCCGCTGCCTGCCTCACCGTAGACCGGCTTGGGCATGAGGGTGGCACTGAGGCCGTATTTGGGGGCAGTGTTGTGGATGATATACTTGATCATCATAGTGGCATCGGCCATCTTGGACATCTCACCCAGCATAGGCTCGATCTCAAACTGACCGGCTCCGCCCACTTCGGGGTGGTGGTACTTCACAGGAGTCCCCGCCGCCTCGATGTGCATGCACATCTCGCTGCGGCACTCATAGGTACGATCCAGGGGCTTGGCAATGTGGTAGTGGCCCTGGCGTGGGACAATGGCTCCGGTGCCGTTAACCCCGCTGTTCCAGTGGGCCTGCTCCGCGTCGATGGTCATACCGATGGCGTCAGGCCGCACATCCCAGGTCACACTGTCAAAGAGATAGAACTCAAACTCCGGCAGGATCAGCATGGTGTCTGCCACGCCGGTATCCCGCATATATTTCTCCGCCGCCAGAACAATGTTCCGGGGGTACTGGTCCAGAGGACGGTTGTGGGGGTAGTCGATGATCATGGCGTTGCCGGTCATGGAAAGGGTGGGGACGTCACAGAAGGGATCCACCTGAGCGGTCTCCGGGTCGGGAATAAAGACCATGTCGCTTTTTTCCACCACGGCATAGCCGTAATTGGAGGCGTCAAAACCGATACCCTCGGTCATGGTGGCCTCGGTAAAGTTTCGGGCCGGGATGGTCACGTGGCGGAACTGTCCGTTGATGTCGACCATCTTGAAATCGACCATCTGAATGTTTTCCTCTTTGATGCGCTTGATGATGTCTTTAGCGGTTACTGCCATAGTCATTACCTCGTTTCTGCCCCAGATCACTTTGTGGGCAATCATTTTTCAGGCCCGGTTTTGTACAAGATCGACAAATATTTTCCTGACAAGGCGGCTTATTTAGCGTAAAATGCTTCTGCGGTCATCATAGCAAACAATCTTTCTTCTGTCAAACATTTTATTCAAAAAAGTAATAATATTTTTTCATTACTTTTAATATTACATTTTTTGAAGCCAAGTAATCTTTAAATATTTCAAATTGTTTTTCTATTAGGTATACATTGTCTACATCACTACTTTTCAAGTATAAAATAAATTTTTAAAACATTTTTTCAAATATATTGATATAAGCATCGCCATTACCTTTCATTTTCTTACAAACTGCCTTTTTGTTATATTAATAAATTATTATTACTTTATAGAAACCTCTCTTCTCGCAGGAGGCTTTACAGTCTGTTCAGAAAGATCGTCTCCTGCAGGATCACTCTTCCCCCGCCGGCTTCTTTTTTCAGCTTAAATTAAGGTAGTTGTCGTATGATACCCTTAGGAGGGGTTGGGGTGATCAAGCATGAAAATATTAATCATTGAAGACGAAAAACTGCTGGCGGACTCCATTGGGGCCCTTCTGACAAAGAACGGCTTCTCTGTGGAGATCGTATACGACGGAGAATCCGGAGCGCAATACGCGGAGCTGGGGATCTACGATCTCCTGATTTTGGATGTAATGATGCCGAAGATGGATGGCTATGCGGTAGCCAAACGGGTCCGCTCCCTGCATCTGGGAACACCCATTCTCATGCTGACGGCCAGATCAGAGCTGGAGGATCGCATTCTTGGCCTTTACTCCGGTGCCGACTACTATCTGACCAAGCCCTTTGACACCCGGGAACTGCTGGCTTGTATCAACGCCCTGCTGCGCAGACAGGGCGCTCAGGTGGACGAACTGGTCCTGGGAAACACCTCTCTGGATCTGGCTTCCGCCACTTTGTGCTGCCATGCCAGCCGTGTCCGCCTCTCCGCCAAAGAATTTGATATCATGCGCTTTTTGCTCCAGGCCGGAGAACGAAATCTCTCCAAAGAGGCCATTCTGGCCAGAGTATGGGGATACGACTCCGATGCAGTGGAGAATCATGTGGAGGTCTATATCGGTTTTCTCCGAAAGAAGCTGACCAGCATCGGCTCCAATGTCCGCATCGAGACCATCCGCCGGCTGGGGTATCACCTGGAGGTGTGCGGAGAATGATCAAAAAGCTGCGCTTCAAATTTGTCCTCATCAACATGAGCATTGTCTCTTTGATGCTGGTGGTGATTCTGGGACTGGTTTTTTATTTTACCAGGGCCAATCTGGAGTCTGAGAGCATACACATGCTCCAGAGCATTGCGGCCCAGCCTTTTCACCTTGGCATCCCCAGCGAACAGGGTGAGGACGTGCGCCTGCCCTTTTTCACCATTCAGCTGGGCCCCCGCGGCGAACCGGTCGCCACCGGCGGTGGCTACTATGACCTGTCCGACAGCGAATTCCTTCAGAATCTCGTGGAAGAGGCCTTCTCCTCTCCTCAGAAGCTGGGGGTAATCCCTGCCTACAATCTTCGCTACTATCGGGCTGGCACCCCAGTCAACCAGTATCTGGTCTTTGCCGACACATCCAGTGAGGAGGCCACCTTGCAAAGCTTGGTACAGACCTGTCTGGTGATCGGCTGTGTGAGCTTTTTTCTCTTCCTATGGATGAGTATTCTTCTGTCCAAATGGGCGGTCAAACCGGTGGAGCTGGCCTGGAAGCAGCAGCGGCAGTTTGTGGCAGACGCCTCCCATGAGCTCAAGACTCCCCTGACAGTCATTCTTACAAACGCCGAGCTGGCGCAAAATCCGGACTACAGCCCGGAGAGCCGAGACCGCTTTCTCTCCAGCATTCAGACGGTCTCCCACCAGATGAAGGGACTGATCGAGCAGCTGCTGCAGCTGGCCCGGGCAGACCACACCGACACCAGGGGTACTTTTACGCAGATCGATCTCAGCAAGCTGGTATCCGACAGTCTGCTGCCCTTTGAGCCCATATTCTTTGAGGCCGG
>ENA-OPDJ01001336-OPDJ01001336.1-human-gut-metagenome-genome-assembly--contig:-NODE-1336-length-13661-cov-3.399456_pt1 | contig 13661 bp, 10 predicted proteins | sample MGYA00241621_ERZ501505 | MGnify/ENA primary metagenome ERZ501505 (study PRJEB25962, sample SAMEA2042624) | human gut metagenome | biome: human gut; feature: human-associated habitat; material: faeces... | reverse complement strand
ACGCCGAGTGCCTCGGCGAGCTCGGCGCCGGAGCGTGGACCGTCGTCGAGCGCCCGCAGGAGCTGTCTCTGTCTCTTGCTGATCATGCCGCTACGAGCGGATGCCGGCGAGCATCCGCTCCATCCCCCTTTCGACCTTCAAGCGCGAACAGGCGAGATTCATGCGCAGGTACCCAGCACCGCCGTACGTCTCGCCCGACATGATGCCCACATGGCCCACCTCAACGAGCCGGCGCTGGAGCTCGGCCGCATCCAACCCCAGGCCCGAGGCATCCATCCAGGCAAGATAGGTCCCCTGCGGCACCGCAAAGCGGATCTCGGGCAGATTGGCGGCAAGGAAATCCTTGAGCGCCTGCATGTTGCCGCGAATATAGGCCACAAGCTCGTCCACATACTCGGAGCACGAGCGATACGCCGCCATCTGGGCAGTCATCCCCAAGATACTCACGCTCGACAGGGCGTTTTTTTTGCTTGAGCTCAAACAGGAAGCGTTCGCGCAGGTCATCGTCGGGGATGAGCGCATAGGACCCGATGAGCCCGGGCGTGTTGAACGTCTTGGAGGCCGAACACAGCAGCGCCACGCCCTCGCGCGTGATGTTCGTCACGGGTGTGTAGGGAGTTTCGCCCAGAATCATATCGCGATGGATGTCATCCGAAATGAGAAAGACCCCGTTGGCATGGCAGAGCTCCACAATACGAGCAAGCTCGCCTGCCGTGAAGACCTTGCCTGTGGGGTTATGCGGGTTGGTGAGCAGCATAACCTTTGCCTCGGGGCGGGCAAGCGCCACCTCAAGGGCATCCCAATCGAGGCCGTAGCCGTCCATGGCGCTCGCCTGAGCAACGGCCACAAGCTCGCGCCCGTTGCCCTCAATCAGGCCGTAGAAGGCGTCGTACATGGGAGTGAGCGTCACCACGGCGTCATTCGGCTCGCTCACCAGACGAATGACCGTCGCGGCCGAGAAGATGACGCTCGGGCTGTACACTACCCAGTCCATGTCCACGTGGGACGCCCCGTCCCTGGCAAACCAGCCGGCAACACTACCCTTGTAGTCACTATGGTTCCAGCGGGTATAGCCAAAGATGGGGTGTTCCATGCGGGCGCGGAGGGCATCCATGACCTCGCCGGGCACGGCGAAGTCGGTGTCCGAGATGGAAAAGGGAAGCACGTCTGCGCTGCCAAACCGGTCGGCCGCATAGTCCCATTGGGTGCTGTAGGTACCCATTCTGTCGATGACGCGATCGAAGTCGTAACGCATTTCCCCATTCCTTTCATTGAAACCTGCGGAGCCGCCGAACAGACCGGCGACCCCGCAGGACTAATTATTCTATCGAGACTTAGGCGTTCTGAGCCTTGCGCTTCTTCATCCAAGCGGACTTGAAGACGATGATGAGGGCGATGTTCAGGACCAGACCCACAGCGACGGCGATGTAGTAGCTGGTCGCCGGGTAGATGAGGCCCAGGAATGGATCGAAGATGCCGATGCCCGGAGCGATGCGCTGGACGCCAAGGGCCATGGAGATGGCACCGGCGACGCCGCCGGCGATGACGTTCGCGGAGATCATAGGCAGGGGTGCGGCCAGGGCATAGGGGATAGCCGGCTCGGTGGCGACGGTTGCGCCGACAATGAGCGCAGGGATTGCGGAGTCGCGCTCGGCCTGCGTGAAGAGCTTCGGACGGATCCAGGTAGCGATGGCAGCGGCCATCGGCGGAAGGACCGTCACGACGCCTACGATGCCGTACCAGTCGTACACGCCGGAGCCCAGCAAGGAGAAGGAGAAGAACCAAGCGGCCTTGTTGACCGGGCCGCCCATGTCGAAGGCGAGCATGGCGCCTACCAGGAAGGCGGCGACGAGCTTCATCGAGCTCGGGATAGAGCTCAACAGGCCGACGAAGGCGTTCATAAGCCAGGACATGGCCGGGCCGATGATATAGTACGTGCCCAGGCCAAAGATAAAGAGCGTCACGACCGGGATGATCAGGAAGCCGAGCAGGGACTGGAAGTTCTTGCCCAGGTTGATCTTTTTCATCGCCTTGACGAAGTAGCCGATTGCAAGGCCAATTACGCAGGCGCCAAGGAAGCCAGCGCCGACCTCGGTGCCGAGCAAGTCGGTGCTGTTGGCGAGGTAGCTGCAGATGAAGGCGGGCATGATAGCGGGCTTATCGCCGATGGCGTTGGCGATAAAGGCGCCCATCATCGGAATCATGAACGTGAATCCCAGGCCGCCGATGGTGTTGAGCACCCAGGCGAGCGAAGCCATCTGGCCGTCGCCGGGGGCCACGTTGGGCGCGCCGAACTGGGCCATGATGGAGCCGATGGCCATGAGCACGCCGCCGCCGATGACAAACGGCAGGGCCGCGGAGACGCCGGCCATGAGGTAGCTCATGATGCCGGTGGTGACGCTCTCCTGCTTGGCGCCAAGCTTGACCGCGGAGGCCTGGAAGACCTTGGCCTCACTCTCAAGGTTACCCATAAGGCTGTCGATGCGCTTGAGGGCCTCGGAAACGGGCACTTCAACGACCTTCTTGCCGTCGAAGCGAACACGATCGTCATCGTTCATGCCGCGACCGAGCGCGAGGACGACGTAGTCGGCCTCCTTGATCTGCTCGGGCGTAAGCTTGTTCTCGACGCCGCTGGCACCCTGGGTCTCGACGTGAACCTCATAACCCAGCTCGATGCCCTTCGTCTTGATCGCCTCGGCCACCATGTAGGTGTGTGCAATGCCGGCCGGGCAGTTGGTGACGGCCACGATTGACTTTGCCATATGCTTCTCCCCTCTTTCCTTTCACACGGGGTTGAACATTACCTGCTATCCGACGACGCCCTGGATGAGGGCGCACACGTCTTCGATGGAGTCGCCCTTGAGATGGTCGACGAAATCCTTGTGCACGAGGCGACGCGCCAGTTTGGCGAGCAGCTGCAGATGGGTGTCGCTGCCACTCTCGGGGACAAGGATGTTGATGACCGTGTCGACGGGAGCGTCGTCGAGCGCGCGCCACTCGACGGGCGCGGTCAGGCGCGCGAAGAGAATGGCGGGGGTACTGACGTTGGCGCTCTTGGTATGCGGGACAGCCACGCCGTTGCCAAAGCCCGTAGAAGCCTCGGCCTCGCGCTCATGAAGGTCGGAGACGATAGCGGACGCATCGGCGGCGACGCCCAGTTCCACGGCCTTCGCGGCGAGGGCCTCGAAGACGGCGTTCTGGTCGGCGGCGTCGACGGCATCGAGCGTGTGTGTCGAATCGAACAGTGCCATGTCTGCCTCCTCTCGTTTGTTGTCGTTTCTCTACGCCTTTTAGTTTAGGAGGTATGGGCAAACCGCTTAACGGGCGCTTTGTCACCCGCGGTGTGCACGTCCGGGCCCCTCATACGCCAAAGAGTCACCCGCGTGCCCCGATTACGCCGCTTTTGTCACCGGGGAGGTGGGCAGGCTCCGAGCGCCTGGCTCGCATCGCACGCCGAATGATACAGCGTTAGACAAACGGCTCGTTGCAGAAGAAAAGCCCGCTCCGGAACCTTGTCCGGAGCGGGCCACAACCGTCCCCAACCCAAATTGGAGTTATGTCACGCGACGTTACGCGCGGGCTTGCTACCTTCCCGCGTTGTACAGCTCCACGAGCTTGGCCTGAACGTCATAGGGAACCTGCTCGTAGCCAGCGGGCTTCATGGTAAAGTCGCCCGTGCCGCGCGTGATAGAGCGTAGGCGCGTCGAATAATCCGTCAGCTCTGCCAGCGGCGCCTGAGCAATGACCACGGTATCGCCGCGCTCATCGGTCTCCATACCCGTCACGCGACCGCGCGAGGCCGAGATGTCGCCCATCACAGCGCCGGCGTAGCTCTCGGGGATAGTCACCGTGATTTCCTCGATGGGCTCCAGCACCACCGGGTCGGCATCGGCGCATGCCTTGCGCAGGCCGATGCGAGCCGCCGCACGGAACGCCATCTCGTTGGAGTCGACGCTGTGATACGAGCCGTCGTACACAGCCACGCGAATGCCCGTGAGCGGGTAGCCGGCAATGATGCCGTCCTTCATGGTCTCCTGGACACCCTTGTCCACGGCAGGGATCAACGAACGTGGAATACGGCCGCCTACGACCTCGTCCACAAACTCATAGCCATCGCTCGTGCCGTCGGGCCCAATGAGCGGCTCAACGCGCAGCCAGCAGTCGCCGTACTGACCGGCACCGCCTGTCTGCTTCTTGTGGCGGCCCTGGGCACTTGCCGTGCGGCGAATGGTCTCACGATACGGAATACGGATCGGCACGCTCTTGGCAGCGACCTTGGTGCGGTCCTCCAAACGGTTGAGCAGCACCGAAACCTGCGCCTCACCAACGGCGGAGATGATAGTCTGGCCCGTCTCCTCGTCACGATCGATGCTCATGGTCGGATCAGCCTTGCACGCCTTCTCGATAAACGTATAGAGCTTCTCTTCGTCGCCACGGTTCTCGGCCTCGATGGCAATGCGGTACTGCGAGTTGGGAAACTTAAACGCCGCCGCCTCGACCTTACCGGTAATGGAGAGTGTGTCACCCGTCTCTGCCGCCAACTTGGGCGCCACGATAATGTCGCCGGCATAGGCATGGCCAACCTCGGTCATATCGCGGCCGCACATCACATACAGGTGAGCCAGACGGTCGCCCTTGCGCGTGCGCGCGTTGACCAGCTCAAGGCCCGGCTCAAGCGTACCCGTCAGCACCTTGATAAAGCTGATGCGACCCTGCTGCGGATCGGCCAGCGTCTTAAACACAAACGCCACCGGACGGTCATCGTCGCTCGAAATCTTGAGCGAATCACCGTCGATGAGCGGCATCTCGCCGTAGTCCGTCGGCGCCGGGAAGTATGTGGCGATGTCGTCCATCAGCGAGTTGACGCCCTGCTCCTTAATGCAATCGCCCGCAAAGACCGGCACAAAGATGCGCTCGGCGATCGCCTTCGACAGCAGGCCTTCAAGCTCCTCCTGCGTCAGCGTCTCCTCGCCTTCCAAGTACTTCATCATCAGTTCATCGTCAGCCTCGGCCACCAGCTCGCACAGATGGTCATGGGCTTCCTCGGCCTGGGCACGATACTCCTCGGGAATCTCCGACTCAACGGCTTCGGTGCCGTTGCAATGGCGCGCCTTCATGCGCACCAGGTCGATGATGCCGTCAAAGTCCTCGCCCTCGCCCCAGGGAAGGGTCACGGCGCCCAGGCGCGTGCCAAAGCGCTCCTGCAGCAGGTCCATCGTGGTCGCAAAGCTGGCCTCGGAGCGCGACAGGCGGTTTACGAACACCGCACGCGCCAGGCGCAGGTCCTCGGCGGCATACCAGAGCTTAACCGTCGTAGGCTGCGGGCCGGCCTCGGCGTCGACCACAAACAGAGCCGTCTCGCAGACGCTCATCGCGGCAAAGGCGTCGCCGATAAAATCGGGGTAGCACGGGGCATCGAGCACATTGATGCGCGCGCCCTTCCAGTCGATCGGCGCGATGGTCGTCGAGATGGAAAATGCACGCTTGACCTCTTCAGGGTCATAGTCGAGCGTGGGCTTGGTGCCGTCGTGGCCGCCCAGGCGGGCGGTCTTGCCGGAAAGGTGGAGCATGGCCTCGGCGAGTGAAGTCTTGCCCACCCCGCCTTGGCCTACGAGCACCACGTTCCTTACGTTACCGGTCTTGGGAGCACCCATGATGACCTCCTTGCAGGGCCGCGCGCAATGCGCGACGCCAACGGGGAGAGTTCGCGGTCGGTGCCATCCCGGGAGCAGCATGGTCGGCAGCCGAGCCGACTCACCCTCCAAATGTCCTATGCCACCACCCTACCCTCACGGGCGGCTGTCCATGCATACCTTTCGGCGCACGTATGAATACAGGCGGCGAGAGGAAGAGACAAGCTTGTGAGGCGATTATTGAACCCCGTCGATGCAAACAAAAAGCCGCCACAGACCGTAAGACCTGCGGCGGATTCGCCTCAATTAATAGTTGAGTAAATACCTGAGCCTACCCCTCGATACGGCTCAAGAACTCACGGGTACGTTGCTCACGCGGGTGATTGATAACCTGCTCGGCCGGACCCTCCTCGACAATGCGGCCTCCGTCCATAAAGACCACGCGATCGGCAACATCGCGCGCAAACTGCATCGCGTGGGTCACGATCACCATCGTCATATTCTGCGCGGCAAGGTCTTTAATGACACGCAGCACCTCGGCCGTTAGCTCGGGATCGAGCGCCGAGGTCGGCTCGTCAAAGAACAAGATCTCCGGGTCGAGCGCTAGGGCGCGGGCGATACTCACGCGCTGTTGCTGACCGCCCGAAAGCTCACACGGAACCTTGTTCTCGTTGCCCACAAGCCCCATCTGCGCGATCAACTCGCACGCACGTGCCTCTGCCTGCTCGCGCGGGCGCTTAAGAACGCGGATCGGCGCATCGGTGATGTTTTTCATCACGGTATAGTGCGGGAACAGATTGTAGTTCTGAAACACCAGGCCAAATCGCGAGCGCGCCTGCCTGGGCACATCGCCCTTCGCATAGACCGCGCCCGAACCCGCATCCGTCGCAACGGCAAGGTCACCAAACGAGAGCGAGCCTCCGTCGAGCGTCTCGAGCAGCGTGGCACACCGCAGCAGCGTGGACTTGCCGCCACCCGAAGGCCCGATAATCGCCACGACCTCTCCACGCTTTACCTCGAGCGAGATATCCTTGAGCACCTCATTGCCGCCAAACGCCTTACGTGCGTTTTCGATTTTCATCACTGAGTTAGTCATGATAATAGTCCAGCTTCTTTTCGGCGGCGCCCAGCAGCATCTCGACCACAAAGTTAAAGACCCAGTAAATCAGCGCCGCGATCGCAAACGGCACCATGCTCACCTGCGAGGCGACCAGCGCCTTGGCCGTCGAGAACATCTCACCCACGCCAATGGCAAACGCCAGCGACGTGTCCTTGACCAGCGTGATGATCTCGTTGCCCATCGCAGGCAGAATACGCTTGGCGACCTGCGGTATCACGATATACAGAAACGTCTGCACGCGCGAATAGCCCAGCACCTCGGCAGCCTCGTATTGACCGCGCGGAATGGACTGCAAGCCCGAGCGATAGATCTCGGCAAAGTAACCGGCGTAGTTGATGATGAACGCCACGACGCACGCCGTCCACTTGGAATCGGGCGTGAGCGAAATGCCAAACACGTAGTACGGGGCAAAGTAGATGGCAAACATCTGCAGCATGAGCGGCGTACCGCGCATGACCGAAATGTAGATGCGCGCAATCCAGCGAAGCGGCGCGATTTTGCTCATGCGCATAAACGCCACGGGGATTCCCAGCGGAATCGACCCCAGCAGTGTCAGCACAAACAACTGCAAGCTGACCAAGAATCCCTGGCCAAGCATCTGCATCATGACCTGAATAGACATTACTTGAGCACCCAATTATCGAAAGACAAACCATAGCTTGAATATTTATCGCAGAGGTCCTTGACCGTGCCGTCCTCGTAGAGCGCCTTGAGCGACTCGGCTACAGCATCGGCCGACTTGGTGTCGCCCTTCTTAAAGCCAACGGCGTAGTGCTCGCTGGACAGCGGCTCATCAAGCTGCGTATAGGCATCGGGCTTGGCGGCAAGCTGATACTGGGCAATCGAAAGATCGCACGCCACGGCATCGACCGCGCCGCTCTCGAGCTGCATAAAGGCCGTGTTGTACTCGCCGATCGTGTCGAGCGTGGCAAACGTCGCTGCCAGATCCTTCTGGTCACCCTCAAGCACGTCCTGCGCAGCGGAATCAGTCTGGGTAATCACAGTCTTGCCGGCAAGATCGTCCCAGCCCTTGATGCCCGCATCCTTCTTGACCACCAGCACCTGCTCGTTGAGCATGTACGGCTCGGAGAACGTGTAGTCGTCCTCACGGCCCTCCATGGTAAAGCCGTTCCAGATGCAGTTGATGGCGCCCGAGTTAAGCAGCGTATCCTTGGCGTCCCAGTCGATGGCCTCGTATTTGACCTCCCAGCCCTGCTTATCGGCAACAGCCTTGGCCAGATCGAGATCAAAGCCGGTGTACTCGCCATCGTCGCCCACAAAGCCGTACGGAGGATAGGACTTATCAAAGCCCACCACGAGCTTCTTGGACTCCGCAGCGCCCTTCACATCCTTGGCTGCAGCAGAACCGGCAGCGGAACCCTTACCGGCACCACCACCGCAGCCTACCAGGCCAAGACCTAGAACCGTAGCGAGCGAACCGGCTAGACCAACAAACTGACGACGAGACATATCGGTATTCATGGTATTCCCCCTTGGTGGCACTTTAGTTAGGTAAAGTGAGTCATGTAACGTTCAGAATCATACACTTTAGCGTGATAGAGCACAAGGGAGGGGTTGCCCGCTGGGCTCCGGGGCGGGGGTTAAGTTTCCTGCTCTACAGTCCTGCTCACGACGGAGGCCACATTAAGTGGCCTCCTGTTCGTGCGGAACTCGCGATAAACTTAACCCCCGCCCCGGAGCCCAGCGGGCAATCATCGTTGTACCTATCACTGATACCAATAAACCGCTTGCATATCGTCTGTTGGCTTGGCACGGTACAATGCTTGTAGCTTTAAATTAATAAATTAGTGGGGTTAATTCATGGCAGAATCTCGTGCGGAGCGTAAGGCTCGTCGTGCTTTGATCGAAGCAGCTGAGGGGTCGGAGGAGAAAAAATCTTCTAAGAAATCCAAGTCGTCTCAGGACGCGAAGGGTAAGTCGGCCAAGGGCAAGGCTAAGGCCAAGCGTCCCGGCTCTCGTCGGAACGAGGATAAGGCATCTCAGACTCGCTCCAAGCGCTCGCATAAAGATCAGGTTTCGTCTGCGCGTAAGGCTGTGGACCCCAAGTCTCCCTGTTCGATCATGAAAGCTTGCGGTGGGTGTACGGCGCTCAATCGTCCTTATAAGAAGCAGTTGGCAACCAAGCAGGCCGCCATGGAGGAGCTTTTTGCTACCCTTTGCGAGCGCGAGGGCATTAGCGTCGACCCCATTCGCGGTATGGGCGTCACCCTGGGCGACCCGGGCAAATATCCTGCGCCGCGCGGTTTTCGCCATAAGGCCGCCACTCCCTTTGCTCCCGGTAAGGAGGGTGCTGTCCGTTGCGGTTTCTTTGAGCGCGGCACGCACAAGATCGTTGCCGTACCCGAGTGTCCTGTCGAGGCACCGGGTGCCCGTCAGATTCTCAACGGCATCGCACGCGAAGCTGAGCGGCTGCATATTCCCGCCTTTAATGAGGACAAGCATCTTGGTTTGCTTCGCTATGCCGTCGTCCGCTGCGGCTGGCGTACCGACCAGGTCATGGTCACGCTCGTGACCGCTCAGCGCGACTTGCCGCATGCGCAGGAGTTCTTTGAGGCTGTCGCCGCACTCGATCCGCGCATCGTCACCGTCGCCCAAAACATCAACGGACGTCCCGGCAACGCCATCCTCGGCGAGGAAGCCCGCATTGTATATGGCGCCGAGTGCATGCGCGACCAGCTGCTCGGCTGCGAATTCGACATCTCCCCCACCGCGTTTTATCAGACCAACCCGCAACAGACCGAGCTGCTCTATCAGCTCGCTATCGACGGCATGGATTTGCACCAGGGCGATGTGCTCATGGATGCCTACTGTGGCAGCGGTACCATCGGTCTTTGCGCAGCTAAAGATGCCCAGAACAAGGGTATCGGCATTATGCTGCTCGGCGTGGAGCGCAACCCGGCGGGCATTGCCGACGCACGCCGCAATGCCGAGCTCAACGGCCTCACCCGCAGCGCTTGGTTTATGGCCGACGACGCCACCGATTACATCCTGGATGCCGCCGATAACAACGAGCGGGTCGATGTCCTTTCCATCGATCCGCCGCGCGCCGGCTCCACGCCCGAGTTCCTCGAAGCTGCCTGCGCGCTTAAGCCGCGCCGCATCACCTATATCAGCTGCAACCCCGTAACTCAAGAGCGCGACCTGCATCAGCTCCTCGACGGAGGCTATTGCCTGCTCAAGATCACGCCCGTCGACATGTTCCCTCACACCGACCACACCGAAACCGTAGCGGTCCTCGAACGCCGCTAACCAACCTCAGTAGATTTTTGGGACAAGAAAGGGGGCGACCCGCCTGGGCCGCCCCCTTCGCTTGGTTTATAAACTCCGCTACATCCCATTGCGCAGATCGCACACGCCGGCTGCCGCCATCTCGCGCAGCAGCGTCTCGCGGTCGCGCGTCACGATCAAATCCAGCGGGAAGTGAATCTCGTCGAGCATCTTGCGCGCGTGATCGAGCTTGCCAATGGCCATGCCAATGTGGGCATCGGTCGACACGCCAATGCCCACGCCCAGCTCGGCGCAGCGCTCGGCAATCTTGCGGCATACGGCCCAATGCTCAGTGTCGACACCGTGTTCAAGACTATGGTTGTTGATCTCGATAATCTTGTGCTTGGCCTTAGCTGCCAACAGCACCTCGTCGATATCGAACGGCACACCCGAACGCCCCGTGTGACCCAGCATGAACACCTTGGGGTGCTCCAGGGCATTGATATACATCTCGGTCGTCTGGGCCAGCGTCGCGCCCTCAGCAATCTGCGGATTATGCACGCTTGCAACCAAATAATCCAAATTACGCGTAACCAAATCGAACAGCGAATGCTGACGGCTGTACGAATCGCCGGCAATATCGAGCGTGACAGGAGTGTCCTCGCCAAACAGGCTTCCGTCCAGCGAAACGATATCGGCCTCGGCACCACGCAGCACCAGCACGCCGCTCCAAATGCGCGGCCAGATATCCTGGTTGATAAAGAACTGGTAACTGCGCAGGTCATTGGGGCAAGCCGTAACCATAGAGCTCAAATGGTCGGCAGATCCGAGCACCTGCAGACCACGCTCTGCCGCCCAGTACACATTCTCCTCAATGGTCGAATATGCATGCGCAGAGAACATCGTATGGGTATGAATGTCACAAGAAAGCAGGTAGGGCATCAGGTCTCCTTATCTGGCACGGCCGTCGCTTATATTCATTGTACGCATAGCCTTCGATAGTCGTAAAACCACTCCATCCCAAAGACACAACGTCCATGACAACGGGGTCCGGCTTAACACCAAACCCCGTTTCACGTAAAACATTGTAGGCAGAGCGCTTTACTTTTAACGATACTCGTCCGCCAACTGTTTCCAAGCGGGTAGCGAATTGACAATCGTTTCGTAGCTCACGCAATAGCCCAGGCGGAACCAACCCGGCATACCAAAGCTGTCCGAGGGAACCGCAAGCAACTCATACTTCTTTGCGCGCTCGCAAAACGCATTCGCATCGGGCTCGAGTGCCTTCACCCACAGGTAGAAAGCACCGTCCGGCTCAACATAGGTATAGCCGTAGTCCGTCAAAGCATCGGTGAGCGCCGTGCGGTTGCGGGCATAGGCCCCGACATCACTCGGCTCATCGATGCAATCGATGATCACGCGCTGAAAGAGTGCCGGTGCGCATACAAAACCCAGCGTACGGGCAGCGCCCGCAACAGCCGGCATCAGACGGGCAGCCTGCGGATTGGTGTTGGGAACCAAGATCCACCCCACGCGCTCACCCGGCAGCGACAGCGACTTGGAATACGAGTAGCACACGATGGTGTGCTCGTAGATCGAGGGCACCCAAGGCACCTCGGCACCGTACACGATCTCGCGGTACGGCTCATCCGAGATGAGCATAATCGGATTCTCGGGATCGCGCTGAGCGTTGGCCTCGCGCAGAACATTGGCCAGTCGCGTCAGCGTGTTGCGTGTATATACGGCACCAGTCGGATTGTTGGGCGAGTCGATGATGACGGCAGTCGTCTTATCGGTAATCGCCTTGAGCACGTTGTCCACGCTCAGCTGGAACGTATCTTCATCGGCGAGCGCCTCAACACACGTACAGCCGGCCTTCTCAATCCAAACGCGATACTCCGGAAAGTACGGGGCGATAACAATAACCTCGTCGCCCGGGTTCGTAACGGCGTTGAGCGTGCAGGTGAGCGAAGCCGCGGCACCCACCGTCATAAAGACGTCCTTACCCTCATAGTTCGTTCCAAAGCGGCGGTTGAGCGATTCGGCGACGGCTGCTCGACATTGCGGCAGGCCCGGAGCGGGGGTGTAGCCGTGCAACTGGTCACTCGGCAGCTCCAGGGCCTTCTTAATGGACTCCGCCACAGCAGCGGGTGCCGGAACGCTCGGATTGCCCAGCGAAAAATCAAATACGTTTTCCGCACCGATCTGCGCCTTGCGCTCAAGGCCATAGCTAAAAATCTCACGGATGATGGAGCTTTCCGCACCGCGAGCATACATAGTTTCGTTGATCATCTGTTCCCCTTTCGCATAGGCGCTATTGTACGCTTTAGCCGAGCAAAGTGCCGCAGCAATGTTGATTGGGGACAGACTTAAATGCGTGAAAACGCTCATTTAAGTCTGTCCCCAATCAACAGACGGCCCCATATCGCTCAAAAGAAAAAGCCTCCGCAGGTTTCCCCGCAGAGGCTTTCGCCACAAAGGCTATTTGTCGGCGTCGGTGTCGGCACCGGCATTGACGGCACAGTCATCGCCGGCATCATCGGATGCGGCTTCGGCATCCTCCTGCATGGCCGCCTGCGCAAATGCCGCGGCATCGGCCGCCAGCTCCTCCTCGCTCATACGAGGCGCACGCTTCTTGGTCGGCATGCCGGCCGCCTTGGCATTGCGCTCCTCCTTGGCCGCCAGGATATCGCCCTCGCGCTCAAGGTAGGCGTCCCACTCGTTGTCGAGCAGGGCATTCACGGCGTCGCCTTCGACGGTCTCGCGCTCAAGCAGCACCTTGGCCATCAAATCGAGCTGGTCGCGACGGGCATCCAAAATCTCGACCGCACGACGATGGGCCTCACGCATAATGCGCTGGACCTCGATGTCGATGCGGCGCGCCGTCTCCTCGGAGTAATCCTGGTGATCGGCGTAATCGCGACCAAGGAACACCTGATGTTGCGCCTCGCCAAACACTTGCGTGCCCAGCTCCTCGCTCATGCCCAGACGTGTAACCATCTCGCGCGCCATCTTGGTCGCACGCTCCAGGTCATTGCTCGCGCCCGACGTGATGTCATCGCACATGAGCTCCTCGGCAACGCGACCGCCCAAGAACACGGCAAGCTCGTCGAGCATCTCGTTCTTGGTCTTGAGGAAGTGGTCCTCCTGCGGAAGCTGCAGCGTGTAGCCCAGAGCCTGACCGCGGCTGACGATCGAGATCTTGTGGACCGGATCGGAGTGCTCCAGGATGTGGCCCACCAGGGCGTGACCGCTCTCGTGGTAGGCAATCGTGGTGCGCTCGGCCTCGGTCATCACGCGACCCTTGCGCTGCGGTCCGGCAATCACGCGCTCCATCGACTCCTCGACCTCGTCCATCGAGATCACGGAACGATGACGGCGAGCGGCCAGCAGCGCAGACTCGTTGAGCAGGTTCGCCAAATCGGCACCAGTAAAGCCAACGGTCATCTGGGCGAGCTTCTCAAACTTAACGTCCTCGTCCATCGGCTTGTTCTCGGCATGCACGCGCAAAATCTGCTCGCGGCCCTTCACGTCCGGACGGTCGACCGTAACCTGACGGTCAAAACGGCCGGGACGCAGCAGCGCCGGATCCAGAATGTCGGGGCGGTTGGTGGCGGCGATCAGGATGACCGACTCGCTCTCCTCAAAACCGTCCATCTCGACCAGCAGCTGGTTGAGCG
>ENA-OPDJ01001324-OPDJ01001324.1-human-gut-metagenome-genome-assembly--contig:-NODE-1324-length-13775-cov-2.610058_pt1 | contig 13775 bp, 13 predicted proteins | sample MGYA00241621_ERZ501505 | MGnify/ENA primary metagenome ERZ501505 (study PRJEB25962, sample SAMEA2042624) | human gut metagenome | biome: human gut; feature: human-associated habitat; material: faeces... | reverse complement strand
CATTTCTTCACATATAATTGAAAAGATCATATCATTCTGGGCTTCGGGAACGAAGCCCAGTTTTTGTATGCTGTTGCCAATGCCTCTGCCAAAAAGGCCGCCGCTTCCGATAGCGTAAAGTCCCTGGATCGTCTGAAATCCTTTTTCATATTTTTCCGGTTCGCGCCAGATTGCGAGACGTTCCAGACGATAGCTTTCCGCAGCAAGAAAGATCGCGATAAAACCGATGCCGGCTCCACCAAGTGCTGCAAACTGTATATAGCGAGGGCTGGCAGCGAAAATCAGGATAACTCCGATTCCCAGGATGATGATGGCAGTACTCAGGTTGTTAGAGCCAACAAGGCCTACGATTGGAAGCAGTGTGAGCATAGTGCGGCACATAAACCAGAACCCGTCTGTTCGTTTATGGGATCTTTCAATCTGCCAGGTCAGAAAAAGCACAACGGAAACTTTGGCAAACTCAGAAGGCTGGAAAGAAAGAGGACCGAGATTCAGCCAGCGCTTTGAACCGTTGATCTCCTGTCCGAAAAGCAGAACGGCGGTGGACAAGAGCATGGAAAGCAGGTAGGCGGCCGGTGCAAGACGGACGAAAAAGTGATAGTCAATGGAAGAAACCAGATACATGGTACCAAGTCCGAGAGCTGTGGCAAAAAGTTGTTTCTTAAAATAATAGGCAGAGTCGTGAAAACGCACTCTGCCATTATATTCACTGGCACTGAAAAGAATGAGCAGTCCAAAAGTAGCCAGAATAAGAACAAGAGTCAGCATGATCGAATCTGCTTGATGTGTAGAATGGGGTTGTTTGTCCTGTGACATGGCAGACTCCGAGAGGCTTTTATTTAAAGGTATAGATATAATTCAAAAAATATGCATGAGGGATTGTACAAAAAGAGCTGTGTGTTATAATTTACAATATACTAATGGAAGACGAGGAGTATTTATGTCCTATATAGAAAATCTGGAAAAGCAGTTGTTTGAGATGCAGGATCTGAAATATCGGGATTTCCACAGTAAATTATTGCCGGGTATTGACAGGGAAACCATTATAGGAATCCGTACACCGATGCTCCGCAAGTTTACAAAAGAATTTGCAGAGACACTGGAAGCAGAACTTTTTCTGAAGGATCTGCCACACCGATATTATGAAGAGAATAATATGCATATGATGATCATAAGCTGGATCAAAGACTATGAGGTGTGCCTGAAAGAAGTGAAAAAACTGCTTCCATATGTAAATAACTGGGCAACCTGTGACCTTCCGGCACCAAAGTGTTTTGCGAAGCATAAAGAAGAGCTGCTTCCGGAAATCAGAAACTGGATCTCATCGGGAGAAACTTATACGATTCGTTATGGAATCGGTATGCTGATGAATTTTTATCTGGATGAAGATTTCAGACCGGAATATCTGAAGCTGGCAGCAGATATACGGTCTGAAGAATATTATGTAAACATGATGATCGCCTGGTATCTTGCGACGGCCCTTGCAAAGCAATGGGAGTCGACCATTCCGTATATCGAGGAACGACGTCTGCCGGAATGGGTACACCGTAAGACCATTCAGAAGGCGGTGGAGAGCTACCGGATCACACCAGAGCAGAAGGCATATTTAAAGAGTTTCAGATAGAAGGAATAAGTGAAATCATTCCTCATCTACCCAGACTGGCAGAGGAAGATTATTTTCCAGCGCATGTTTGATTTCAGAGTAGTATTCTACTTTGTGATGGACATGTGCTGAATCTTTTTGAAGCTGGATCAGCTTTTCATTTACAATTTGTTCCTGATCTTTTAGAAGAGAGATAATTTTATCAATGTGAGCTGCTTCATCTGCCTCATATATAAAAAATTTTCGAAGTTGTGGGATAGTCATTCCTGTGCGTTTGAAACAGTTGATACATTTAAGACGTTCAACATGTTCATCACTGTATATACGTTGTCCGGAAGAGGATTTGGGTACTTCTGGAAGGAGTCCTTCACTTTCGTAATAACGAAGTGTAGATGATGGTAACTCAAACATTTCGGATATTTCTCTGATCGTATAGTTTTTCATTAGATGCGATACCTCCTGTAAAAAATTAAATGCCGAATCACAAATTTACTTTTATATAAAATTCTTGACTTCAAGTATACTTGAAGTGCTAATCTTTGTAAAGAGAAGTAAATATATTCGTATTGGGAGGAAAAGAATATGTACACTGCGTCTAAAGAAAGATACACAACCATGGAATACGATCATTGTGGAAACAGTGGTCTGATGCTGCCAAAGGTGTCACTGGGATTATGGCATAACTTTGGAGACACCGCAAATTTTGAAAATATGAGAAAGCTTTGTTTTACGGCTTTTGATAGTGGAATCACACAGTTTGACCTGGCAAATAATTATGGTCCGGAACCAGGAAGTGCAGAAAAGAACTTTGGCCGCATTCTGAAAGAAGATTTGGGCGTTTATCGTGATGAGCTGATCATTACAACAAAAGCCGGATATGAGATGTGGGATGGCCCTTATGGGAACTGGGGAAGCCGCAAGTATCTTCTTGCCAGCCTGGATCAGAGTCTGAAACGTATGGGCCTTGATTATGTAGATATTTTCTATCATCACAGAATGGATCCGGATACACCGCTTGAAGAGACCATGGGTGCACTGGCAAGTGCAGTACAGAGCGGCAAGGCAATTTATGTCGGACTTTCCAATTATGATGGAGAGACATTAAAGAAGGCTACTGCAATTCTGAAGGATCTGCATTGTCCGTTTGTAATCAATCAGAATCGTTATTCAATTTTTGACCGTACAGTTGAAAAGAATGGACTGAAGGAAACGACTGGTGAACTTAAGAAAGGTCTGATCACATTCAGCCCGCTTGCACAGGGACAGCTGACTGACCGTTATCTTCACGGAATCCCGGAAGACAGCCGTATCCGTACAGATGGCAGATTCCTTAAAGAAAGTATCCTGGACGAGCACAGACTGGACCAGATCCGTAAGCTGAATGAGCTAGCAGCACAGCGAGGAGAAAAGCTTGCAGATATGGCACTTGCATGGCTCCTGCAGCAGAAAGAAGTGACCAGTGTTCTGATTGGTGCATCCAAGACACAGCAGATTCTGGATAACATAAAAGCAATTTCCAGTGCACCGCTCACTGAGGAAGAACTGAAACTGATTGATGAGATCTCATTAAATTGAAGAGCCAACTCTGGAAGAAAAAGCAAAGATGGACAAAGAGTATAACATCTGGAAGATCGGAACCATTATTGCGACGATCATTGCACTTGGAATTTATATTATTCCGGTGCTCTTCTAAGAGATAAATAAGTAAGACATACCACATAAATCCCCCGCATACACTGTAAAAACGGTGTCTTCGGGGGATTTTTCTTTGAAGGATTATATCGAAGAACGTGCAGTGGAGATTGCACATTACATAATAGAAACAAAAGCGACAGTACGACAGACGGCGAAAAAATTTGGGATCAGTAAGAGTACAGTACATAAAGATGTGACAGACCGGCTGATCCAGATCAATCCGGCACTGGCGGGAGAGGCGCGTAAGATTCTGGATGTGAATAAAGAAGAACGTCACATCCGTGGCGGACTTGCTACCCGGGAGAAATATCTGCATATGCATCATTGAAAACAGCAAAATGGAAGATGCTCAGGAACAGTTAAGAATATACGCATAGAAGTATAAAAAAGAAGCAGCTGGATCACAGCTGCTTCAGTACGTCTAACAATCGTGTATTATCTTCAGGCATCATGATGCAGAACCGGACAAATTCTCCGTCCAGGCACTGGAAAGAAGAACAGTCACGAATCATCAGCCCTTTTTTGATGCAGGCTTCAAATACACCTGCGGAAGTCAGGCCTTCTTTCTGAATTTTCAGAAGGATAAAGTTTGCATATGCCGGATAGACCTTGAAGATTGGAAGTTTTTTTAATTCGGTTTCCATCCGGTCACGTTCACCGAGGATCAGATCACGTGTCCTGCGGAAATAGTCATGGTCAAGGAGCATTTTTTCTCCGGCAAATGCGCCAAGACTGTTCAGAGACCATGGCGTCTGTTTTTCTCTCATTCGGGCGAGAAATTCTCTGTTTCCTGTAATACCATAGCCGAGACGCATACCCGGTGCCGCATAAAATTTAGATACACCACGCAGAACCATCAGATTTGAAAATTCTCTGGTCAGAGGTACTGCTGTTACTGCATGGATGTCTGGTGCAAATTCCACGTATGTTTCGTCAATCATGACAAAAATATTTTTTCCAGAACAGAACGCAATCAGCTTTCTCAAATCTTCCTGCATGATCGCAGAAGAAGTCGGATTATTCGGATTACAGATGATCAGGAAATCATAGCCTTTTTCCAGTGTTTTACACAGATCATCCACGTCCAGAGTGAAATTTCGTTCTTCCTGCAGATGATAATATTCCTGGGTGCTTCCGGAGAAAGAAAGTTCTCTGGAATATTCGGAATAAGTCGGTCCGAGGATCAGAGTATGCTTTGGTGCACGCTCCTGGATAAGCAGGGAGATCAACTCGCTGGAGCCATTTCCCGGAAGAATAAATTCTGCAGGAATCTGACAGTATGCAGCAATCGTATTTCGGAGGCTGACATAATCTCTGTCCGGATAAGAAGAAAACAGATCTATATTTTCTGCAATTTCTTTTTTGACAGAAGCAGAAAGACCAAGTGGATTGACGTTTGCTCCGAATTTAACGATATCCTCTTTATTCAAATGATAGTAAGCGCAAATTTTTTCTATATCACTTCCGTGAAAAACCATTTTAGTAGTCATTGGTATACACTCCTTTTTTCGCTATTTACTATAATAAAGCATGGAAGCAATTTTTACAATAGACAACCGACAGGGATGTGTTATACTAAAGAACATGAGTGTTTAAAGCAAAGTCGCCGTTAAGACGATTTCGATGTTTAACAGAAATATATGATAAGGACAGGAGAAACAGATATGAAACTGCAGATGGTACAGAATGCGTTAAAACAGAAAAATATCAAATATGAATATACAGAAGAAGATGACTGTGGAAGTCTTGATTTCATGTTTCGCGGACTTCGTTTTCATGTGTGGGAATATCACGATGAAGTCTGGGGAGCAGAGACAAATATCTATGAAGCAGGCAGAAGCCAGGATATCGAGGGCGATTACGAAAAAGAAATTGCTGCAGAGATTCTGTCATGGCCGGATATGATTAATAATTAAACAGGAGACAGATAATATGAAACTGATGAACATTGCCGATGAAGGCGCACAGTATAAATGGCAGCTGTATGACTTATACGATAAGGCGTTTCCAGAGCAGGAAAAAAAGCCACTCCAGGTTATGGAACAGCTGGTTGCTGATGGAAAGATGGAAATGCTTGCATTGGTCGATGAGGATGAATTTGCAGGTCTGGCGATCAATCTGATCGATGAAGAGCAGAATCGGGCGCTTCTGGACTATTATGCAATCGCACCTGAGAAACGAAATGGTGGTTATGGAAGCAAAGGGCTGGAAGTGCTTCTGGAACGCTTTAAAAATTATAAATATATTTTTGAGATTGAAACACAGAATGAAAAAGCGGAGAATGCAGAAGAACGTAAGAGAAGAAAAGCATTTTATCTGCGAAATGGTCTTAAAGAGACTGGTCTGTTTGTAAATGTTTATGATACAGATTTTGAACTTCTCACGCCGGACGGAGAGTTGACTTTCTGGGAATATGTGGATTTTCTCAGAGAAGTTATGTACGAAGAATATGTGGAAATTCTTCGGCCTACACTGATTGCGATGAAGAAGAAATAATAAATAACAAAAGAAGTTGAGGACAGGGAACGTGGGAGAAAAAGTGATATTAGTTTATCTGGTAGTATGTTTTTTTGTATTTCTGGCAGGATTTGTAGATTCGATCGCCGGCGGTGGGGGACTGATCTCTCTTCCGGCATATATGATCGCCGGACTGCCGGTACATACTGCAATTGCAACAAATAAAATGAGCAGTTTCATGGGGACTTCTGTTGCAACTTACCATTATATGAAAAAGGGCTTTATGAAGTGGAAAATATGTATTCCGGCAATTTTTGGTGCGATTGCCGGGTCCTGGATGGGGTCTCATCTTGCATTACTCATTTCAGACAGAGTTCTCAAAATAGCAATGGTGATCGTTTTGCCGGTAATCTTATTTTATGTTCTCAGAAGCAAAGCACTGCAGGGGAATGACGAAAATACTACAGATGCAGTCAATGGAATGCTGATCTTTAAATGCATTCTGATCGCAGTGGTGATCGGTATTTATGACGGAATTTATGGACCGGGAACAGGCACGTTCCTGATGCTTCTTTTTACAGGATTCTGCCATATGACACTGAATGATGCAGCGGGAACAACGAAGGCAATCAATCTTACAACCAATATTACGGCACTGGTTGTGTTTTTGATCAATGGTAAGGTACTCCTGCCACTGGGAATTGCTGCGGGCTGCTGTAATATGGCAGGAAACTATCTTGGAAGTCACAGTTTTACATCAAATGGTCATAAGATCGTGAAACCGGTCATGATCGTTGTGATCGTAATTTTCTTTATCAAAGTAGTTATGGAATTGATATAAGGATTAGATGAAACAAGCCAGGGTTTAAAAACCCTGGCTTTTGATATACTCATAAGTTCTCTCGCAGTTATTGTGATCTATATAAGCGAAATAATTTTTGCGCATCTCGGCATATTCAGCCTTTTCCTGAAATCCATTTTCGGCATATTTTTTGATGAGCTGAATAAGTTCAGCCTGCTCTGCGCAGCGGTCGCCCCAGAGTTCTGTCTCCATATCAATATAACTTCCATTGGTTTTGTTGTACTGATCAAGATCAAATTGATAGAACAGGATCGGCTTGCCCTGGTAGTAGGCATCCCAGCAGGCACTTGAGTAATCAGTGATCATCATGGAGCAGTGCATGATCAGCTGATTCAGTGGTACGGAATCAAAGGAGTATAATTCAATCTGTGAATCCTCTGAATGAAAGGTACCGATAAATTCTTGGAGCTTCGGATGAATATAAAACAACAGCTTCAGCTCATGTTCCTTTAGATAATTTTGGAGTTCCTGACTATTCAGAAGTGCAGTGTAGTGCTGATAATAATCGCTTTGTCTGAAAATTTCGTCATTCTGTCCTTCCAGCCAGGAGCGCCAGGTAGGCATGAGTAGGATAACAGGATGCTCCGAGTCTGAAGTATCGTGGAGGCCGTCCCAGCGGGCAAGTCCGGTTACCGGAACTTTATCCGGGTTATATCCGAATGTAACATCTTCGAATCGGACATCGATAATATTCTTTTCGAATTCTGATGATGCAGTAAAATAATCAACGGAAGACGAAGAGTCAACGCTGAAAAGACTATCAACGTTTTTGAGAGCCAAAACACCATGCTGCAGAAAATATAATTTCTGTTTGTTGAGTGTTCGGGTCACAGGGTTTGGCATAGGCTTCCATGCATAGGCGTGGTGTCTTCCATCCGGAGAGATTAGAAGATCAGCGCACAGCAGATACAGGATATGGCGAAAACTCAAGGCAGGAATGATGTTTTTTCGATATTGCTGCATATAATCCCACTGAGGAGATTTTTTATCCAGTATAAAAAATACATTGTCTTTCTTATTTTTCATACAGTATTCAAAAAAATAAAAACCGTTTTCCTGAGCTGTGATGCAGAATTTCTCATACACAAGCCACATGTGTTTTTCCTTCAGAGAACGACCAAATAGTTTTGCAATACCAAAGGCTGTCAGCTCTTTGATTCTGAAAGTCAGATGATCCTGTTTCTGCCAGCGGCGGCAGCGCAGAAGAAAGCTGTGAGAAGCGCCTCCCATAGGAAAGAAAAGAGTTTCTTCATTTCGCACAAAATGTCTGCCGAGAAGCAGAGAAAGGCGTACGCGGCTAGTGAAAACAGGAGTGTAAGTGTCATTAGAATCCTGGATTGTCAGCTTCCAGTCACCATCATAGTTTTCAAGTTTATCTGTGTTGATTGGACAAACCAGACTTTTTCCAACAGGATAGAAGGCAACTGGATGACAGAAGTTCAGCCAGGCATTCTGAAAGCGAAGCTCACCCTGAAGTGTTTCGGGTTTTTTAGGACAATTCAAAAACAGAAGAATCTGAGAATGTCTGATTTTAATCTTGGTAATAGAAATCTGTTTTTCCATAAAAACTCCTTGAAGAATTTGATAATAATAAAATTATACAGAAGCATACATTTATTTGCAAGGAAATCGCAAATGCTTCTGACTGCACTTCATTGACAAAAACCTCGAGTCTGAGATAGAATGATTACTGTTCACAGATGTTATGGAATGATGAAAGTATATAAAATCAGGAAGGAAAATCGAATGGAACAAACCATTAAATTTACGAAAAAAAACACGTTGGCGGTGAAGGGAATCGCGATTTCTTTCCTGCTGTGTTATCATTGCTTTTCGCAGACTGCCAGAATGGGTGGGGCAGAAGTGAGTTTTTGGCCGCTTCCACAGAATCTGGCAATGCTGATCAGCTTATGCATGGTGCACTGCGTAGGGATGTTTGCATTTTTGTCCGTATATGGGCTGACACTCTCTATGAAGTCAAAATATCCGGAATATGATTTTGATGGTCATACAGCAACTTTGTTTGTTTTAAAAAGATATGTAAAGCTTGTATTAACGTTTTTAGTTCCATTTGTATTTTGTGTGGGCGTGACTTTTGTTACAGATACCTTCCGTTATCCGGCCGGAATGTTTGCTAATATTATCAGTATCATTATGGATTTCTTTGGTGTGGGTCATATGTTTGGGGGCAGAATGCTGGTTAGTACCTGGTGGTATTTGAGCCTTGAGGTGCTGCTGATCTTTTTCCTTCCGGTAGCGCTTCAAATCTACAGAAAATACAGCTGGCTTATTGTGATGCTGTTCCTTCTTCCGGGCAGTTTCCTGATAGAAAAGCATGTACATCTGACAAAATATCTTTTTATCGTACCGCTTGCGATATGTTTTGCTGATCAACAGGTCTTTGAGAGACTGAAAAGCTGGAAACCGCTTAAGAGCCAGGCGTTGAGCAAATTTTTAAAATTTGTTGTCAGTACAGGTATGATTCTGGCATTATTGATGCTCTGGAACAGTCGTTGGGCGTTGGAACGTTTTGAATTTATGCTGAATGGTCTTATTCCGGTTGCAATCATTTACTGGGCGTATGAATTTTTGCTGGATATTCCCGGACTTCATCAGTTGCTGGAATTTCTTGGAAAATACTCAGCAACAGTATTCTATATCCATACCTTTATAAGAACATTATGGCTGAGAGATTTTACTTATTCACTTGGACATGCAGCAGTGATCTGGCTGTTCCTGATGGGAAGCAGTATTCTGATTGCGGTATTTCTTGATGTTGTGAAGAAACTCATTCATTACGAGAAAATTTCAAATGTAGTCATAGATGGTTTTATAGGATGGGCTGACAGAACTTTATGGTGAGAATACTACCAAAAATGCAGTATCATAAGAGAGTATAGAAACTCTGCAATATGATGCTGCATTTTGTTTTATAACTGTGAGAGAATTGAATTGTTAAAGCTTTTCCTTAATCTCTTCACAGATATGGCGGCTGTGTTGATTATCCTTGAACTGAAGATATTCGTGACGTTTTAGTTCATACTCTGGTTTCAGACGGAAGTCGTTTAAAACGGTTTCCTTCAGAAGTTCCATAAGCTGCTCCTCGGTTTCGGCACGGTCTCCAAACAGTTCCGTTTTCATATCTATGTAACTGCCGTGAGCTTCGTTATATTTATCAAGGTCAAATTGATAAAACAAAGTTGGTTTATCCTGATATAAGACATCCCAGCATACACTGGAGTAATCTGTGATAAGCATACGGCATCTCATGAGCATTTCATTGACAGCAACTTCTCCAAAAGAGATCAGATGGATACGATCGCTGACTGCCTTAAAGTTATCGGAGTATTCCTGGAATTTAGCATGCAGATAAAAATTGACCTGTAAATCATATTTTTCCAAAAGCTGACTAAAATGACTGGAATTCAAAAGAGCCATATAGTGGCGGAAGGAATCACTTTCCTCAAAATCTTTATCCGGAACGGAATCCAGCCAGCTTCGCCAGGTTGGCATGATCAGTATCTCACGATTTCCGTTAGAAGTATCCTCAAGAACATCCCAACGGGGAAGACCTGTATTGATAACTTCGTCCGGCTCATAGCCAAAATTATCAACGATCGTCTGTTTTTCCTGATTGGTGGATACTACAAAGAGGTCGCAGCCGCCACGCATACCTTTGCTGTAAAAGGCATCAACTCTTTTCAGGGCGATAACGCCGTGCTGAAGAAAGACGAATTTCTTCTTGCGCAGATAGCGGTTGAAAATACTGTGACGACACTGCATTGCATAGGTGTGGTATCTGGAGTCAGAGCTGACAATCAGATCAGCAGCCTGTGTATAGATCATGTGTCGGATGGACATAAAATTGATCACATTCTTTTTGTAAGGATCTACTTTATAATGATCAGGAGAATCTTTTGATATTATATAGTAGATTTTTTTATGCAGATAAGCTTCTTCGTTTTCGTCCATGCAGTGTTTGAAGAAGTAATATCCATTATCCTGAGCCATGGAAGCAAATTTTTCACTAACCAGGCAGATGTGTTTTTTGTTCCAGTAGGATTTTGCGAGGCGATAAAGGAATATTGCAGTAAATTCCTTGAAAACGATATCGAGTCCGTCGTAGTTCCCTTTATTTCGGTAAACAAAAGCAAGTGTTTTCTTTCCGGTATAGTAAGGATAGAAGAAAAATCCATTGTCAGTCTTGTAGGAACCATTGTAAAGGAATTTCTGGAACATACGTTGTTTTGTATCCATTGATATGGAAATGTGGTTTGTCTTGTTGTTGCCCTGGTTGTATAGGAGAACGTTGACATCCCAGTAGAGACTTTTCCAGTCAACTTTATTTAGATCAAGTGAAATCTTTATACGAAGAAGATTTCCGCGTTTGTTGGTGCTTAGAGTGGTGAAGTCGTAAGTAACTGCATCCTCTGCAAGTTTGTTTCTGAAAGACAGCTCGGTTTTTACATATTCATGATACCCGGTTTCCAGGTCGTAACAAATTTTTAATTTGCCGCCGTTCATTTTCAGGCTGCGCAGAGAACAGTAATGAGTCTGGGCCAGATATTTGTTGCGGCTGCAGAGATGAATACAGAGATTATCTTTGGAATCAGCACTGAGTACGCCAATGTACTCTGTTGGGCGGATGGCGGAATCCTCATCAAAATAGCTTTCCTCAGTAAAGAGATGAAAGTTGTTCCACGGAGCAGCTTTCTGACTCTTATCCTTTAATAGAAAAAGTTCGGCTTTCTGATCATGGACTCCGAGAATATAAATTCGAAATTCTTTGCTGCGTCTGAACTCAAAATGAGATCTTAAAGAAGAAAGGTTCAGAATCAGTGAGGTATCAGATATGGAAAAGTCCAATGGTGCAGGCTCAGAAAACTCTGTTTCCTTTATTATAATAGAAAGATCTTCGTAATTATCGAAAGAAAAGTCCTTAACTGTCAATATAGCTTTATCCGCTGAAATAGAAGAGACTTCCACAGAAACAGTTCCGTTCGGATTCTTGTAATTCAAAGATGAAAGTGTTTGGTTATCTGGTATCATAATTCCTCCAAGGTAAATAAGTATTGTAATTATATTCTGTTAAACTTTAAAAGGATATACAATTTTTAACAAGTAATATAATCATAACATAATCTTAATAAATTTTAAATATTTTCTGTAAAAGTAAATTTACTTTTTGGTTATATTAAAGATGCAGAAAAAGTTAAAAAAGGTATTGACACACGTGGGAAAGTGTGCTATTTTAATACAGAACGCTGCCGAAGACAGTAGGTGCCGTAAGGCATAAGGATCAAAACGCCTACCGAGGTCCAAGTATTCTGAGTTAAGATTACAGAGACCTTACTGTCATGCAGTAAGGCTTTTTTTATGTTTTGACGCGGCGGTATATCAAAATCTATAAGGAGGTGTACCATTTCATGGCAAAAGTAGAACTGAAACAACCAATCGTAGAAGAGATCTCTAACAGCATTAAAGACGCACAGTCTGTTGTACTTGTAAACTACAGCGGTCTTACTGTTGAGCAGGATACAATTCTTCGTAAAGAGTTAAGAGAAGCTGGTGTTCAGTACAAGGTATACAAAAATACCATGATGCGTCGTGCATTCGAGGGTACAGCATTTGAGAGCCTCAGTGAGCATTTACATGGCACAAATGCGATCGCTATCTCCGAGACAGACGCAACTGCTCCGGCAAGAATTCTTGCTAAATATGCAAAACAGTTCCCGGCACTGGAGCTGATCGCAGGTGTAGTTGAGGGTAACTACAATGATCAGGCCGGAATTCAGGCACTGTCCACAATTCCTTCAAGAGAGGAACTTCTTGGAAAACTGCTTGGAAGCATCCAGTCTCCGATCACCAACTTCGCTCGTGTGCTTAATCAGATCGCAGAGCAGAATGGCGGAGCTGACGCAGCAGCTGCTGAGTAATTACAGCAACGTGCAATTGGCGGCATAATAGCCGCATGATATTTAATTAAAATTTTTAAATGGAGGGAAATTAAAATGGCAAAATTAACAACAGAAGAATTTATTGCAGCAATCAAAGAATTATCTGTATTAGAATTAAATGAACTCGTAAAAGCTTGCGAAGAAGAATTCGGTGTATCCGCAGCAGCAGGTGTTGTTGTAGCAGCAGCTGGAGCAGCTGGAGAAGCAGCTGAAGAAAAAGATGAGTTCGATGTAGAACTTACAGAAGTTGGACCGAACAAAGTAAAAGTTATCAAAGTTGTTCGTGAAGTTACCGGTCTTGGACTGAAAGAAGCTAAAGCAGTAGTTGACGGTGCTCCGAAAGCTCTTAAAGAAGGCGCATCCAAAGCAGAAGCTGAAGACATCAAAACAAAACTTGAAGCAGAAGGCGCTAAGGTTACACTTAAATAATTCTGTTAAAGATGAGAATTGGATGGAGACACCCTGCGGTGTCTCCATATTTTTTTGGATAAATTTACAAAAAACTGGTTGACAGGCAGAGACCGCTATGCTATAGTGAAGAATGCTATATTATGGCAAGGATATGCCTGTTTATCTCAAACCGTAAACAGGAGCATGTTGTAAAATAAATAAAAAAACAGGGGTGAAACGTCAATGGAAAAAAACAGAATTCGTTCTGTAAAAACTGGAAAAAGCATGCGTATGAGCTACCAGAGACAAAAAGAAGTTCTGGAAATGCCGAATTTGATTGAAGTCCAGAAAGATTCCTATAAGTGGTTTCTCGATGAGGGCCTCAAAGAAGTGTTTGATGATATTTCTCCGATCGCGGATTATGGCGGAAAGTTTAGCCTGGAATTCATCGATTTCACGTATGACGCTAAAGATGCAAAATATACCATCGCACAGTGTAAAGAACGTGACGTAACTTACGCGGCACCTTTGAAGGTTCGCGTGCGACTGATCAATAAAGAAACAGAGGAAATCAACGAACACGAGATCTTCATGGGAGATCTTCCGTTAATGACAGAAACAGGTACTTTTGTTATTAATGGTGCTGAGCGTGTTATCGTCAGCCAGTTGGTACGTTCCCCTGGAATTTATTACGCAATTGCACATGATAAACTTGGTAAGAGACTGTTTTCCAGTACTGTTATTCCGAACAGAGGTGCATGGCTGGAATATGAAACAGATTCCAATGATGTATTCTATGTACGTGTGGACA
>ENA-OPDJ01001320-OPDJ01001320.1-human-gut-metagenome-genome-assembly--contig:-NODE-1320-length-13810-cov-2.316394_pt1 | contig 13810 bp, 9 predicted proteins | sample MGYA00241621_ERZ501505 | MGnify/ENA primary metagenome ERZ501505 (study PRJEB25962, sample SAMEA2042624) | human gut metagenome | biome: human gut; feature: human-associated habitat; material: faeces... | reverse complement strand
TATTAATGGCTTGTAACAACTCATCTTAGATAGTCACCTGGCTTTCGTTTTTCTCGATTTCCCGTTTCTCGTTGATTCGTTCGATAGCGGTTTCAAGTGTTATCGTTCCCGGGTCGTCAATACCTTTTTTCAAGGAAACGAAAAGTTGGTTATGCTTAATATAAGGTCCAAAACGACCGATGCCAATACTGACAGGCTTCTCCTCAAATTCTCCCAGTTGACGGGGAAACTTGAACAAGTCTAAAGCTTCTTCCAAGGTAATGGTTTCCATTAGTTGCCCTTTGAGTAGTCCGGCATAACGTACGCTTTCTCCTTCACCTATCTGAGCCATCGGCCCGAAACGTCCAATTCGTACGACAACAGTTTCTCCCGTTTGTGGGTCTTTACCGAGTTCTCGGGCTCCGGTGTTCCGTTCGGATTCTTTCAGCGTTTTTTCCACATTTGCGTGGAAGGGCTGATAGAATGTTCCAATCATGGATTGCCATTCAACCTCTCCTTCGGCGATGTGATCAAGGGCATCCTCGGCATTTGCCGTGAAGTTATAATCCATGATATTCATGAAGTAATTGGAAAGGAAATCCGTCACGACCATTCCAATATCCGAGGGAAACAATTTTTTCTTTTCTGCGCCGAACATTCGGTTGATCTTTTTGACTTTAATATCTTGTCCTTTAAGGTCTATCTGGTCTAGTTGACGTTCTACGCCATCCCGGCTTTCCCGTAAGATATATCCCCGGTTTTGAATCGTGGTAATCGTGGGGGCGTATGTTGAAGGACGTCCGATGCCCAAGGCCTCCATTTTCTTCACGAGACTGGCCTCCGTGTAGCGGGGGGGATGCGTCGTGTATTGTTCTAAGGCTTGGATCAAAGAGTGTTGTAATTGGTCTCCCTTGTGTATAGCGGGTAATAAAGCTGTTTCATCGTCTTCTTTCTCGTCATCGAAAGATTCCATGTACACTTTAAGGAAACCGTCAAAAATGATCACTTCACCCACGGCCTCAAACGTGTATTTCTCTCCGGAAATAGCGATTGTTATAGTTGTTTTTTCCAGTTCAGCTTCTGCCATTTGAGAAGCGAGAGTCCGTTTCCGGATTAACGAGTAAAGTTGTTGTTCATTCTTGTCTCCGCTAATCGTTTCCTTATCCATGTAGGTCGGACGAATAGCCTCATGAGCTTCTTGTGCCCCTTTCGTCTTCGTGGCAAAATTTCTGGGTTTAGAATATTTTTCTCCTAGCGTGTTACAAATAACGGCTTTTGCCGCACCAATAGCCAGTTGTGACAGGTTCACGGAGTCAGTTCTCATGTAGGTGATATGCCCCTGTTCGTATAGTTTTTGGGCCACGGCCATTGTCTGTGAAACAGAAAATCCCAATTTGCGGGATGCTTCTTGTTGTAAGGTGGATGTCGTGAACGGGGGAGCCGGTTTACGGCTGCTCGGTTTAGTCTCGACATCACTTACCGTGAATGTAGCTTTTTTGCAATGTTCCAAAAAGTTAAGAGTCTCTTCCTGCGTGGGGAACCGTTCGGACAATTCGGCTTTTAAAGGAACAGAATTACCATTGGCATCTTTCGTTTCGAACGTTCCGGTAACCTTATAGTATTTTTGTTCAATGAAATGGTTAATCTCCCGTTCTCGTTCAACGATGAGTTTTACGGCAACGGATTGAACACGTCCGGCTGACAAGGAGGGTTTTACTTTTTTCCACAGGACCGGTGACACTTCGAATCCGACCAGTCGATCAAGAACCCGGCGGGCCTGTTGGGCATCCACGAGGTTTTTATCAATGTCCCGGGGGTTATTGATTGCGTGTAAAATAGCATCTTTTGTTATTTCGTGAAAAACAATTCGTTTCGTGTTCTCCTTCTTCAACCCCAGAACTTCAAATAAATGCCAGGCAATAGCTTCTCCCTCGCGGTCCTCATCGGAGGCTAACCAAACCGTTTTGGCTTCTTTGGCAAGTTGTTTCAGTTCTTTTACAATCGCTTTCTTGTCGGGTGATATTTCATATTTTGGTTGGAAATTATGTTCTATATCAATCCCCAAATCTTTTTTTTCAAGATCCCGGATATGTCCGAAACTAGATTTTACAACATAATTCTCTCCTAAAAAACGTTCAATGGTCTTGGCTTTAGCCGGAGACTCGACAATTACTAAATTTTCAATCATATACGATTTTCTTTTACATTTCCGTTTCCTTTCGAAACAGATTTATCGCTTTTTTTAAGCTGTTCGTCCTAAAATTAGGGTGCAAACTTACGTAAAACAATTGAAAATGAAAAACTCTACCCATTTTTTAGTAAAAAACTCACTCCAAAATAGCGAAGAGGATGTTCCTTGGAAACATCCTCTTCAAGTATACTATTATGAGTTTTTCGGAGTTTATTTCTCCGTATTTGTTTGAATTATTTTTTGCCAACGGGCTTTTTGCGTATCGTTTGCTTTTGCCAATGAGCCGGATAAATAATAAGCTATCATTTGCGAATCTTTTCCCAGTTTCGGGAGTTCTTTTTCGCAAGCAGCCAAGATCTTGTCAATATTTTCTGTCTTCACAGCCTTTGCGATGGCTAAAGAAGACAGTAAGGTTTTCTCGTTTGATAACTTTAAAGCTTTTACTTCCCGTCCGATAGCGTCTAAACGTTTTACGTCGGTTTTTTGACCACGTCCGGCGATAACCATTAATATTTCACGGAAGAGACCTTCGCTCAAACGGTTATCCACTTTCTCTTTGCCAATGGTTTCGTTAAATTTGCTCCGGTTATCAATCAAGAATTTTGCTGCTTCCGAGTCTTTGGGACTTAATTCGCTGTTACCGAAAATGAACCAATAATCTTCTGATAGTTTTTCTTCATCGGTAGAAATTTTCAACAATTCATCCACGATGGCTTTTGCGTTCGGATCGTAATTAGCTACCATAACTTGAGCGTATTGAGCTAAAAATGCTTTATCCCGGTCGCCATTGTTGTATTTTGCATCCAAAACTCCTAGAGCTTTATTATCATCAAAAGACTCTTTTACCCTTTCTATGAATTGTTCGCCTTCGCCACCGCCAACAAGTTTATGACGGATCGTCCCGTCCGGATTCACGATCACGAAAGTTGGGTAAGCACGGACTCCAAATTTCTTTGCCAATTCGGGACCTTCTCCTTTTTCCATATCATATTTCAAGCAAATGAAATTCAGATTTAGAAAGTCTCCAACCTTTTCTTGTTTGAATACAGTTTCTGACATGTACTTACAAGGACCGCACCAAGTCGTGTAGCAGTCGATGAAAAGTTTACGTCCTTGTTGTTTCGCCTTTGCTAAGGCGTCTTCATAACTGAGGTCTTGGAAATAAACTCCCACGTGAGCAGCTATCTTCAAGTTTTCAAAATAATTTTTTATATAAGTTTTGCCGTTTTCATCTGCGAAACCTAAGAATTTATCCTCTAATACGATAATTTTATTCAAATCTTCTTTCGAGATATTGCCCCTAACCGAATTGATTGCATTGAAGATAGACCAAAGTTCTCCGTTTTTGTTCGATTCAACCTGTCCGGCCAGCTCAATTACTTTATTGATGTTTTTTTCCAGACAAGCTTGGTTTAGTTCGAGAGAACGAGTTAATGTCGCTTGATCGGCTAAATCGAGTTTTGTTAATTCTTCTTGAATTTGTTGCAATACCTTTAGAGGTTCTTTTGTATTGGGGCGCATGGTATTGTTGATGGCATTCTTGTAGCAGCTTGTCAGGTATTTGTCTACATTCTCCTTACCGATATTCTTGTTGAATGTACCGATATTATTTAAAACAAGTTTGAAATTGTCAGAACCATATGGACTTCTTTCAAGAATAGGCCAGTATTCTTTTTTCATTTTATCCTTTTCCTTCAATACGGCATCCAACTCTTTACCAACTTTTTCACTCTTGTCTTTTTCATACGCTTCGTTCAAAACAACGGAGTAAGTCATCAGTTGTTTTTTGTTCATTTTCCCTTTTTCATATATTTTGTTCAGATAATCAAGGGAAGTTTTCTCGTTTAATCCTTTTTCAACTTTTGCGATAAATTTGTCCAAATCTCCACCGCCCACAATTTTATGTTGTACTGTTCCATCCGGGCGTAGAATTAGGAATGTTGGGTAGGCTCTAACTCCAAATCTTTTTGCCAATTCGGGGCCTTCTCCTTTTTCCATGTCAAATTTTACACAGACAAATTTGGGATTGAAAAATTCTCCGGCTTTTTCTTGTGGAAAAATAGTTTCTGTCATGTACTTGCAAGGGCCACACCAAGAAGTGTAACAATCCATGAAAACGAGTTTGTTCTCGGCCTTTGCTTTGGCTAGGGCTTCATCAAAGGTGATATGCTCGAAGTTTACCCCTTGTCCGAAAGCAATGAGGTTAAGCATCAATAAAGTAATAATTGAGATAAGGCTTTTCATAATTGAAATAATAAATATTAATAAAATTTGTCGCAAGATAAAAAAGAAAAATGAGGGGTATCATTTATTAATTAGCCATTAACGAATCTTTAACAATATGAAAGCCTGTAAAAAGCATGTTTTTGTGTTATACATATAATAAGAGAGGCCTTTCGACCTCTCTTATTTGAAATTAAAGCCCTTCCAGAGCATCGAGGAATTTAACGGTTTCCGGATCCGAGGGACGGCTCATTTTAGCGTTAATAACCTTCCCTTCCCGGTCAATTAGAATAAAATGTGGGATAGCCGTTATCATATACGCATCCATAAAAGGATCAAATGCTCCGGCATATAATTGAATACCTTCTAGTTTTTCTTCTTTTACAACTTTCTCCCAAGCGCTTTTATCTTGATCGCAAGAAACACTTACGAAACAAATGTTTTTCCCTGCGAATCTTTCTTCCAGTTTTTTCAACATGGGTTGCTCCCGACGGCAAGGACCGCACCAGGTTGCCCAGTTGTCAATATAGACATACTTCCCGACAAAATCGGATAAGTGAACTTCCTTCCCGTTGATATCCTTGTAAGTGAATGAAGGTGAGGGTTGTCCCGGGGCAATTTTGTGCCATTTGTCACATAATTCGTTGAAAGCAGCTATTTTCTTCGGGGTGTTAACTTTAGCTTTGTAGATAGGAGCTAACTCTTCTAACTTGCCGATTCCTTCACGTGTGATGTATTCGGAGATAATGTAGTCTACCATGAATTCTGCAACAACCGGATTCTTGAAATGTTGACAAACGTAATTCAATTGTTCTTTAATATACAAGAAATCATCGAATTCCGGCATATTGTTGATCGTGATATAGGACACCATCTTTTTCATGTATTCTTGATAAACACCCATACCCAGCATATCTTCATCTTCGGTGAAAACTTCGGCTAGTTTATTAAAATAGGCATCGGGATATTGATATTCGAAATTTTCGATAGCATAAAGATGTGCGGAACGATATTCCAGCAAGTTACTGAAAACCGTGTACTTTAATCTCTTTTTTTCTAAATTATTAAAGTAGTTATCAAATCCTTGAGCTGCCAGATTTTTTTCAAATTTTTCTAGCTGTTTATCTAGAGAGGCGGCAAATTCGGTTTCGTTTAATTTGTAATCGGGTGTAAAACTGAAATCCGTGTTATTCAGGTACTGGTTCTTTTTTGCTCCATCCCCGGAAAATGTCGGTATTGCTTTTTCTCCCTCCATTTTTACGGAAAGATCAAAGCTTTTTCCCGGTTCAATGTACAATAAAACATGTTTTTGTCCGAAAAACATAGCACCGTAAGCTGGTTCAAACTTTTCCGGCAATGTAAATGTGGTGGAATTGTTTGAGGTTAAAGCCTGTTTATAAATAGAATCCTTGGTCATTAATACTGCTTCCGGATAAAGTTGTGTATCCTCGACATGAAAACTGACACTTGTTTCGGATCCTGTGTTGCAGGATACCAAAGCTATGAACATCATAGCTAAAATAGTAAGTTTACTCCTCATAATTCTTATTTAAAAATTCTTTAGTCTCTCCTTGTTTTGTTCGTCTATTTGTTTCGCTTTTTGAGTGTATTCGTTGGCTTTGTTCAGGTCTCCTAGTTTTGCGTAGCCTTTAGCGAGTACATTATAACAGTTTGTGACGATCCAATCATTCCCAATTTCGTTGGCTTGTTGTGCTTGGTAAAGATAATCCAGACAGCGTTGAATTAGTTGTTTGTCTTCCAGATGGTCGATCGTGTAATCGAGCCATTGTTTTGTCCAATCTAAAGATTCGATGAGGTGATGTTCACCCAAGTAGATTAATCGGTAGATTAACTCTTCCGTGTCCCTGTTTAAATAACTTTCTTCAATCCGAACGTAAGCCAAATATTCCGGGAAATTTTTCACTGGATTGTTTAGTGTTACTTCTAAATCTTTAAGTTGCTTTTTCAATTTGGCAATAGTGTCTTGGTTTTGTGTTTTGAAACCGGTTTTGATAATATCGCTAATTTGATAATAGGCGTTAATAGCTAATGTCCACTCCAAATCGTACCGATTGAATCCGCGTTGAGCAAATTCATTCAGATGCTTGAGTACAAATTGATATTCTTCCGTACTGGGGTGTTGAATATATTCTGCTCCCAGCTCCCATATTTGTGGGTTTAACAAACTGTCAACGGGGAACTGTTTCACGTACGCCCGTTTGACATCAGCATATTTTTCGTTTTCTCCGGATTTAAGCAACAAGTCTAGATAAGTCAGGATAAAATTGTAATCCCGATTTCCGTCCAGATATTCTTTTTCCAATGCCTGCCATGTTTTTCCGTTCACACCGTTTTGAATGGCCTCCAAAATATCTTCGGCGGGGAATGCCCCTACGATACGTTGCATAATGGAACCATCCTGGCGAATTAATAATAGGGTAGGGAATGCAGAAATTTGATCCCGGTATTTGCGAGCGAATTCCAATCCGTTTGGTTTTTCTACATCATATTTTACACTGACGAATTTCTTGTTGACGTAGTCACCCACGTCTTTTCGCGTGAAAACTTCAGCGGCTAATTTTTTGCAGGGGCCACACCAGCTTGTGTAGCAATCTACAAAAATTAATTTGCGTTGTTTTTTGGCTTTTTTCACCACTTCTTCCCAAGGTTCATTATCCAGAAACTGAATACCTTTTCCCGCTTCTTGAGCGTACACAACAATAGTGGCAACCAGCCATACGCTTAACAGTAAAATTTTTTTCATACAATTAGAACTATTTTGAATATGGATAAAATCTTTATTTCTTGTTTCCTAATTTTTGATTGGCTAGAGTGATAGCTTTATCAAACCCCTCTTGCACCCAACTTGCTTTCGAGCTGATGTCTTTCAAATATTCGGCAATATCAATACAGCGCTTTAAGTGGGCTTTGTTATTTAAATTTCGTGCCAGATATTTTAGCATATCGGCAAGGAGAATATCTCGATCCGTGAAACCACATTCAACTAACACGCATAATCTTTCGTATAATTGATTTACATCCTGCTTTATTTTACTTTCGGAAAGCGAAAGTTCGGCAAGGGATGTGGGAAATCCTTTTACCGGCTTTTTTAACAGCGTTCGCAGGTAATCAATTTTTTCTTGTAACATGACAAGTGTATCCTCGCTATGCGTTTTATTTGAAACAAGATAAATAGAATTTACGGCAAATCCCATCTCTTCACTTAACTTGCTTTCCAGCTGGTAGCGATTCACGAGTCCCTTGCTATCTAAATCGTCGATATGTTCAATCACGAAACGAAATTCCGGACTGAAAGGAGTCTGTATCACGAATTTACCCACGATATTCCAAATATCTTGGTTAAGCAAACTGTCTACGGGAAAACGGGAGGCATATTCTCGTGCAACCTTTTCATACTCTTTTCGTTCGACTGCAGTTTCCAGTAAATTCAAATACTTTTGGATAAAACTCCATTCCCGGTTTCCTTTATCGTACTCTTTTTTTAAATTGTAAATCGTGTTCCCTTGCAAACCTTCTTCGATGGCGGCGATCAATTCATCTACGGGGCGGCAACCTGATACTTTGTGAATAATTTCACCTTGTGCGGTCAGGATCAGCATGGTCGGGAAAACTTTAATTTCCTTGTCGTATTGTTTCCCAACCGTTAATCCCTCTCCTTTCTCCACGTCGTATTTGGCATTAACGAAACGAGAGTTCAAGTATTCCCCCATTTTTTCTTGGGGGAATACTTGCGTGGATAATTGTTTACAAGGACCACACCAGCTCGTGTAGCAATCCACGAAAATCAATTTATTTTCCCGTTGCGCCCGTTGCAGTACCTCTTGCCACGGACGATTATCCATGAACTGGGTACCACTTTGGGCGAAAGTCATGAGTGAGAAAAATAGAATTGATACGGTTATATAGACATTCTTCATATTCCTATTTTATTTTACATCACGCACTAAACGTACACTTAATCCTTTTTTCGTTAACATGGAAAAACGACGCACATCCGAACGATTGTAAATCACCATTCGAGTCCAAGCGTATCCTTGGCTCTGGGAATCCAGAGTGGCACTCCAATAGATGCCATCTATACCTGTGTTACGCACGCCGCTTCCTCCGGTCGTGTAGTAATAGCCGGCACATCCTAGGTTTAAACCGCTTCCTGTGCTGTCCTGCATCATCAATGTTCCCATCTGATCGCCACGCCATTCTTCTGCGTTAGCTTCCTTTGCTGCCATTCCTAGACTTTGTTCCAACGCTTTCCAATCCTCGTCTGTCGGTAAGCGCCATTCGTCAACTGCTAACGTTTTGGCGGTTTCAAAATCGTACAAGTAACCGTATTGCTGTAAGATATCATCTGTGATTTCTTGGGGGAAACAAGTACCGGGAGCTGTTTCCAATTTCATGTTCTCGCACATCCAATCCAGTTTCCCGTAACGAACCCAGTGATATGTCACCGACTCTTCCCCTCGTGTGTCCACCCATGTGCCTTTCGCCTCAGGGCGTACTGTGGGTAGTGCGTTATCTTTATCGTCTGAGCAAGCGTAACCCAGCATGCCAATCATCAATAAAATATAAATCATGTATTTCATAATTGCACCGTTTTTAGAATTAATAAACCTTTACCCCCAATCGTTCGAAAATCTTTACTAGGGCTTCTTTCTTTTGATGAACTAGAGGATACAGTTCTTTATCGTATTTCTCGTCAAATTCCTCTTTGGTCAATGCGAACACCTCCATCACGTAGGCAAGCAGATCATATTTTTTATCATAGAAACTACGAACCCAGTCATACCTAAATGTTTCGAGAAAACCCACTTCCAGGGGAGTATTCTCGTAGTCGGGGTAAATTCCATACTGTTCTTGTGAATATTGATAGAAATCATTATACTCGCTATCTTTCACTTGCGTATAATTCTTGGTCATGAGAATAGCAATTACCGATCTACTGTAAGCGTATTGGGCCGCCTCATCCATATCGTAAAAATGCTTGTAGGCAACCAATGAGGCGTTATACCCGGCATAAGCACTTTGCTCGACTTCCGGATCGTACCCGCTACTCCATGCGGAAGCTTTACTGATATAAAATTGATCCACCATAAAAAAAGTGTAGGGGTAGAATGCGGGAGCCAGCCTGGGGAGTATCTTTTCTTTTGCGAACTTTGCTGCCAGCTCCTTATCCTTCATATCTTTTAGGTAAGTATATCGTAATAAAGCATCTTCACTTGTTCCCTTTACCTGGTACTTCAAATCGAGAATCACGCATTCCGGATCTGACCCTGAAGGAGTGGTAATATTACGATAATATAACGAATCATTAAAAATCAGATAGCAACTTGTGGCGTCATAGAAATCTCTTCGCACCTTCATCTCCTCTTCTGAAGAGAAATCGGGCATATCAAACATATTCCGGTCGTTATTCGAGGGTACAACATCCTCATCATTTGAGCAGCACCAGAAGGTACTCGCTAAAAGCAAAAATAAAATATAATGTTTCATGGTTTATTCGATTATTATTTAGAATCACGTTCATTTCTCGGGTTATCGGGCATACCGTAATTGGACTCTAGTTCTGTCTGTGGGATTGGTAGCACCCAAGCATTGTCATGCGGGGGTAACTCAAAGGTACGTTGTAGCGAAATCACATAGTCGTATATCCCGTAATCATATTTGAATAACACGAATTGATTGGTCAGTGTCTTTTCTTGCGGGTAAAGCTCGTTCACCATGTAGCGGCGCAAATCGAACCAGCGATGCCCTTCAAAGCACAATTCTAGTCGACGTTCTAACCGAATGGCTTCCACGAGATCTTTTCCCGTCAGAGAGCGATCCTCCGTGTAATTGGCCAATCGACGTTCTCTTATCGTGTTGTATGCGTTTAGGGCTTCCGTCGTGTATTCGTTGCCTAAACAAGCAGCTGCTTCCGCTAAATTCAAATAAGCTTCAGCCGTTCGTAAAACAAAATTGTCGGAGATGTCGCGAGATCCTGATTTTTTACTTGCCTTTTTATATGGGTACACCCCTTCTTTGGGTAAATCGAAAAATACTTGTTTCCGCAAATCGTCTTCCGTGTACCACTGCATCAAATCGTTCGATACGGTAAAAGCTCCGGAACCAACCGATAGGCCTGCTCCCACGAAATTACCACCCATCGTGAAAACGACCTCCGGGTTGGTTTGAGTCAAGAACGTGGTACCTTGGTAATCGTTCAAATCTGTCAGGCTTCCTTGTTCCTCCAAGCACGCTTTCGCCCACTTCAAGGCTTCCGTGTAATTCTGCATGTAGAGATATACCCGGCTTAACAAGAGGCATGTGGCCGTGTGACCTGCACGGGTTACCGATTTGCGGGATTGTCCTTTTAAGTGCTTTTCGGCAGTAAGTAAATCTTCCAGTACTTGTTCGTACGTTTTCTCCACGGTCGCACGCGTGTAAACTTTATCCTCGATATTTTTCGTTAATTTGATGGGGACAGCCAAATCCGTCTTAGCCGAGGTGGGTGAGTAGGGTTTCCCGTATAAATTCGCTAACACGAAATAATATGCTCCTCGTAAGAAATGGGCTTCCCCCTTGATCCGGTTCACGTTTTGTTGGTCGTTCTCTGTTTGGATCGTTTGATTGTCAATTTGACTTAAAATAATGTTAGTAATATTGATATGCTTGTACAAATTAATCCAATCTTGATTCTCGGTCCAGCCTACCGTTCCCTCGTGATCTTTGTCCACATCCTTTTGCCACGTGTAGAAACCGTAAAACATTTTTAGAAAATCCTCTCCGTAGTAATCATAAGTGCCTGTATTTCGTACTTCTGTTTCATCTGCCATGAAATGAACGTACGGGTAATATGTCTCCTTTGCCGTTGAGTAATACGTGTAATCATGTGTTCCGGTGCACTTCATGTAGCCTGATCCGATAATTAACTCGTCCAAATCCGAGTAGGACTGCACATATGCTTGGTCATGCGAATACTCGGTTAGGAAATCGTTGCAAGCCACACTCGTGCAACATAAAAGGATGATGAGAGAAAAAAATCTATATCTTTTCATGTGTATATTAATTTAAAATGAAACATATAGTCCGAAAGAAAATGTGGGGCGTTCAGACAACTGTATTGTTGAGAAGCCGCCTTGCGTTGGGGTTTGCCCTTTCAATTTCGAGGAACAGAAAATAAACGGATTCGTCGAAGAAAGCGACAATTCCAACCGTTGCAACTTCCATTTTGAAATCAGCTCGCTGGGGAATGCGTAAGTCAAACTCATCGTGGTACATTTCAAGTAATTGGCACTCACGATGCGGATGTTGCTGTAATTATACATCTCCCATGCCGATCCCCCGAAAGATGGTAATAGGTCGCTATATTTCGACCAGTGTATATCATAAGTACGATTTCCCCCGTTTATAATTACCGGAATATCCGTGTACATCTCGTCACCGGGGCGTTGCCAGCGTTTCAGGAATGCCCGGTTCACGTTTTGCTCCGGATTGAAGTTCTGGTTGTCGAATAATTTGAATAATCGGGTTTTTGCTCCCAGACTGTAAGATAACGTTACGTTTAACCGGAAATTCTTGTAAGTAAACGTGTTGTTGATACCTCCCGATAGCTTCGGTTCGCGCGAGCCGGATGCCTCTAATACCGTGGTGAAAATATCGTGTTTGTTTTTTCCGTACAAACGTTCCGGATTCTCCTTGTAATCGTAGAACAACGGTCCCCCGTCCACCGGGCTCAATCCCTTGAATCGATACGAGAAAAACGTATTTACCGGGTTCCCTTTCGTGATCACCGTAGAGGAAATGCTCCACGTCATATTGATCCGTCGAGGGTTTCGTTTCTACTCGGTTAAAAGTTTTTGAGATAGAGGTAGAAAGTGACCAACGGAAATCCTTAAATTGAACGGGAGTCATAGTCAACGATACGTTGTATCCCCGGTTCAAAATCTTCCCGCTATTCACCGTGTAAGAATCCATTCCGTTCACCCCGGAAATCTTCTTTGCCATGAAAGCATCCTTTGTTTTTTTGTAATAGAAATCCGAGCTTACCATTAAGCGACGATCCAGGATAGAGAACTCGATTCCCGCATTCAACGAACTGGTACGCTCCCATTGTAAATCCGGGTTCGGGTAAATAGAAACCTCCGACACCAGCTCATGATAATAATCATCCAACGGCAACTTTTTGATAATCATTTCCGGAGACTGTCCTTCCAGCATATTCCCTTGGTAACCGTAAGAGAATTTCAGCTGGAGAAAATCAAAGAATCCTGTTGCTTGGAATTGTTCCAGCGGATTGTATGACAAGGAGGCTGACCACACGGGCAGCAACTTATCATTACTCTGCGAACCGAATCGGTTCGATCCGTCATAACGGGCATTTGCGTTCAGCGTGATCCAGTTGCGATAAGAATAGGAGATACTGGCGTAAACCGCTATTAAGTTTGTTAGATTATCTGTTAATACAGGACGATTTGCCAACAGCCAAGCGTCGAAGACCGGGTATACTCCCTGTTCGAATGTAGCGAACTGTAATCCCCGATCGGGATAATATCCCCGGTTCGTGATCTCTGTGCCCACGTATTTTGTGGAGCTGGCCTCGAAACCTAACGAGGCATTGATGTTGTGTTCCTCGGCTAACCCGAAATATTTGTTGGCATCCAATTGCAAACGAGCGGTTACCGATTCGTTGCGTGAACTCTGTTGTTTTAATTCTCCCCCGGCGGGTAATTCGCTTTCTTCTGCGTCAATCTCTCCTCCGAACTCCCCACGGCGCATACTTGCTACATGGTGTGTTTCAGCACCCCAGTACGAGTCGATCTCCGTGTTGGAAACCGAATAAGCTAAAATTCCGTTTACCCTCAACCAAGCTAGTGGTTTGTATAGTAAATTGGCTTGAAACGCCAGGCTTGAACCTTCTTGCTCGCACCCGCTGTTTGCCAATTCGTTTAGGATATTGAAGTTGTAGTATCTACCAGCTTGGGGTTTTTGGTAATAGTGTAATGTTCCGTCCTCGTTGTAGAGAGGAATTGTACGACTTGTGTTATAGGCGTAATCGATGGGAGCTAATTCACTTTGGTAATACTTCTGCGAACTCTTGCTACCGTCGATGCCCAATGAAGTCGAGAATTTTTCGGAGAAATGAATATCCAAATTTAATTTTGCCGTGTAACGATCGTTCCGATTCGATTTCACCACGTCGTTATCGTCTGTATAACCGATAGATGCGTAGTAGCGAATCATATCCGATCCTCCCGTTAGGCTTATCGTGTGCTGTGAGGAAAAAACATCGTTACCTAGAGCGGAGAACCAGTCCGTGTTCAAAGACTCCATTTTTGCGACTTGCTCTTCGAACTCTTGATATGAAATTTGGCGGGCGTACAATTGTTCATATAGATACTCGTAGCCTACCAGACTCACGTT
>ENA-OPDJ01001312-OPDJ01001312.1-human-gut-metagenome-genome-assembly--contig:-NODE-1312-length-13880-cov-9.910958_pt1 | contig 13880 bp, 16 predicted proteins | sample MGYA00241621_ERZ501505 | MGnify/ENA primary metagenome ERZ501505 (study PRJEB25962, sample SAMEA2042624) | human gut metagenome | biome: human gut; feature: human-associated habitat; material: faeces... | reverse complement strand
AAGTATCATTATCATTCTGACTGTCATCGCCATGTCAGGAGCAACCTGACACTCATACCGGGAGTTCTCGCTGTTCTGCATCCACAAAAGTTATGGCGTACCCGATAAGGTGGCTATCATCAGAATTAACGTCTTAGTGACCTGTATATTCAGTTTTAAATTTCAAAGGAAGGCGTTCCATTTTTGTTGATTGGAATTACTCCCTTCACTTATTTGGAATTGCTCAGGCTTTTGACACCCTATTTTTTATAAATTTTTTAAATTATTTTTTTGAAAGAGATTTTAGAACAATAGATAAGTAGAAAAAGATTCAAATCCTTTGTATAATTAAGAAATAAAGATAGAAACAAATTAGAATTTAAAGTTGATTGATGGTATGAAGATTTACACATCTGATCAACTCATTGCTGCTTTGAAAGAAGCAGGTTTTACAGAGATAAAAACGTATTCAAATACAAAAAATCAATTTGAATGGAGAAACATGGTCTTCAATCAACCGTAGACCAAGATTACCTCAAAAGTTATATGATATTCAACATATAAAAGAGGAATTAACTAAATCCACTAAAGAAGGAATCAAAATAATTTTGGAGAAGGACATCTACGATATAATAGCTGTTCAAGAATTAGTGTTTTCTGAAAAAGAAAGAGCAGAAATCGAAACAGTTATAGAAGAAATAAAAGATGATTTACCGACCGATGATTTCGACAAAGGAATGAGCAAGATAGTTAACTTCCCAATAGACGAGGACTAAGAGTAAGAGGGTGCAATAGCACCCTCTCTCCATTTATCAATTCTTGTAGGGAAATAGCATTACCCTTGAAAAATGGCTTCCACCTTCGTAAAAGTGGTCTAACAAACCTCCTATCTTCTTATCGGCAGACATAAGGACAGTGCCTTCACCAGTTACTTGGGTAACGTATCTTTGTTTAAGATGGGTAGACAGATTATCTAAAACACGAGATGAGTAGGGGAAAATAAGAGTTGCAGCTTTTAACTTATCATTAGTGAAAGTGTACATAACCATCAATATATCATTATTTTCACCTCTATACGCAATGGAAGTTCCTTCCTCAGCACCAAACTCTCTTGTTTCATAAGATTCCACTTCTGACCGACTACAACCAAAATTCAGACAAGGGTCAATATACATTGAATAGGTAGGAGTTACTGTCACCTTGCATTTCCCGACAAAATTAGCATTCGTATTTACAACATTAATATAAGTTTCTCCGGCAACATTAGCATAGACTTTTCCGACAATATCAACACTGGCTATTCTACTATTATCAGAAGAAAACTCAAATCCTTCAAGAGAAGGAAGTACCTCTATTTGTTTTTCATCGCCATAATCTAAAGCCATTTCAGAGGGAGAAAGTGAATACTCAACTTTAGAATCATCATCTGAGCAAGACGAGAAACTAACTACTGCTGTAAATACCAGCATCCACATTAAAAAAATCTTCTTCATACCATTCTTTGTTTTATTGGTTAATACTAAAGTTTTTAAAAAGTTCTTTGTCATTTAGCAATAACCACACATAAGAACATTAAAAAAGCGTAGAGCTATTGCCTAACGCCATCGGGGGCTACCACACCCCACCTACTAATAGGCAACGCCCTACGCCAATATTGGCGTATAAACGCAATTCACCCATTAGTAGGTTTGTAATAGCCTTACTGCTTTTGATGTGGTAGTTCGATGGCGATTAGGCTATATATGTAAAAAGCGTACCACCTTACAGATGATACGCTGCAAATATAGAAAAATATTTTTAAAGTTTAAAAGTTAATTCGTATCTTTGTGTACGAGGATATATAACTGCCATTACTAATTACAATCAAGGCTCTTTCACCCCGCTGGTCAGGCAAGCCATGGCAATGCTGTAATATTTGGACAAACCGGAATCGCTACGCGACGGTAATACCACCGGACATGAGGGTCCTTGCAGCAACCCGGCCATATCGGCATGAGAAAACAGAGATACAGCCTTATAAAAAGCATTGCCCGATTCGATGTTTGGGAATATCAACACATCCGCCTCCCCGTCAATCGGTGATACAATGCCTTTGATGTTACCGCTCGTCTTCTCACAAGAGGTCTTCACATCCAGCGGGCCGTCGATGATGACATTGCCGAACTCTCCGGCTTCCGCCAGTTCTACAATATTCACATAGTCCAATGAATGGGGGAATTTGGCGCTTACCTTCTCCGTGCAATGAATCAGCGCGATACGTGGCTGCTCTATCCCGAAATAGCGGCAAGTATGGATGGCATACCAAATCATTTCAATGCGCTGTTGCAGCGTCGGGCGGGGAATGACCGCAGCATCGGAGAAAAAGAGCAGTTTATCGTAAGTAGGTATTTGCATCACGGCCAGATGGGTCAGAATCTTTCCTTTAGGCAACAAACCATGTTCCTTGTCCAGAATGGCACGTAGCAAATTGTCGGTATTGATGATGCCTTTCATCAGGATGTCCGCTCCACCCTCGCGTACGATACGCACCGCCTCACGTGCAGCCTCATCGGAATCTTCTATATGCAAGGTACTGACATATTGAGGATATTTCTTCAAAGTGGGATATTTTTCCAATATGGCAGAATCGCCAATCATCAGAAATTCCGCAATCCCCTCCTCCAAGGCACGGGATATGGCATATTCTGTATTAGGGTCATTGGCACAGACTACCGCAATACGTTTCCTCTTATTCAAGGTTTTCAGGTGGGCTGTTAACTGGGCAAAGTTCCGTATCGGTTCCATAACGTTAGATTTTTAGCAAATATCTAAAAAAATGTCGAGAAATACAGCATTTGCCCCGTTGAAATTTTATATGTTTAATATCATTTTGATATGTTCACCACAGATTACACAGATTGACACGGATTTGAACAGAATTTGAATTACTCTGTTGATTATATATCATATATAACCTCCCTCTCTTCTGTTAAAAATCCGTGTTAATCTGTGATATCTGTGGTGAATTGTGTACTTTTGCCCAAAATAGATTGATAATATATATGGGTAGTCTTATTTTCCCTCCGTATCTGCAGGAAGGTGACCGTGTCATTGTTCTCTCCCCTTCCAGCAAGATTGACAAATCTTTCCTGAAAGGCGCCTACAAACGTTTGAAGTCCTGGGGGCTGGAAGTCGTATTCGCAAAGCACGCGGGGAGTTCCAACGGAACGTATGCAGGAAATATCCGGCAACGCCTCGAGGACCTGCAGGAAGCCATGGACGATGAAGAAGCCAAAGTCATATTCTGTAGTCGGGGCGGTTACGGAGCCGTGCATCTGATAGGCAAACTGGATTTTACCAAGTTCAGGCAGCATCCCAAATGGCTCATCGGATTCAGTGACATCACCGCCCTCCATAATCTGTTCCAGCAGAATGGCTTCGCGTCGTTGCACGCCCCCATGGCGCGCCATCTCACAGTAGAACCGGAAGACGACTTCTGCACACAAGCACTGAAGGATATACTGTTCGGGCAGGCATTGGGAGGAACCGAAGCATTCAGTTATGTCTGCCCGGGGCACAAACTAAATCATAAGGGAGAGGGAAAAGGCGTGTTGCGCGGCGGCAATTTGTCTGTGTTCTACGGGCTGCGTGGTACTCCTTACGATATTCCCGCCGAAGGCACCATCCTCTTCATCGAAGATGTGGGAGAACGCCCGCATGCGGTGGAACGCATGATGTACAATCTCAAACTGGGAGGTGTCCTCGACAAGCTTTCCGGCCTCATCATCGGACAATTCACCGAATACGAGGAGAACAAGTCCCTGGGAAAAGACCTATATGGCGCATTGGCCGATTTGGTGAAGGAATACGATTACCCGATATGTTTCGATTTTCCCGTCGGACATGTCAGCATGAATGTACCGCTGATAAACGGCGCTGCGGTAACACTGAAAGTTGGAAAGAAAGAAGTGAAACTAAGTTTTAATACAGAAAGAGAATGAAACGGAATTATACATTCATCCCGTTGCTGCTGTTGCTGATTGTAGCGATAGTGGCATGCAGCAACAACAGCAGCAAGTCTGCAGCCGATAATGACAGTGAGGGCGATGCGACCAAAGCGACTGTCCAAGTGCCCCAGTTCAGTGCAGACAGTGCATACCAATACATACAGACCCAAGCGGATTTTGGTCCGCGCGTGCCCAACACCGCCGCCCACAAAGCCTGCGGAGAATTCCTTGCCAAGAAGCTGGAAGAATTCGGCGCCAAAGTATACAACCAGCATGCCGACCTGGTGGCTTACGACAACACCATCCTGAAAGCGCGCAATGTTATCGGCGCCTATAATCCGGAAAGCAAAAGGCGTGTACTGCTCTGTGCCCATTGGGACAGCCGTCCTTATGCCGACCAGGATGCCGACAAGACGAAGCATCACAGCCCCATCCTGGGTGTGAACGATGGAGCCAGCGGTGTGGGCGTATTGCTCGAAGTGGCCCGCCAACTACAGCAGCAGGCTCCAGCCATAGGCATCGACATCATCTTCTTTGACGCCGAAGACTATGGCATCCCCTACTTCTATCAAGGTGCATACAAGAACGACACTTGGTGCCTGGGCTCGCAATATTGGGGACGAGTACCTCATGTAGACGGCTATAATGCCCGCTACGGCATCCTGCTCGACATGGTGGGTGGAAAGAACGCCACCTTCTACAAGGAACAGTTCTCTCAAAGAACCGCCGGTAAGTACGTGAACAAGATATGGAACACAGCCCACCGCCTGGGCTTCGGCAACTTCTTCCCCAAAGAAAAAGGCACCGAAGTGACAGACGACCATATGTATGTATACAACCTGCGGCAGATTCCCTGCGTAGACATCATCAACTATGACCCGAACTGCGACACCGGCTTCGGTGACTTCTGGCACACGATAGACGACACCATGGACATCATCGACAAGGGCACTCTCAACGCAGTGGGACAGACCTTGCTCGAAGTCATCTACAATGAGAAATAGACAATCAAATAGTAAATCGTAAATAGTAAATTCCATGATAAGTATCAACGAAGTACAAGATGAAGTAATTGCCGAATTCAATGATTTCGACGATTGGATGGACCGGTACCAACTTCTTATTGATTTAGGAAACGAGCAGGAACCGCTCGACGAAAAATACAAGACGGAACAAAACCTGATTGAAGGTTGCCAGAGCCGCGTATGGCTGCAGGCAGACGAAGTGGACGGAAAAATTATTTTCCAGGCCGAAAGCGACGCACTGATTGTGAAAGGAATCATTTCACTGCTTATCAAAGTACTCTCCGGGCACACACCGGATGAGATACTGAACGCCGACCTCTATTTCATTGATAAAATAGGACTGAAGGAACACTTGTCGCCCACCCGTAGCAACGGACTGCTGTCTATGGTAAAGCAGATGCGAATGTATGCGCTGGCCTTCAAAGCAAAAGGCATCTAAAGGTTACGACTGACAATATATAAGCTAATAATCAGCAGATTATATTTACCGGATGTTTACCCTATAATGTAAAAGCCGTTACTCCAGAATGTAACGGCTTTTACATTATGAAGTAACGACGTTTACCATAGTATGTAAAGGCGTTTACTGTAGTATGTAAAGGTGTTTACTATAGTACGTAAACGGAGTTTCTTAAGGCGGTAAGCATTTCAACCTCTACTTGCGCCTTCTTCTCCCTATTTATCCCTCCTTAAACTCCAGTATATCCCCCGGCTGGCAATCAAGTTCCTTACAGATTGCTTCCAGTGTAGAGAAACGGATGGCCTTAGCCTTTCCGGTTTTGAGAATAGAGAGATTGGCAGGCGTAATATCAATCTTCTCCGCCAGTTCGCCCAAAGATATCTTTCTTCGGGCCATCATTATGTCAAGGTTTACTATAATCATATAATTGTGTTCTATTTATCAATTATTCTTTTCCCACTCACACCTAAATAGTTAAGTCCTGTTCTTCCTTTATCTTCACCCCGGCGGCAAATATCTCGGTGAAAAGAATTATAATAACCAGGGATGTGAAATCCGTATCATGCGATGCAACCACTTCATAGCCCAGCAGAGCCACTTGCTTCACTGCTTCAAGATGATTCAGCCAATCGTGCAAAGTCATCAAGCCGTACAATGCAGCAAACGAATAAGTAAAGAAACGCAACCGGGCTACATTATCCGAAGTAAACACTTCCCGCTTTGAGATGGATACCAGCAAACGTATCAGGCAATAGATTCCTACAAAGAAAGGAATGATGGCAAACATGGCAAAGAAGTTCACTATGGAACTCCAGACAGTGGGGACAATCACAGTGCCTATTCTCTTTACCTGATAAGGTACTGACTTATCGGCAAAACGATTCGTCAAGGAATCGACTGCTGTCGTTTCCAAAGGTCTTACATCCACATATACCTTATCAAATAAACCGGAATACTCCGGCTGTGGAGTTCCCGAATGCACATTTACACTATTGTAACCCTCAAGAAAACTATTCTTCATATCCACCCAGCCCGCTATCATCGCATAGGTAAACTCTGCAACAATGACCAATATAGCCAGGATACCCAATATACTTATCTTTTTCATAATCCTCCCCCCACATTAAACCGTTAAATCCTGCTCTTCCTTTATCTTCACGCCGATGGCGAATATCTCGGTGAACAATGCCAACAGCATATAATTGAACCAAGCATACTTGAAAGAATAAGGCAACACCTCGTATCCCTCCAGCCGCACTTGAGAAACCAAGTCATGATAGATGCCCCATTGCTGCAACTCGAATAAAAGACTCACCGAAATCAGCGCATAGACAAAGATGCGCATCCGACGCACATTCTTGTGCACAAACACCTCGCCTTTCGTGGCAGTAAGCACCAGCCGCGCCACACTATAGAACCCGTAAAGCGCAAACAGTCCCGCAGGAAACAGCAAGAACGATACCCACCGCCACTTCGTACTACGGAAACCTTGCACCGATACCTCACTTGTATTGCAATACATGGGCGTATCCTGTGCCGCACTAATCAAAGTATCGGCAGGCAGCGTATCATCTGCCCGCACCAAAAGTGACACGGAGGGTAAGGCATGAAAATCCTTCTGGTCGCCCGCCTCATTCCAGCCGTCCATAAATCCACTAAACATATCCGTTACAACACTACCAATAAACACTACCAAAGCCAGGAAGGCACATACTCTGATTTTATTCATATCTCTGTCCGTTCTTCTTATTATTAAATCGTCAAATCCTGCTCTTCCTTCATTTTCAATCCAATGGCAAACACTTCACCTACAATCAGCGAACAAAGCCCAAGTACCAGCGTGGTAGTGCTCACCAATTCTGAGAGGCTCAGCTCGTAACCATGCAGCGAGAATACGGTATCGATACCTATAAAATCAAGATATGATGACGCAAAGGTACAGCAGAAGCTGACAACCAGTGCCATTCCCAATCGACGCAGCCGACGTACATTCCGCCAGTTGAAGATGTCGGACTTGTTGATAGAGATTATCAAGCGGATAAACAATACTACCGCCCAAAGGGAAAAGCCCAAATGCAGATATATCAGCAAATACTTTGCCACCACTTTCCCGACAGAATCATGAGAATCTACGCTGACCATCAACGAAGAGTAGGCTGCAGGCACATAACTCCTGCTTTTCTCATTGTAGACGGAATCCCTGAAGAAATCAAACGACTCCATGGAAGAAGGTATCAGGTTGACAACCTTCAGGTTCATCAGTTCCTTGTAGGCAGCAATGTCACTCCCTTTCTTTCCCAGCTCCAGTCCGGTCTGCGCCCCCATCTTGGCTCCCAGAAAGATATAGTACCCCTGCTCCAATACCGAGTAACTCAGTACAAGCATTACCACCAGGCAGAGAATGTTTAATCTTCTTTTCATAATTCAGTTGTTGTTGTATTAGTATCAGATATATTATATTTATTCAGTTGTTTCAAGGAGAGTAGAAGCAACAATATGAAAACCACTGCCCAAACCAGTACATACGGGTTACTCAGCAGATGTGTCACATCCTCCATTTCAGGATGTTTCAGGCTCAGATAGACAGACAAGCCGTTATTCATGATATGTATCAGAATACATGCCATAAGACTCCGTGTCTTATAATAAAGCCAGGCAAGCAAGAAACCGATGAGGCAAGCACCTATTATCTGAACCGGATTCAGATGAAAGATACCGAATATCAACCCGGAAAACAAGATAGCCTTTGCCGGGCTATATCTGCGAAGCAGCTCCTTGGTAATGGCACCACGGAAAAGCAGTTCTTCCAGTACGGGTCCCAAAACAGAAATACAGAGAATACCCAGCCAACCGGATTGCAGTATATCAAATGTCTGGTCCAACAAATTGGGCAAAAAAGTAAGTTCGGACATCAGAAGACCTATTATACATATGGAAGTCATTCCGGCAAGCAGGCTCCATGCCAGATAAGGGACTGACACCGGAGAATACAGATGCTTGTCTCCCGTCAGGTAGTTCTTGCGCCACAAGTACAGTCCCATGAAAACAAAGCCCAGCAGCATGGTAGGCGCCACAGCAATCTGACCAGCCTTGTCCATGTCGAAAGTTCCATAAGCGAAATACGTATACAGCAGACAGAAAGGTCCTGCAAACAGTGCTCCTATAAGCTGCATCAAAAAGTAAATCAATACTAGTTTTATTGCCGTTTTCATTGTTCTATTCGTCTAAAAGTTCGCAAAGATACACATTTTCTCTGTCAATCCGTCAAGCTGTGGCAACAAGTCCCATCAGCAGCACCATCACTGTAGAAAGTGACAATACCAATAGTGTAATACTCATAAATGCTCTTCTCATAACCTAAGCCCCTCCCTCATTTCTATATTGTTCTTCATTTATTTCACTGCCAGGAGCAATACGTCTTCCTCTGCAGTGGCATGTTCCACCAACAGATTCCAGTCGTTGTCCTTCTTACTCCATTTGTAACTCAAGTAGTTGATGTCATCTCCCGCCTGCAGATAAACTGCTTTTTCTTTCACATCGGAGTAGGCATGCGTCTTGTTGTCCCACAAGGCATATTCCACATCCGTACCGGCTTCCGTATAATTGTAGTTCAAGCAATAGAAGCGTTCAAACGCCTGCTCAATCTCGTTCCATTTCAACGCTTCCTTCTGTATCGTACGCCCTTGGGCATCATAGATGAAATTGTATTTCAAATGGTTCTGCAGAAACTTACCGTTCTCTACTTTATATACAATCTGGGACTCCACCTGATTTCCGTTCATCACTTCATTATAGGCAAAGTTTTCCTGGATATTACCACCAAAAGCATTTATCACTACTGTCACTACAAAGATTGTTGTCATTACTAAAGTTTTCATACCGTTATTGTTTTATTAGTTCTTTATTTTGTTTTTCGATAATCATTTATCGTTTTTCGATATGCAAATAAAAGACCTTTTTTTGATATGACAAAGAAAAACAGAAAATATTTATCGAAAAACAATAAAAAAAACGCGTTTTACGATAAATACACAGAAAACAAACACTTCAAACGGGAAAATACATAGAACTGCAAGGAGATAAATGACCTTATCGCCTTATGTTTATAAAGAAAGAATGGATTTAATCTCCACCTCGTCACGGTGAAGCTGGGCAATAAGTTCTTCTATACTGTCGAATTTCAGTTCAGGACGGGTGCGGCGCACAAAGGAAAGACGCATCGGCTGCTGATAAATGTCAGCATCAAACCGGAATATATGGACCTCAATACTGCGATCGGGGCCGTTCTCCAACGTAGGTCGGTAGCCAATGCTTAGCATACCGCCGTACTCCTTGCCTTCAACACAGACACGGACGGCATACACACCATCGCAGGGAATCAGCTTGTCAGAATCGGAAACACGGAGATTAGCCGTAGGAAAACCTATTTTACGCCCCACTTGATAGCCGCCGACAACCGTACCGTCCAAAAAGAAATCATATCCCAGATACTCGGCAGCTTCCGAAACGTTTCCCTCCTGCAACAGACCTCGAATAGCCGAGGAGCTGACAGTAACCTCCGTTACCGATGTCTCCTTACTATAAGAATACGCGCGCGCAAGAAGCACCTCCATACCCAATTCGCGACCATAGTGCACATAGTCTTCAAAACCCTCGCTGCGGTTATGCCCGAAACGATGGTCGTACCCCACTACCAAAGCTTGTATCTGATAGCGATCCTTCAGTATGGACATGAATTCCCGTGCCGAAAGCCGGGCTATTTCAGGAGTAAAATCAAGCATCATGCAATAATCCACCCCAGTCTTGGCTAGTAGGGAAACTTTCTCATCACAGGTGGTCAATAACTTCGGATGATAATCGGCCTGCATCACTTTACGCGGATGTACCGGAAAAGTCACGACCGACGAAGCAAGCCCACGCCCGGCAGCTACCGCACACACTTGCTCTATCAGGTAGCGGTGTCCCCGATGTACTCCGTCAAAGAAACCGATAGTGGCTACACTTGGACGGGAACCAATGTCCGATGTTTCACAAAACAACTGCATGTCTCCAATCCTCGTGGGCCTTTGGCGTATAGGTAGAAATACCCAACGCCTCCGCTGTCCGGCAATTGGCCTCAGAATCGTCAATGAAAAGAGTCTCGTTGGGAAGAATACCGGTCTCATCCAGTACTTTCTGAAATATATCGGCATCCGGTTTTGCCATCTTCATCTCATAAGAGAGATAGATATGCTCAAAAAAGTCCTCCGCACGGAAAGCCTTGTAGCGAAACGCGTGCAGACACGACCATTGCCAATGGATTTCATTGGTGTTGCTCAGCAGATAGACCACATATTTTTTGCGCAGTTCCAACAGTAAATCCAATTTAAAAGTAGGAATACTCACTAGGAAACTGTTCCAGGCGTCATCTATCTGGGCATCAGTCACCGGTTTCCCTATCTTTCCACGAATCACTTCCCGGAACTCCGCACTGGTAATCAACCCTTTTTCATATTTCTGGAAGAAATCCTGCTGGTGATAGAGGTCCAACATGACTTCCACGTCCGGCAATCCCAGCTTTCTGAAATTCTCTAAACAGCGCTGGCGGTCCAAATCAATCAGAACTCCGCCAAAATCAATAATAAGGTTCTTGATTCCTCTTCTTTTCATCACTATTTCTGTGTTAAACGTCGGATAAGGCGAACCAGTTCACCTATCCACAAAACAAACGAAGTAGAAACGACAATCGTCATCCAAGTCATAAAATCGAGCGGCACTGTGCGGAATACAGCTCCACCAAACTGTACAATCAGTATCTGTCCGCCCAAAATGGCAAGTATAATCAGCTCCATGCCATAAGATTTAGAAATGCCCTTGAACGCCGAGTCCGAAGTGCCGAACACACGTGCATTGAACAAGTTCCAGAACTGAAGCATAACAAAGAACGTGAAGAACACAGTCAACCGATAGGTAGTCATCCCCCCCTCTTCACTGTTAAACCAGAAGAGCATTCCCATAAGTAACACCAGGAAGGCAGTCCCCATTCCCAGAATGTAATACCTCATGGACTTGGTTATAATGAAATCCGTACTCTTACGCGGCTTTTCCTTCATCACGCTCTCACTGGGTGGAATGGACGCCAGGGCCAGGGCCGCAAACGTATCCATAATCAGGTTCACCCACAACATCTGCGTGACGGTCAAAGGAAGCGTCGTACCCACCAGTGAGCCCAGAAGAACGATAAACAAAGCCACAAAATTGATAGTCAGTTGAAAAACAATGAAACGCTGTATATTCTTATATAGAGAACGTCCCCACATCACGGCCGTACCTATACTGTTGAAGGAGTCATCCAGCAACGTGATGTCGCTGGCCTCCTTGGCAACGGAAGTCCCGGTACCCATCGAAAGTCCCACTTGCGCATGGTTCAACGCAGGAGCATCATTCGTGCCGTCACCCGTCACAGCCACTACCGCACCTTTCTGCTGCAACAGTTGCACCAGACGCTGTTTGTCTGTGGGGCGTGCACGCGACATTATCTTCAAGTCCATCACACGGTCCAATGCCTCCTCATCCGTCAATTCGGCAAATGCAGCTCCCGTAATGCGGTTCTTTTCCGTATTCTCCGGTTTCCACAGACCAATCTGGCGTGCTATCTCGGTAGCCGTACCCGGTGTATCTCCCGTCACAATCTTCACTCCGATACCTGCCGACTGGCATTTGGCAACGGCCGCAGGCACATCCGGACGGATAGGGTCACTGATGGCAACCACACCGAGGAACGACAAGTCATTTTCAGCAACCAATGACACACAATCAGACGCTTCCGCATCATCCACAATCTTGAATGCAAAGCCAAGTGTACGCATAGCCATATTCTGGTAGTTGAGCAACTGAGCCTCCACTGTAGAACGGTATTCCACCGCATCCACACGCTTGCCGTCCAACATGACATCCTTGCATTTACCCAAAACAATCTCGGGAGCTCCCTTCACATACAGCACCTTCTTCCCAATCAGGGGGGATTGCACCAGGGTAGCCATGAATTTCCTTTCCGTAGAGAAAGTCAGCTGGTCGATAACCGTAGCTTTCTCACGCAGCGCCAGATAGTCGCATCCTTGGCTGTTCAGCCAAAGCAGCAGTGCCACCTCCGTGGGGTTACCCACCCCTTTCGGCTTCTCGCCAGTCACCTCTTCTTCCAGAAAAGCAGTGGAGTTAGCACTGATACCTTCCATTACCAGCTTGCTGAGGTCATCATTCCCCAGCTGCCCGTTATTCTTCAAACCATAGAAATTGGGTTCATGCACCTGCATCAGATTTTGGGTCAATGTACCGGTCTTGTCGGTACAAATCACTGTAATGGCTCCCATCGTCTCGCATGCATGCATCTTGCGCACCAGGTTGTTGGTGGAGAGCATGCGGCGCATATTCAACGCCAGACTGAGTGTCACGCTCATCGGCAAGCCTTCGGGCACAGCCACCACAATCAGGGTAACCGCCATCATAAAGTATTGCAAAGTAGCCTGCAAGGCCGGCAGCCAATCACGGAAGGTATGAAATGAAGAAAAGTCATAGACCAGTACCACATCCTTTACAAAAAAAATGAGAAAAGCCAGACCCGCTACGGAAAAGCCAATCTTTCCAATCAGATTGGCCAATTTGGTCAGCTGGATATTCAGCGGAGTAGGTTCCGTATTCTGTTCGGTACTTTGACGTGCCACTTTACCGATTTCCGTAGCATCGCCCACAGCCTCCACACGCATGGTGCCATGTCCGTCCACCACCGTTGTACCGCGTAAAATGCGGTTGGAAGCATACGTAGCCTCTTCGTCAAAGTCAGCTTCTACGGTAGTTTTCGTCACTACCGGCTCACCGGTCAGATTCGATTCGTTCACTTGCAGGGAAATGGCTTCCAGCAATTCACCGTCCGCCGGAACCTCTTCACCGGTTTCCAGCACCACTATATCACCCACCACTACATCTTTACGGGGAATCTCCTGCACATGTCCGTTACGAATTACTTTCACCAAAGTTTCTTCGTTCACTGCGTTCAGCAGGTCAAACTTCTTACCGGCATCATACTCAAAGAAGAAACCGATACCGGTAGCCAGCAAAATGGCTACTATAATGCCGATAGTCTCGGCATATTCATTCTCTACAATGGAAATAATCAAAGAAAACAGAGCGGCAACCAGCAATACCCTTACTACGGGGTCCTCAAACTTCTCCAGATACAATTTCCATAAGGAAGGCCGTTTAGGAGGCGTCAATAAATTTACTCCATGTTCCTCGCGGCTCTTCCGCACTTGTTCGTCGGTCAGCCCGACATGATAATAATCATCCTTTATTGCAGCCATGCAAGTCTTTAGGTTTAATTTTGGAACGCAAAAATACAATAATAATCCGGGAAAACAATACCTATATAATGATTAGTGATTAATTGACTGTCAT
>ENA-OPDJ01001303-OPDJ01001303.1-human-gut-metagenome-genome-assembly--contig:-NODE-1303-length-13951-cov-2.280368_pt1 | contig 13951 bp, 14 predicted proteins | sample MGYA00241621_ERZ501505 | MGnify/ENA primary metagenome ERZ501505 (study PRJEB25962, sample SAMEA2042624) | human gut metagenome | biome: human gut; feature: human-associated habitat; material: faeces... | reverse complement strand
CCGCTTCCATTTGGCGAGGCTGTGCACCACCTGGGCGGTGCCGCCGGTGGCCGGAACCTCGAAGCTGACTGGGCGCTCCACGCCGCTGAGATCGTCGTTCAGGCCCATGGCGGGGTCCACGAACAGGGGGGCGGTGACCCGCTTCAGGTGCAGCGCCGCGCACAGCTTTACCTCAAAGATCTGTTTGATCAGGCCGATGGCCTTCTGGGTGTCGTACAGCCCAAGCACGGGCCGGTAGCCCTGGGGCAGGCGGGTCTCGCTCATGGCGTTTCTCCTTATTCTTCCTCCGGCTCGGGCAGCACCCGCACCAAGAGGCTTAAAATGCGCTTGTCTTCCACCTGTTCCACCGTGACGTGCAGGTTTTTGAAATCGAAGCTCTCGCCCGGCTCGGGAATGTGTTCCAGGCATTCCAACGCCCAGCCGGCGGCGCTGGAAAAATCGCTGTCGAAGCCCTTTACCCGGATCTCCAGTTCGTCGAACAGATCGTCGATGTTCACCTCGCCCGCCACCCGGAACAGATGCTCTTCCAGCTGCCGAACGGGCAGCTCCTCCACCTCGTCGGTCTCGTCGAAGATCTCGCCCACCAGCTCTTCCAGCACGTCCTCCATGGTCACAAGGCCCAGGGTGCCGCCATAATCGTCGGTCACGATGGCCATGTGCTGCTTGCGGCGCCGGAATTCGGCCAGCAGATCGTTGATGTGCTTGGTGCGGTATACGAAGGGGATTTCGCGGCAGAGGGCACGGACCTGAATGGCCTGGCCCTTTGCCAGGCATTCGAACAGATCGCGGGTGTGCAGCATACCAATGATATGGTCAATGTCGCCCTCGTACACCGGCAGGCGGGTGTAGGCGTTTTCCACAGCGGTGGCGATGATCTCGTCTACCGGGGCCTTCACATCCACCGCAACCATATCCACCCGGGGGATCAGAATCTCCTGCACGGTGATATCGTCGAATTCAATGGCGGACTGGATGATCTCGGTCTCCTGGCTGTCCAGCACGCCCTCCTCCTCCACCGTGTCGATGATGGTCTTGAGCTCGTCCTCAGTGACGCTGGGCTGCACCAGGCCGGTGCTGCGGCGGCCGGTGAGCAGCTGCTTGAGCTTTACGAAAAACCACACGACGGGGCTGAATGCGGCGCGCAGAAATGCCAGCACGCCCGCCACCTGCATGGAAAAGCCCTCGGCGTGCTCCTTGGCAAAGCTCTTGGGCAGGATCTCGCCGAAGATCAGCACCAGCACGGTCATGCCGAAGGTGGCAATGGCCGGGCCGCTGGCGGGGCCCCAAAGCGCGGTGGCCATGACGGTGGCCAGCGAGGCGCTGGCCATGTTCACGATGTTGTTGCCGATCAGGATGGTGGAGAGGGTTTTGTCGTAGTCCTCGGCGACCTTCAGCGCGGTTTTGGCCCGCTTGTCGCCATCCTCGGCCTTGTTGCGCATGCGGATTTTATTGAACGAGGAGATCGCGGTTTCGCTGGCGGAAAAAAACGCCGAGCAGGCAATGAGCAGAACAAGCGCCAGATAAATACTAGGGCCAGGGGTATCCAAAAATCATCAACCTTTCATTTTAAAAGAAAATTTCCATACCATATTTTATGGTATTCTCTTTTATATATAGCAGAACTTGCGCCGCAATGCAATAAAAATGTGGACCGGAAGGGATTGAAAAGCATGGAATTGGCAAATAATTCATAAGGAATAAAATGGATTTTTGTTGCCGAAAAATTGTGCAAAACGATTAGAATTGTAAAAATCGACAAAAACTAAACCTCAGAAAGGGCTGTTTTGTATAGCTGGGAGAATTGCGGGGAAACAATGGGACAAATGGATTATTCTGTGCTATAATACGGGCAACCGGCCACCGGGGGAAAGCGGGCGGCCGGGCCTTATAAGCAGATAAAGAGGGAGTGAAAGCCAAATGGTCAAGGAAATCAAGGTTTCCTGCTTCAAGCAGGTGAAAAGCATCGTGGACGCCGCCGCGCGCTGCGAGCGCGAGGTGAACATCCAGGACCTGAAGGGCTCGATTGCGGATGCCAAGAGCATCCTGGGCTTGATGAACCTGGACTACAGCAGTCCCGTGCAGCTGATGGGGGAGGACCCCGCCGAAGTGGAACAGGTGTACAACGCCCTAGTCCAGTGAGCTGAAGGAAAGGAACGCCCGGAGCCGCAAGGCTCCGGGCGTTTGCTGTTGAATTACAGGTAATTCACGCCGATCATGACTGCGCCCAGCACAGCCAGAACCACGCCGGTGGCCCGGTTTAGAACCACAGGGCTTGCCTTGTTGGCAAACCTGGCGGCCAACTGGGCGAACAGCAAAGTGCTCAGAACACACAGGGCCAGAATGCCCCAGTCCGGCGCGCCGCCGATGGCAAAGTGGCTGGCGGCCCCGGTAAAGGCGGTAAAGGTCATAATGAACACACTGGTGCCCACGGCGGTCTTGAGCTCGTACCCCAGCACGCTGGTGAGGATGAGCAGCATCATCATGCCGCCGCCGGCGCCGATAAAGCCGCAGATGAAGCCCACCATCGCCCCGCACGCCACGGACTGGAGGAAGCGCTTTTTGGCGCTCACCGCACCCATGGATTCCTTGGTGGCCATGACCGGCTTTACGATGAACTTAACGCCGAGAAGCAGGGTCATAAAGGTGGAAAAGCCGCCCATGGCGGTGTTCGGCACCAGGCTGGAAACATAGCTGCCGACCAGGGTGAATGCCAGCACGCTGGCCATCATGACCACGCCGTTTTTGACGTCCAGATTTTTGTTTTTGCCGTAGGTCCAGGCGCTCACCGCGCTGGCGAGAACGTCTGAGGCGAGGGCGATGCCCACGGCCTGGTATGCCGGCATGCCCAAAAAGGTGATGAGCATGGGGCTGATGACGGCGGCGGCGCTCATGCCGGCAAAACCGGTGCCAAGGCCGGCCCCCAGCCCGGCGAACAGGCAGACGAGCAGGGGTTTGAGCATGGGAAAGACTTCCTTTCGGAGAGGTTTCGCGCCGCGGGGCGCGTAAAACTAATTTAACGACTTTTTGCGCTTTTTTTCAAGGGGATGGGCGCAAAATTTTCAGAATGTTCACACCAGGCGCTTCCGCGGCTGCCAGCCCTTTCCGCTTTACACCGGCGGGGGCGTGTGCTACAATAAAAACTGTGCGAATTACGGCGAAATGCAGCGGAAAGCGGAGAACCGAAACGGGTGGAAAGCGGGGAGATGCGGCATGAAAAAAAGGTTGCGCGCGCTGCTTTTCGCGCTGAGCCTGGGGGTGCTGGCGCTTGTGCTTGCCGTGCGCCTGGGCCAGAAGGGCACCACCTTTTTGGGAGCCCGGCTGGCAGACGCGGAGCAGCTGGCAGCTTTGCAGGCCGGCCCGCAGGTGAGCGGTGAGGACTGCATCCTGCACTGGAACGGCGCCGTGCTGCCCTATGATTCGGCCCAGGGGGCCTATTGCGTGCCCCAACCGGCCGGGGGCGAAACGCGGGGGAACCTGTCTTCCAGCTGGGGGGATATCTATCTGCCTGCCGAGCATTGGGGGGGCGACATGACCGCCGCCATGCGGGAGGGCACCCTGCTGCCGGTGTATGTGAGCGACGGCAGCCGCTGGTGCGAGCTGTTTGCCTATGTGTCCGGCATGCCGGCGCTGGTGGTCAAAACCCAGGAGAGCGTGCCGGTACAACGCGACCCAGAGGTGGTGGGGGCAACAATGGCGGCCCAGCCTTTTGCATATAATTACGGAACAGTGACGCTGTTTTGGCCCGAGGGGAACCAGCGCGAGGAAGTGGTGAAGAGCCGCCTGGAATGGCATTGGCGGGGAAACGCCAGCTTTTTTGCACAAAAAAAGTCGTACCGGTTGAATCTGCTGGATGGAAAGGGCCAGGAAAGCACGGAGAGCCTGTTGGGGCTTGGCGATTCAGACGGCTGGATCCTGCTCAATCTGGCCACGGATGCAACAAGGGTCCGGGATAAGGTAGCCCTGGACATATGGGCGGAAATGGCAGCGGCGTATGAGTTTGATCCGCCAGGCACCACGATGGAATATGTGGAACTATATCTGGACGATACCTACCTGGGAGTGTACGGCCTGTGCAGGCCGGTAAACCGGAAAAGCCTTGCGCTCAGCAAAAAAGACCGCTTATACAAATGGCGGCAGGCCAGCATGATTACAGACGAGGACTTTACGATGCTGGAACAAAAAGAGAGCTTGGAGTGGCTTAACCGGCTGGAAGTGGTTTGGCCCAATAGCTGGCAGAATGGGCTGTGGGAACCCCTGCGGAAGTATACGGATACTCTTTACACCCCAGGAAGCCTCCCCGCAGATTGGGAAACAATCGAGCATACCGTTAACCTGGACAATCTGGTGGATATGGCCTTATACAAACAGTTCACCTGCGCGGTCGATAACCTGATGCAGAACCAGTATCTTTTGAGAAAAAATGAAGACGGGCTGTTTTATCGGTTGCCTTGGGATTTAAATTATACTTTCGGAGACACACATGAAGGTTTGTTCGGGCGGGATTTTGATATTCTGGTGGTACCAGACATGGAACTGGACGCGCTGTATGCGGCCGATCCCGGGCGCACTAAGGCGCTGGTTGCCGCCCGCTGGAAAGAACTGCGGGAAACCGTGCTGGATGTAGAGGCGGTTACGGCACGTATGCAGGAGGCAACAAGATATCTGGAAGTGACCGGAGCTTGGAGGCGTGATTATGCGCTGTGGAAAGAAAATGAAGCGTACCGGGGCCTTTCGGAAAATCGCACCCTGCCTTTAACGGAAACGATCGGCTTTCTGCAGCGCCATACGCGCTTTTTGGATGGGTACATGGCGGACTATACCCCGCCTTCCCGGGAGGGGTTCGATGTATTACCGCAATGAGTGGAAATATCTTGTGACCGGCGGCGAGCTGGCGGTGCTGGGCGCCCGGCTGAAGGTGCTGCTGCCGCTGGACAAGCACCAGACCGGGGCGGCCTATGCGATCCGCAGCCTGTACTTCGATGATTTTCAGAACAGCTGCCTGCGGGAGAACGAGGCCGGGGTGGACGACCGGCGCAAGTTCCGGCTGCGGCTGTACAATGCAGATCCCGGCCGCGTTCAGCTGGAAGTGAAGGAAAAGCTGCACGGCCGCACGCACAAAGCCTCCTGCCTGCTGACGCGGGAGGAATGTGAGGAGATTTTGAGCGGGCGGCCGCCCGCGGTGGGCGCCGATACCCCGGCGCCCAAAAACCTTTTGAGCCTGGGCATGCGCACCGCGGGCCTTGCGCCCAAGGTGATCGTGGAATACGAGCGCACCGCCTTTGTGGGCAGGGTGGGCAACGTGCGCGTCACCTTTGACCGGAACATTGCCGCCAGCAACGCGGTGAGCGCGTTTTTACAGCCCCGTGCGCCCCTGACGCCGGTGCTGCCCGCGGGGCAGCATGTGCTGGAAGTGAAGTTCGACGAGCTGCTGCCCGACCCGGTGGCCCAGGTGCTGGAGCTGGGAAGTTTGCAGCAGACGGCGTTTTCCAAATACTATCTCAGCCGGCTGGCCCTGCCCGGGCCCCTGGCGGAAAGGGCAAAGGAATATGAGTTTTAGAGATGTGATTAAAAAGAGCGTGCTGGAGGGCTTTGTGCAGAGCGATATCGGCACCGTGGCGGTGCTGGTGACCCTGGGCATCACCACCCTGCTGGCGCTGTATATCTATTATATCTACCGGCTTTCCAGCCGCAGCGCATTTTACAGCCGGGATTTCAACAAGACCCTGGCGCTGATGCCGGTGGTTACGGCGGCGATTGTGCTGGCCATGCAGAGCAGCATTGTGATCAGCCTGGGCATGGTGGGCGCTTTGTCGATTGTGCGCTTCCGCAACGCGGTGAAGGATCCCATGGACCTGTTGTTCCTGTTCTGGAGCATCAGCGTGGGCATTGTGTGCGGCGCGCGCCTGTACGAAATCGCGATCATTGCCAGCGCGGTGGTGACGGCCCTGCTGTTCCTGCTGGATAACGAGGCTGCGTCCTTCATCACCGGCGTGGTGCTCCCGGTAGACGGCGGCTTCTCCGCCTACTCCGGCGTGTAAGAAAAAAACACAACAACAGCCCGGAGGTGGAAATGACCGCCTCCGGGCACCCCTTATGGAGGTTACTATGGAGCAATTTACCTATGCGAAAACGGAGACTGGCCTTTCTCTGGAGGAGATCCGCACCGCGCTCCTCCGGTCCCTGGAGGGGCGGGAGCTGAGGCATGTCCTGATCATTCCCCCGGATTTCACCCGCTTCCACTCCAACGCCGGCTATATTACCAACGTCTACTACCACGCTCTGGTGGAGCGGGGCTGTGAGGTGGATATCCTGCCTGCCCTGGGTACCCATGAGCCGGTGAGCCGGGAACAGGCGGCGGCTATGTTCGGCGACATTCCCTATGAGAAATTTATCCCCCACAACTGGCGTACCGACGTGGTGAAGATCGGCGAGGTACCGGCTGAATATCTGGAGGAGATCACCGAGGGCCTCTGGCACGACAGTGTGGATGTAGAGATCAATCGCCTTGTCATGGATGAAAAGTATGATCTCATCATCTCACCGGGCCAGGTAGTGCCCCACGAGGTCATTGGCATGGCCAACCACTCCAAGAACCTGTTTGTTGGCGTGGGCGGCAGCGACATGATCAACAAGAGTCATATGGTGGGCGCGGTCTATGGCATGGAGCGAATGATGGGCAAGGACCACACCCCTGTGCGCAAGATCTTTGACTACGCTCTGGCTAAGTACCTCAAGGACCGGCCCATCCTCTTTGTTCTAACCGTTACTACGGCTCCTGGCGGAAAGATCCATACCCACGGCCTCTTTATCGGAGATACTCGGCTGGTGCTGGAAAAAGCCATTGCTCTGGCCCAGGAGAAGAATATTGACTTCGTGGAGACCGGCATCAAGAAGTGCGTGGTGTATTTGGATCCCAGTGAGTTTAAGAGTACCTGGCTGGGCAACAAGTCCGTCTACCGCACCCGGATGGCCATTGCTGATGGTGGGGAACTGATCGTACTGGCTCCTGGTGTGAGTAAGTTTGGCGAGGACGCCCAGGTGGACAAGCTCATCCGTAAGTACGGCTATCGTGGCCGTATCCACACTCTGGAGGAGTTTGAGAAGCCGGAGAACCAGGATCTCAGGGATAACATGGGCGCTGCGGCCCACCTGATCCATGGCTCCTCTGACGGCCGCTTCACCATTACCTATGCGGTGAAGAATATTACCAAGGAGGAGATCGAGGGTGTGGGCTTTAACGCTGCGGACTACGACGAGATGGCCAAGCGCTATGATCCGGAGAAGCTGACCTACGGCTACAACACTCTGCCCGACGGCGAGGAGATATATTTCATTCCCAACCCCGCCCTGGGTCTCTGGATCAATCGGGAAAAGTTCTGAAACCCTGTTTTTACAAATGAAAAGGAGCGGAGTGGTTTTGTTTAAACCACTCCGCTCTTTTTTATGTATGACTTATAACTCGAAAAGAATACATGGCCAATCCCAATGCTGCTGGAAACAGCATTCTTTGAGAAACGGCAAGATTAACGAAGAAGTACGGGCTCTGCCACCTGTGCCTGTACAGAGATATCGCTATTGAAAAAGGCGGTTTCGATACTTTCCTCCATTGCTTTGTTCAGATGCTCCGCCATGTACTGCCGGGCCAGATCCGGGTTTCTACTCTCGATCGCAAGAAGGATTTGCAGGTGCTCTGCGGCGCCTGCGGCGCCCCGCCGTCTGACGTTTTCCATAAACATCCGCTGGTAGGATGTCCGCAGCAGATCAAACGTCTCGGCAATCACAGCGTTTTTGGTGGCCTTGGCGATAGTATAGTGGAACTCCAGATCGGCCTCGATAGATGTCTCGGAATCAGATGCATCCTGGAACATTTTTGTTAAATACTCCAGCTTTCGCATTGCCTCGTCATCTGCGCGGACCGCTGCCAAAGCAGCACTCTCGATTTCCATAATGCGCCGGAATTCAAACATGTCCGTTCTGCTGAACTGGGTCTGGCGGGTTAGCAGTCCTGTGGGCTGGCTGTCTATATCTCCATCACACACAAATGTGCCACGCCCTCGGTAGGAGACCAGGAGACCCTGTGCAACCAAGGTGCTGATTGCGCTGCGCACCGACATGCGGCTGACATTGAAAAGCGTGCACAGCTGCGTTTCTGAGGGGATTTTTTCGCCTACCTTCCATTTGCCGCTGGCAATGGCCTCCCGAAATTTTTGCGTGATATATTCACTTTTTGTCATACAACAAATCCCCCCTCTATTGAACGACAATTTCTATAAGCAGAATACGAGAATTGGAGGAAAATGTCAATTACTTTTTCCTAAAACAACAAAAAATAAGAAAAATTTTTCGCATATATGGTCAACTGATACAAAAATTTGGGAGAATACACAAAAAATAAACAAATTTTTGGGGCAGCCCACATATTGACTTTATTATGGGAGAGGTATATCTTTATGGTATACTTGTATTACAAATATTTGATTAATAATACAAGATATTTGTGGGAATCTGTTGGCACAAATCTCTGAACAGAAAACGTATGCAAATAAGAACTGTGGAAGGATGTGGGGAAGGTGAAACTTGCCGATAACCTGCCGGGGGAACATTTGCAAATTGAATACATCTGAGAGGTGGATATATGTGTTTGGCAAAATGGGAGATTGATGAACTCAATGAACTATGCAGGCAATGCCGGATGGATGTGATAACGGTTCTTCATGAGAAGCAAAGCGGACACCCCGGCGGTTCTTTGTCTGCCTGTGAGATCCTTGTCACACTTCTAATGAAAAAAATGCGAATTGATCCCCAGAATCCTCAAGATCCGGGCCGTGACAGACTGGTGCTGTCCAAAGGGCATGCTGCCCCCATGCTGTACCGGGTTCTGGCGGAAAAAGGGTTCTTCCCACTGGCGAAACTCCACAGCCTGCGTGAGGTGAACAGCGATCTGCAGGGCCATCCCTGCATGCGGACAACGCCTGGCGTGGATCTGAGCAGCGGCCCGCTGGGAATGGGACTGTCTGCAGCACTGGGTATGTCCCTTGGCCTGAAGCTGGATGGAAGTTCCGGGCGGGTGTATGCCGTACTTGGCGATGGCGAATTAGATGAAGGAACTGTGTGGGAGGCGTGCATGTCCGGCGCCAAATTCGGGGCGGACAACCTGTGCGCCATTTTGGACTGGAACGATGTGCAGCTAGATGGTCCTACGAAAGCTGTAATGCCCTTGGGGGACATCCGTGCCAAGTTTACAGCCTTTGGCTGGCACTGCATAGAGTGCGACGGCCATGATGTAGCCCAGCTTTGGGACGCCTATACAGAGGCGGAGGAAGTAAGAAGAAAACCGGTGGTCATTCTTGCCCATACTGTCAAAGGAAAGGGCGTTTCCTTCATGGAAGGAAAGAATGCCTGGCACGGGAAAGCGATTGATGATGAGAGCTATAGAAAGGCTATGCAGGAACTGGAGGGAAGGGTCTGATGGCAAAGACGATTCGGGAAGCCTATGGTGAGGCGTTGGTTACCTATGGAAAAGAAGATCCGCGGGTAGTGGTCCTGGATGCCGATGTCAGCGGGTCCACCAAATCGGCTGTTTTTGGCGCGGCGTGTCCGGAACGATTTTTTAATGTGGGCATTGCTGAAAGCAACATGACAGCTATGGCAGCGGGGTTTGCTGCTACAGGAAAGATACCGTTTGTCAACACATTTGCTGTGTTTTTGTCCAGCTTGGGGCTGACAGCGACACGGATTTACGCATCCTATTCCCGCCTGCCCATCAAATTGGCGGGGGCTTACGGGGGCCTGTCGGATGCGCTGGATGGTGCCAGCCACCACGCGCTGGAGGACCTTGCGATCATGCGAACCTTGCCCAATATGAAAGTATTTGTGGCCAGTGATGCGGTGCAAACGGCGTGGCTGGTGAAGAATGCGATTGCAGATCCTTCGCCCATGTATCTGCGCCTTCCCCGGGAGGCGTTTCCCAGCCTCTATGAAGAGACCGAAGTGTTTCACGAGGGAGAGGGTAAAATTGTTCGCGAGGGCAGTGACGCCACGGTCATTGCCTGCGGATTGCTGGTAGGAAATGCACTGCAGGCGGCTGAAATGCTTTCGGCAGAGGGAATCTCTTTGCGAGTAGTCGACATGTTCTGCATCAAACCGATTGATAAAGAGTTGATCCTTCGCTGCGCGGCGGAGACGGGCGCCATTGTTACGGCGGAGGAGCACAATATTTACGGCGGATTGGGCGGCGCGGTATGCGAAGTGCTCTGCAGAGAAGGCGCCTGTGTCCCTGTAGGGAGTATTGGCCTGCGGGATACTCACGGGGAGAGCGGGCCCTATGCACGGCTTCAGGAGAAATATGGATTAGATGCAGCGGCTATTGCCAGAGAAGTGCGCTGCGTACTGCAGAAAAAGAACGCCTGAGGTTCGGCGGGAGGCGCTGCACGCAGAAGCCCCTGAGGAAAGAAAAACCGGCCTATTTGCACACCATCGCAAAGCGAATTCAGGCATGCAAATAGGCCGGTTTCATCTAACGGAAAAAGTGCTTTCTAACAGCTTTCCGACGGTTCCTTTGCCGCGGGGCGGATAGAAGAAACTGTGGTCAGCAGGACCCCTGAAAATATACATATGCAACCCAGCAGCTTGACCCATGTCATGGCTTCCTGTAATACCAGACAGCCTATGATCACGCTGGTAATCGGTTCCAGAGTGGAAAAAATGGCTGTAGTAGACGGGCCGGCATATCGTATACCCAGCTGGTATAAAGAGCTGCCGGCTACGGCGACACAGATCGCCACCAGGAAGGAGAACACCCACGCTTTTGGAGTGAGAGATAGGGTCAGCTGATGGGTGGCTATGCCGTATATGCCGGAACAGGCACCCACCACGATGCACATGTAAAGCGCCAGTTTGAAATGGTGATACCGTTTCAGACCGGAGGAGGACATGTAGACGGTAAAGAAGGTATAGCAAAGGCCGGACAACAGCGCCAAAGTGATTCCGAGGGGGTGGAAAGACGTGTCTTTCCCCATAAAGCAAAAGATTCCGACGACGCTGAGGATGACAGCCAAGGCTTTAGGGACGGTGAGCTTCTCACGGAAAAACAGAATACAGGTTACAGTCACCAGCAAGGGATATATAAAATGCAGCGTAGTGGCTACTCCTGTAGGAATATACGTGTAGGAGCAATATAAAAGAATGGTGGTGGAGGCTGAGCCCACCGCCCCCAGGATAAGGATACGATGCAGGTCGCCTTTTTCAACTTTGAGCGTTTCCCCCTGGCACCGGAGCAAGAGATACAGCACGGGAATCGCCAGCACGGAGCGCAGGAAGGTCATGGTGACACCGTTGGAACCGCCGCTGTAGGTGATCTGGATCAAGGCTGGCTGCAAACCGTAAAATATTGCGGAGGAAGCGGCAAAAAAGAACCCCCAATAGCGAGAATTTTTCACAGCGGCATCCTCTGACAATCAGTTGAAGCAGGGGAGGACAGACACGGTGGGAATAGCGAAATAATCACTTATGGCGTCAACTGCTGCCTGGTGATCTTCCTGCTGCTCCATACCGGATACTGCAATGGTTCCCACAAAGCCGCACGCGGCGGTAACAACAGGGAAGCAACCGCCTACGCCTGCGTATTGGAGAGGATCCAATCCACTGTCTGCAAAGGAGCTGCCGCTGCATATCTGCCGCAGGCCTACAGCAAAGGAACTGCAGCAATACATACGGGAGGTGCGGATCTTTCGCTGCAGCCAGTTGCGGTTGATGGGCTTGATGGAGTCCATGGCGTGGAAGAAGAGCAGATCATCCCCTTTGGAGATGGAGATGACGACGTTCCGCCCGGCAGCGGAAGCTTTTTCACGGATGCGGGTGCCGATGGCGTAGGCATCGGCCGCAGTAAAGGAGGGGACAACCAGGTCGGCCTCCTGCTGGGCGATAATGCCCAGCAGCTGTGTTGCATGTTGCTTGTCCATAGTTAGCGCCCTCCGTATGCGTCCATGATGGCACTCAGGTGCTGCAACCCCCGCAGAGCAGCTGTGGGGCCATCCGGGAAGGGGTAGCACTCGATTGTCAGGCTGCGGTCATATCCGATCTCCAGCAGGAGAGAAATAATAGTGCGGAAGTCGATGAGCCCCCACCCGGGGTAGTTACGGGAGTTGTCGGCAACGTGGACATGCCCCAGTTTTCCTCGGCAGGAAAGAATGGCGGAGCGCCAATTCTGTTCCTCCAGATTCATATGGAAGGTGTCCAGGTGGACGAGAACACGATTGCTGCCCACGCGGTCGATAAGCCCCAGAACGTCGGCGGCGGTTCGGAGATAATCGGTTTCGAACCGGTCGATCGCTTCCACGACAATCTCACCGTTCACGGTTTCTGCATAGTCCGCCAGCTCCTGCATGGACTCTACCATTCTGGCATCCACTTGAGCGAAGCTTTGCTCTGGGCCGATAATGCCCCGCATAGAACCGATAACGATGGGGCACTTCAGCTGCGCGCCCAGGTCGAGCTGCTCTTTCAGACGCTGGATGGCCCGACGGCGTACCGTACTGTCGGGGCTGGTGATGCTCAGTCCCTCCATACCATAGGCCATGCCTGTGCCGATGGAGGAGATGGAAAGCCCGATTTTTTGACAGTGGTCAAACAGCTGCGGACCATTCAGATCCTTGGGATCCCGGATATGAACCTCCATGCTGTCAAAGCCGTGCTCAGCCAGCCAATCGGCGGTGGGGCAGTAGTTGTCGGTAAAAATGGGGAAAGGAGAGTTGGAGGGTGCGCCCAGGGCGCAGGTCGCTCCTATTTTTAAAAGATGTGACATGGAGTTCCTCCGAAATCTTACACCATGATCTCCAGAACCTGGCCGTCGGGGAATTTGCGCACATCACAGTCCTGTGCGGATGTGTTTTCTGCAAAGATGCAGATAATGCGAGAGTCCCCGCCTACGGCGAAGGGAGTCCAGTGCCACACGCCGGTGTTGACGACAACTCCCTGGGTAGTGTTGATCAGGAAGGCCTCTACCTTGTCGATATCGGGTTCCTCGTTGGGGTCGAGACCATCGTTTTTGGCAAAAATCAAAATGATGGGGTTGGTCAAGGGAACCATCAGTTCTTCGGTGTGATAATGACGCTCCATGTTGACGGTGCGATAGGGGCGCTTATAGTGAGTGGCAATACCGACCTGCATGGAGTCGTGATCGCAGGCGAGAGAGCCCAGCTTGGGGAAGAAGTCGAAACGATCGGAGCTGCGCAGCGCGAAGCGATCGGCCTCTTGCTCGGAGGGCCAGTCGACAACGGTCCCGTACGGTGCAAAGGCTTCTCTTGTGAGTTTCTGAACTTTGATTTTTCTGATAGACATTGAAAACCCCTCCTGACATAAGTTAAGAAAATGTTATGATAATAAAATATCATATATTTTTCATTTAAAATGATAACAGCAATTTAAGAAAAGTCAATACGTGATAGAATTTTTGACCATTTATCGTCATTTACAACAAAAAATAAAGGGAGAAATTATCAATATATGACATAGTACAAAATTTTGACCGAAACTTTGTTGATAATCCCGGTTGAAATAATATGATAATTTATGTATCATAAATATCAATCTTATGCGTGCACAAACAGACACTGAATGAGAAATATATATGATACAAAGGAGCGTATAGCGATGAGTGAGTTGCGTCCGGCAAAAGAGATGAATTACCGGGAAGTCCGCGATGAATTGGGAGCGGTAATGGAGAAAGCCCGCAAGTACATGCAGCCCAAATGCCATGTTTGCAGAGTATGTAACAGTGCAACTTGCGGCGCATCGGGCGGTATCGGCGGTACGGAGCGTCGGGGAACTGCAGAGCGCAACTATGAGAAACTCCAACAGATCCATCTGACCTACGACACAATTTACGAAGGTGGTGATGGGAGCGAGATCGATTCTTCCATTACGCTCTTTGGCCACACTTTCCGGGCCCCGA
>ENA-OPDJ01001293-OPDJ01001293.1-human-gut-metagenome-genome-assembly--contig:-NODE-1293-length-14105-cov-4.976228_pt1 | contig 14105 bp, 18 predicted proteins | sample MGYA00241621_ERZ501505 | MGnify/ENA primary metagenome ERZ501505 (study PRJEB25962, sample SAMEA2042624) | human gut metagenome | biome: human gut; feature: human-associated habitat; material: faeces... | reverse complement strand
AGCAGAACAGATTGACCGAGCAATAAGACAGCGGACAAAAAGAATGGAGGATGCGGATGAAATACACGCAGTTGGGCAGTTCAGACTTGAAGGTGTCCCGCATCTGCATGGGGTGCATGGGCTTTGGCAACGCCGCCGCCGGCCAGCACAGCTGGACCTTGGACGAGGCTGCCTCCCGGGAAATCATCAAGCGGGGGCTGGAGCTGGGCGTGAACTTTTTCGACACGGCCATTGGCTACCAGAACGGCACCAGCGAGGAGTACCTGGGCCGGGCCCTTAAGGACTTTGCCCGGCGGGAGGAGGTGGTGGTGGCCACCAAATTCCTCCCCCGAACCAACGAGGAGATCGCAGACGGCATCAGCGGCCAGGAGCACATTCGGCGGATGCTGGACAAGAGCCTTCAGAACCTGGGGATGGACCATGTAGATCTCTATATCTATCACATGTGGGATCACCAGACGCCCCTTTATGACATCATGGAGGGACTGAACAACGCTGTAAAGGCGGGCAAGGCTCGGTATATCGGCATTTCCAACTGCTTTGCCTGGCAGCTCGCCAAGGCCAACGCCTTGGCGGAGAAAGAGGGCTTTACCAAATTTGTCTCCGTTCAGGGGCACTACAACTTGATCTTCCGGGAAGAGGAACGGGAGATGGCACCCTACTGCCGGGAGGAGAACATTGCCATGACCCCTTACAGCGCTCTGGCCGGCGGGCGGCTTTCCAAGCGCTCCGGTGAGACCTCCAAGCGGCTTCAGGAGGACAGCTACGCCCAACTCAAATACGGCGCGGCTCACGATCAGGACGCTCCCATTTTGACCCGGGTGGCGGAGCTGGCGGACCGCCGGGGCGTTTCCATGACAGAAATCTCCCTGGCCTGGCTGCTGACCCGTGTTACCGCTCCGGTGGTTGGAGCTACAAAACTCCATCACATCGAAGGGGCCGCCAAGGCGGTGGATCTCGCCCTGACGGTGGAGGAGTGTGCCTACCTGGAGGAGCTTTACACCCCCCATCCGCTGGTGGGTGTCATGGCCCAGAACACGATTGCTGCAGCGAAAAAGGACCATGTCTGGTCTACCGGCAATCAGATTATCTGAACAATCAACGAGATTACAAAAAACCGCTTGAAGGGCACTCCTTGCAAAAGGGGTGCCCTTCAAGCGGTTGTGGCTAAAATCTTTTGCCTGTTTTAATCGTTCCAATTGGAATCCTGGGTACGACGATACTCGGTTGGGAGTATCTGTGTCACATCTTTGAATGCTTTTGAAAATTTCCCTTGGGTTTCGTAGCCCACCCGATCTGCGATTTCGGAGATCGGAATCCTGGTTTCTCTCAGCAGTTTCATGGCCTGTGCCATGCGGTATTCTTTCATGTAAGTGGCAATGGGCAGGCCATATACGGTCTTAAAGACTTCCTTCAGCGTGGAGGTGTTGATGAGGTATTGCTTGGAGAGTGCCTCAATGGTAAACCGCTGATCCAAATGTTCTGTCAGCTGACGGTGGATTTCCTTGATCAGTTCCGTCTGTTGAGAACCGTATTGCGACAGTGCATGCTTTTCGGGCTCCACATCCGAGAGATAGAGCAGCAACTCCTGGATTTTGAGCTGTAAGTAAGCCCTGTGCCGGAAAGAGGGGGCTGAATACAGGGGCGCAAAGATCCCTTCCAGTTCCGGGCAGGCCGGGATAGCTACCGGTTTTTCACCGCAAAAGGTGCTTTGTATGGTTGGAAGATCCAAGCCGGACTCTTTTAGAATTTCCGGGCAATTTGCGTCCAGGACCGGCAAATCGATGGAAAGAGAAATGCCCTCCGCATAGCCCAACGGAAACATCATGGCCGAGTCCGCACAGCAAGCGGAGCTGTGAGCGGTGAGATCTCCGGCACCCAAATAGACCGCTGTGCCACCCCGCATATTCCAGCCTACACGGCCGTTACGGCAGTAGAACAGCTCCAGAACAGAGGAGGAAGCAGCGTGGTGTACGGTGATTTCCGCAGCTGACAGCAGGTTGTAGGAAGCGTCGACGCCGGGGAATACATGGTAGGCTTCTATTTTCCCTTTTCCAACTGTTTTTGCAGAAAATTGCCCGGTTAGAAGGACATACTCCTGACCGGATGGAGAATTGCGAACGATTGTCAGGCCTCCGGCCGGAACATCCTGTAATTGCTGTGTGACATGTGTGGGTTCCTGTTGTTTCATGCGAACTTCCTCACAAATTTTGCTTTGATGGGCAGGCAATTACTACTAAGTCTTCAATCATGTGATGGAGCAGCTGAGCCTGCTGTGTGTTTGCCGCGGTATAATATACTTCTTTTCCCGCCCTGCGGTTGACAATCAAACCGGCGGCTCTCAGTAGTTTGAGGTGATGGGATACCGCCGGACTGCTCATCCCTACCATGGCGGAGAGATTGACCACACATTCCTCGCAGTGGCACAGCAGCCAGAAAATACGCAGGCGACTGCCGTCCCCCAGTTGCTTAAAAATATCTGACAGCGTCTGAAAATTCTCCACGCTGGGCATATTCTGCAGTTCTTGCTCCATGGGCTGTCCATGGTCGTGAGGCAAAGAAGTGGTTTGCATCGGATCACCCTCCTGTTTGATTTATCATACCACAGGTAGGTGCGGGTGCAAACTTATTCCTGCTTCGGTCCTGCGTCGTGGGTATAGTCCAGGATTTGAACCTTGTCGCCAACGGCATTCTGTACCAGATCCTTCATCCGCTTGGCAAAGGGGCAGGGATAGCCGATGGGCGTGCCCTTTTGGATACAGGAGGCAAACGCAATGGTGTCCGCCCCCTGGCTAACCAGAGAGTTCGCCCGCAGCACTACTTTCTTTCCGGGACAGCCTCCGCAGTTGATAAAACCCACCAGCTCAATATCCTCCACACCTGCAAAAGCGCCTTTCCGCTCACGGATGGTTTGAAAATCCCCACTTCCGGGGCAATAGTCCTCTGTCTGCGTACAACGAATAATTCCCAATTTCATATTTAGTGTCTCCTTTCCTGATATGTTCATCGTTGATCCGCCTCCCGAAGGGCGGATAAAATCTCGCCCAGCGAGCCGTCCAGACCAAATGACTTGCGTTTGATACTGTCTGCAATGTAGACCTCGCCCAGATTGATGGTAACATAGGTGGCGTTGGGCTCCTGATCCACCAAACGCATCAGAGGCGCTTTGATGAGTTGATTGCGCCATCCGATCCCCAACTCCAACACGACCAGCTTTTTTTCGTGATATTGGTTCAGAAAACTCTGGAATCTCTGCGTGGCGCCGTGGTCCGGAACCATATTCGGCCCTGCTGCCATATGAACCTCCATGGGGCCGCCGCATCGGGGACACCGGGGCACCAAATCAGAGGGGATTCTGCCATCCTGTTCCGCAGCTGCCATCTGCTCTGCCAACTCCAAAATGGGATAGAGGGTATCATGGCAGGGGCGGGCGCATTGCATGGCCAGCCAGGTCCCCTCGATTTCATAAATCTTCTCCGGTGCAAATCCGCTGCGTTCAAAGTGACATTCTCCGTTGGAGGTAAGGACGAAATAGTCCCTGTTGCCCACAATGGCTTTCAAGTCCTGCATGACCTGTGTGGGTTGATACTGTCCGCAGTAGTGGTGGATGAGCCTGCTCCAGAAGGCCCATTTTACTTCTTCCGAAGGCCAGCGGGCTCCCATCCCATGCAGCAGGCACCGAAGGCCATACTTGTCCTTAAAGTCGCCGAACAAATCCTCAAATGCCTGGTTATCTGCAAAGAGGTGCAGTCCCTCCGACATGGACAGGCCATTGCTGGCTCCGATCAAGATGGCGTCCGCTTCCTGGATTTTCTCTGCGATTGGTCTTAGATCATACATGATGAGTCTTCCTTTCCGGACATATGTGCTGCCGCATCCTGCAAGACAGCGGCAATATCCTCTTTGATGGCCCAACCCTTTTGAGATAACGCTTGGGGCAGGAGCGCGTCTTTTGGGTTGATGGTGATGTAATATGCCTGCGGGAGAGAATAGGTCAGATTCCAAAAGGGTTCCTGAATAAACATGGGGGTCATGCGCCCCACCCCCAACTCCAGGAAGAGGATTTTTTTATTCTGATTAGCAGTCAGGAACTCATTGATCTTTCTGTATTCTTCCTTGTACTTCTTACCCTCCAAAAAGGTATAGCCTCGCACCCAAGGTTCCATTTCCGCACCGCATTTGGGACACCGAGGGATCAATTCTGCCGGGATACAGAGATTTTCATCAATTGCATCGTTCATTTCATAAACCATCTCTTTGTTCCAGTAGATCTTGTCGTGGCAGCGGCGGCTGCACTGATAATAACGGGAGTCCCCTTGGATGGCGCTCAGCTTATCTTCTGATACCACGCGGGTAAACTGAAAGTCTTGGTTTGTAGTCATAATGTGGTAATTCCTATCCTGAAGCAGCTTCATCAGGTCATAATAGGGCTGACCTGTGGGACATTCATACTCCATGTAACCCATTCGGGCAAGGAAGGCCCAGTGGGCCTCCGGGGACGGATAACGGTAGTAAAATCCATTGAAGGCACCGGTAAATCCATATTTTCGGTGGAAGTCTCCCAAGTATTGCTCAAATATCGCATCGTTTTGATAGAAGAAGTTGAAGCCGCAGGAAGCTGACATACCCGCCGCAGCGCCCACCAAAATTGCATCGGCCCCACTAATTTTGTCTACCAAGACCTGCACATTTTGGCGGTGGACGGCGGAATCAATGAATATTTTGTGGTTCAGTAGCATAGTTGACATGATTCCTCCAACCTGTTATTATAATAATTACATGTTGCAAGCATAGCATGTTATTTTATAAATTACAAGTAGGCAATTAAAAATTTTTGAGGTGAGCCCATGAAATACTCTACCAAGTTGAGTGACGCACTTCATATATTGGCCTTTCTCAGTATGGGAGCCGGTCAGCGGATCACAAGTGCTAAGATCGCAGAAAGTGTAAAAACGAACCCGGCCTATATCCGGCAGCTAATGGCCAAGCTGAAGAGTGCCGGCATGATTACCAGCTCACAGGGACAGGCCAATGCGGAATTGACCAGGCGCCCGGATGAGATCACGGTGTTGGATGTCTACCGGGCAATTGAGGGCAATAAGCCCCTACTTCACTGGGATATTGATACCAATCCGGAATGTGGCGTGGGGATCTATGTGCAGCTGAGCATTGCGGACTTTTACCAGGAGATCCAGAAGGCTGCCGAACAAAAAATGCAGACCATCACCCTGCAAGACATCATAGACCGGTACGGTAAAAAGCTGGACGAGCTGGAGCAGAAGGCAGAGCGGGACTTTACCCCATGAGGAGATGTTGACAACGAACACGCAGAAAAAGATCGGATTGGTGGTGGAAGGCGGCGGGATGAAGTGCGCCTATAACGCTGGGATTCTGGATGCCTTTCTGGACGAAGGGATTACGTTTGATTATTGCATTGGCGTATCCGGTGGATCTGGCAATCTGGCTTCCTATCTGGCGGGGCAAAGAGGCCGGAATCTTCGTTTTTTTACGGAGCATATTCATTCGCAGAATTACTTCGGTTTGAGAAGCCTGCTGAAAACCGGAGATCTGTTTGGATTGAAGTACATCTATGGTGAATTGACCCGCAAAGAAGGAGAAGATCCTCTGGATTTTCCCGCTCTGATGAACAACCCGGCGGAGTACGAGATTGTGGTCACAAACGCGCTGACAGGATTGCCGGAGTACTATGGGCGGGAGATGATGGCGCAGGACGATTACCGCCTGATCATGGCCTCCAGTGCCATCCCGGTTGCTTGCCATCCGGTGGAACTCAACGGAGTGCCCTACTTTGACGGAGGCCTTACCGATGCCATCCCGGTTCGCCGCGCCCTGGAGCAGGGGTGTGATAAGCTGGTGGTCATTCTCTCCAAGGACCGGGACTATGCACGAAAGCCTCAGGGTATGCGCAGGCTGTATCGGCGGGCCTGCCGCAGTTACCCCAACATTGTGGATGCTATTGATCGTCGCCATGTAGTGTACAACGAAAATTGGAAGGATGTGTTTTCCCTGGAACGGGATGGGACTGCCTTTGTCTTTGCTGCCAGTGAGCCCATCCGCGTGGGGATTTACTCCATGAAAGAGGATGCGGAACGAAACCTATATGATTTGGGGTTGCGGGATTTTGCCGCATGGAAAAACGATTTGTTGGAATTTCTGAGTATTTGACCATAAATGAGCATTAGCAGAGGAAAGGTATGTGAAACAAACGATGGAACCAATGGAACTTTTGACAAGCAGCACTCCGTACAGCGTCTATAACTTTCATCTTCCTCAAAGTCTGAAGAAAAATGCCGAGCAGCTGTGCTGGGAGTATAATCAGCTGCCGCCCGGGCAGGAGGAGCGGCGCAGAGAGATTTTGAAAAAGCTGTTTGGTACATGTGATCCGAAAACCTTTGTCATGCCTGGGTTTCGTTGCGATTATGGGTTCAATATCCATACTCACGGACTGGCGTTTATCAATTATAATTGTGTGATTCTGGATACTTCCCCGGTGCATATCGGGGCCAACGCCTTTATTGCCCCCGGCGTATGTATCAGTTGTGTGGGCCACGCCATGGATGCTCAACAGCGGGCAGAGACGATTACCACATCGGCCCCTATTACCTTGGAGGAGGATGTGTGGATTGGTGCCAATGCTGTGATATGCGGAGGAGTCACCATCGGGAAGGGTTCCATCATTGGGGCTGGAAGCGTGGTGACCCGGGACATCCCCGCGGGCGTTGTTGCCGCAGGAACGCCCTGCCGTCCCTTAAGACCGGTTACAGAGGCAGACAAGCTCGACTTGCGTACCGTTTCCTTTTAAAAAACGCCGGAATGATTTGACCGATTGTCAAACCATTCCGGCGTCTCTTGTTGTTTTGGAGAACTCTTGGAAAGCCACTTGCTCAAGGGATATATTTCATGCCCCACTGGGAGATGGCGTAGAAAATGGGCAGCAAATCCGTTCCCTTTTCTGTCAGGGAATACTCTACTCGGGGCGGGATCTCGTTATATTGCTCCCGGTGCACCAGACCGTTCCCCTCCAGCTCTTTCAATGCGTTGGTGAGCATGGTGTTGGTGATGGGTTTGAGCATCTTCTTCAGTTCGCCAAACCGCATGGGAGACTGGATGCACAGCTCATAGATGATCTGGAGCTTCCATTTCCCCTGGAGCATCTGAACCACCGGGGTCACCGGGCAGTTTCCGTTTTCGGTCAGGATAACACTGCCCACTCGGGCTTGAAATTCCTCATAGGTCATGGATTGATTCATAACGCAGCACTCTCTCCATCGGTATGGTTTTTCGTACCAAGTACAAATAATCTGCGTACTTGCACCGTTATTTCTTCTAAGTATAATAATTATATCGACATCAAAATGGGATGTCAATGACAGAACGAATTGAGAGTGAGGTATTGATTTATGAAAGAACTGAACATCATGGAGGCCACTGTCCTGACCTCCCCTAATCCCCTGACCCTGATTTGTTCCCAGAATGAAGACGGCACCACGAACCTGGCCCCCATCTGCTTTGTGTCCTACCTGTCCTTCAACCCGCCCATGGTCGGCTTTGCCGCTGGCAAGCAGTCCCATACCGGCAAGCGGGTGCGGGAAACCGGCAAGGTGATCGTGACAGTTCCGGGGGAGAGTCTGACTCAGGCCGTGGTGGCCTGCGGCAGTTCCACCGGTGCCACCAGCCACAAGGTGGAGGAAAACCACATTGAGATGACCTCCGTAGAGGGCAGCGACATTCAGATTCCTGCGGATACCCGCCTTGCCATGGTAGCTACTTTACAGCAGACTGTAGAGGTGGGCGACCATATCATGCATATCTGCCAGGTGGACAAGTTCCTGGGTGACGAGAGCAAACAGGGTCTCTATGCCTGGAATGGCTTTGGAAAAGTCGCCCCGGCAGTGGAAGGCTAAGGCAGAAATGACTGGGGGAGATTCCAATGGCGGTGTGCATCAAATCCCAGATTCAGAACATGAATCTGGTCATTGGCTGTACCATCGGCTGCAGCTACTGTTATGCCAGAAATAATGTACGACGGTTCCATATGATTGATGATTTTGAGAAGCCGGAGTACTTCCCCGGAAAATTGCGGCTTATGGAGAAAACTCGCCCCCAGATTTTTCTGCTTACTGGAATGAGTGACTTTTCCGGCTGGAGAGCAGAGTGGCGGGATGAGGTATTTGCCAAAATGGAGCGCAATCCCCAGCACCAGTATCTGTTCCTGACCAAGCGGCCGGAGGAAATCGATTTCTCTACCCATCTGGATAACGCCTGGTTCGGCGTGACCGTTACCTCTTGTAAGGAAAAGAACCGGATCCCGGCACTGCGGGAGCATATCCGCGGCGGACATTATCACGCCACCTTTGAGCCCATGTTTGACGACATCGGGCCAGTGGATTTCACAGGGATCGAGTGGGTGGTCATCGGAACTGAAACTGGACGCCGAAAAGGAAAATCTGTATCCAAGCCGGAGTGGGTGTGGAACCTGACCGACCAAGCCCATACCCTGGGTATCCCGGTCTTTATGAAGGAAGACCTGCTTCCCATTATGGGAGAGGAACAGATGATGCAGGAATTACCCACCGCATTTCATAAGGTACTGGAGGAACAAGCCAAATGGCAGAAATGATGGAAAACGATATCCTGATCCGGGATGTGGAGACAAAAAACATCATGACCAAATCCAATCTGCCCGTAGGAGGCTACTCCGTAAACCCCTATGTGGGCTGCACTCACGGCTGTAAGTACTGCTACGCCTCCTTTATGAAGCGCTTTACCGGGCACACCGAGCCCTGGGGGACCTTTCTGGATGTAAAGCACTGGCGGGAGATCAAAAATTCTCAAAAATACCGGGGACAGCGGGTCGTCATCGGCTCGGTGACCGACGGCTATCTCCCCCAAGAGGAGCAGTTTCAAAACACTCGCAAGCTGTTAGAGCAGCTGAAAGGCAGCGGGGCGGAGATCCTCATCTGTACCAAGTCCGACCTGGTGGTGCGGGATATTGACTTGCTCCGGGAGATGGGAAAGGTGACCGTCTCCTGGTCCATCAATACACTGGATGAGGATTTTCGCAGGGATATGGACAAGGCAGTGAGCATTGAGCGACGGCTTTGTGCCATGAAGCAGGTCTACGACGCGGGTATCCGTACGGTCTGCTTTATCGCGCCGGTATTTCCCGGTATCACGGATTTTAAGGCCATTTTCCATCGAGTGAAGAATCAGTGCGACCTGGTCTGGCTGGAGAACCTGAACCTGCGGGGCGGATTCAAGCAGGAGATTTTAGACTACATCCAGGAAAAACATCCCCACTTGGCACCCTTATATCAGTCCATCTATCACAAGGGGGACCGGAGCTATTTCCGGGGCCTTGAACAGCAGGCAGAACAATTGGCCATTGAAAACGGCTGTCCCTTCGTGGATAACGAACTGCCCTATGGCCGGGCTGAGCCGGGCCACCCGGTGATTGTGGACTATTTCTACCACGAGGAGGTCAGGGGGTCGGAGAATACGGGGAAACGAAAAAGAACCTGATGTCGCAGGCAAAAGGAAGGCCGGAGCAACACCGCTCCGGCCTTCCTTTTGATATTTTGTTTGGCCGTTTCGTGAGAGCAGGAATCTCAAATGGATTGTCCCAGTGCATAAGCCTGCTGAAGCTCAGGTTTTCCGTCAATATCCCCCACATCTGCGTTTCCGCCGGCCAAAACATGACCAAGTTCTGTCCATCGAAGATGCTTCATTAGGTGGCTGTAGTATGCCTGTACATCTTCAAAATCGTGGCCTTCCGCAGCCATCAGTAGCACGCCAAAGCGGTCATGTCCCCGGAGCAGATTTCCATCGTTCTCCTCCAGCGCAAAAAGACGGTCCATGGCTGCTCGAAGCTGGCCGCTCAGGTTCCAGTAATACAGCGGCGATGCCAATACGACCACATCGCTCTCCCGCACCGCCGGATAGATCTGATCCATGTCGTCTCTCTGGATACAGGGACATTCTTTTGTACTGTGTCCACTGAAGCAGCCCTTACAGCCGTGGATATTCATATCGCTCAAAAAGAATTCCCGGACGATATGCCCGGCCTTTTCCGCACCCTCTGTAAAGGCGCGTACCAGGGCTGAAGTGTTTCCTTTTCGCCGGGGACTGCCATTGAGAATTACGATCTGCTTGCCCATTCCTTTTCTTCCTTTCAGATCTTATCCACCAGCTCTGCGGCCTGCCGGCAGCCGTCCGTCTTGTTGATGTCGCCTGCGTTCAAGACGCCGGGAATCAGCACTTCGCCCACCATCTTCCACTTGTTGAGGGCAGCTGTTCGCTCCATGGGGATGCGCACACCTTCCAGTACAGACAGATCCTCCTCCTCGCAGAAGGCGATGCGGGCGCCCTCTTTCCCGGCAATGTCCTTGCCACCCACCACCAGGGAATAGATCCGGTCGATAACGCCTTTGATCTGGGCGGGAATGGAGTACCAATAGACGGGCATGGTAAAGACAATGGCATCAGCCTTCAGGATAGCCGGTGCGATGATATTGAAGTCATCGTCAAAGGAGCAGGCCTTCCCAGTTTTGAAACAGGTCTCGCAGGCATGGCAGCCGCCGATCTTCATCATGGCTGCGTCAAAGCGGGTGACGGTGTGTCCCTTTGCCTCCGCTGCCTGGATGAAACTATCCGTCATGGCAAAGCTGTTGCCATTTTTTCGGGGACTACCTGTAATGACTACGATGTTCTTACTCATAAAATTTCCTCCTTGTCCTTGAGAAATTGACTTTCTCACCTGCTGATAGTACAATCATAGCAAGAATGGGAAAAAGAACAAGTACGCACATCAAAGTGCGATACTTGCGTAGAGGTTTAATACTTACGAAAAGGAAAGTGTTTATGAGCGAGTTAAAGGAATATAAAACCTGCATTTCATCTGCCAATCTGGCCGATACCGGGTTCAGCTATACTTTATCTCTGATCAGCGGCAAATATAAAATGACTATTCTCTATACCCTCATGTGTTTTGGGGTGGTTCGCTTCAACGAGATGAAAAAGTATATTGGGGGGATCTCCTACAAGACGCTGAGTTCCACACTGAAGGAACTGGAGGCAGATCAGCTGGTCCACCGGGAGGAGTATCCGCAGATTCCCCCGAAGGTGGAGTATAGTCTCACTGAGCGTGGAAAGTCTCTGATTCCCATTCTGGACCAGATGTGCGACTGGGGAGAGCGAAACAGACTGTAACCATAGATTGAAGAAAAGGACTGGAGTTGTCATGGATGACTCCAGTCCTTTTATATGTTAAGAAAGCACTCACTATTTGCCCAAACAGAAGAACCGTTTGCCCAAACGGAAGGATATCGTCCTGAAACATTGACGGCGGGAGGTTCACCGGCTATGATGACACTACAATTAAATACTTGCTTAATCGTAATAGCGAAAGCAAGGAATTCAGAGAGGAGTTTTCAAGATGAAAAAGACTTACAAGATCGAAGTGGACTGCGCCAACTGTGCCAACCTGATGGAGGAGGCTGCCCGCAAGACTCCTGGCGTTCAGACTGCCACCGTAAACTTTATGACTCAGAAGATGATCGTGGAGTTTGAAGAGGGTCATGAGCCTGCCGGCGTCATGCAGGACGTGGTCAAGGCCTGCAAAAAGGTAGAGCCTGACTGCGAGATCTTTCTGTGAGGAGACCGGTAGAAAGGAGTATAGACGATGCAGGAACTGATCGTGAATATCCTGCTGGCTGCAGTAGCCCTTCTGGCGGCGGTGCTGCATCTCATTGGCCAGAAGTCCAGCAGCGGTATGACAAAAAAACAAAAGGTCATGCTCTGGCGCATTCTGGCAGCAACGGTCTTGCTGCTGGGCCTCCAGTCTTTGGGGACATCTGTCTTTGATTCGCTGGGCAGTTCAGGCCGTTGGCTGCGGCTGGCTCTCTATTTAGTGGACTACCTGGTCATTGGCTATGATATCCTGCGGAAGGCCTATAAGGGCATCCGTAATGGTCAGGTATTTGATGAAAACTTTCTGATGGCAGTGGCCACACTGGGGGCCTTGGCCCTGGCGGTCTATGAAAACGGGGACTATCTGGAATCCATCGCGGTGATGCTGTTTTATCAGGTGGGTGAGTGGTTCCAAAGCTACGCTGTGGGAAAGAGCCGCCGGAACATCAGCGACCTCATGGACATCCGGCCCGATTACGCCAATGTAGAACGGGACGGCAAACTGGAACAGGTGGATCCGGATGAGGTGGACATCGGCTCCATCATCGTGGTGCAGCCTGGGGAGAAGGTACCCATCGACGGCACGGTGGTGGAAGGAGCCTCTACTTTGAATACCGCCGCCCTGACCGGAGAATCTCTGCCCCGGGAGGTGCAGACGGGAGATGCCATCATCAGTGGATGCATCAACATGACCGGGCTGTTAAAGATCCAGACGACCAAGGCGTTTGGGGAGTCCACCGTGTCTAAAATCCTAGATTTGGTGGAAAATGCCTCTTCCCGTAAGTCCAAGTCGGAGGACTTTATCTCCCGCTTCGCTCGGATCTATACCCCTGCTGTGTGCTATGCCGCCCTGGCGCTGGCCATTCTCCCGCCGTTGGTGCTCATGCTGGGATTGGGACAATCTCCCGCCTGGGAGACCTGGATCTACCGGGCGCTCACGTTTCTGGTAGCCAGCTGTCCCTGCGCCCTGGTCATCAGTATTCCCCTGAGCTTCTTTGCCGGCATCGGCGGAGCCAGCAAGGCCGGTGTATTGGTAAAGGGCTCCAACTATCTGGAATCTCTGTCACAAACTCGCATTGTGGTGTTTGATAAAACCGGCACTCTGACCCAAGGGGTCTTTGAGGTCAACGGAATTCACCACAATGAAATTGAAAACGCCAAACTGGTGGAATATGCTGCGCTGGCGGAGTCAGCCTCCAGCCATCCCATCAGCAAGAGCCTGCAGCGTGCCTATAGCAAGGAAATCGACCGCAGCAGGGTATCCCAAATCCAGGAAATCAGCGGCAACGGAGTCACCGCCGTGGTGGACGACCACACCGTGGCGGCCGGCAATGATAAGCTGATGGATCGTCTGGGTATTCCTTACATCAGTTGCCACAGCGTGGGAACCATCATCCACATGGCGATTGACGGACAATATGCCGGGCACATTGTCATCTCCGACTTGATAAAGCCCACCTCCAGGCAGGCTATCCAGGCATTGAAGTCCGCTGGTGTATACAAAACGGTGATGCTCACCGGGGATGCCAAGCAAGTGGCCGATCAGGTAGCGGAGGAGCTGGGGGTGGATCAGGTGTACAGCCAGTTGCTCCCAGCTGACAAAGTGGAAAAGGTAGAGGAGCTACTTGCCAGAAAGCGAGGCAAGGAAAAGCTGGCCTTTGTGGGGGACGGTATCAACGACGCCCCCGTGCTGGGCCGCGCCGATATCGGTATTGCCATGGGTGCCATGGGTTCTGACGCCGCTATCGAGGCTGCAGATGTGGTTCTGATGGATGACGATCCCATGCAGATTGCCAAGGCGATCAAAATTTCACGCAAGTGCTTGGGCATAGTGTATCAGAACATCGTGGTGGCCATCGGGATCAAGCTGCTCTGCCTGGTGTTGGTCGCTTTGGGATTTGCAAATATGTGGCTGGCGGTTTTTGCTGATGTAGGTGTCATGATTCTGGCGGTTCTCAATGCGATCCGGGCTCTTTTTGTAAAAAACCTATAAGTACAATACACGCAATTCCGGGCATGTAACTTCTGGTTATGGCAAGGGGCTGACGGTTTTGAAAACAAGAGAGTATTAAGCCTGATTATATCAATCGGAACCTTTGGAAGACTAAGACAACTAAATTATTGAAAAATATAATAGTGGATATTTCCTCGAACCTGTGCTATTGTGTCTTGCTATAAGGAGGCGAGGCACATGAATGACACGCTGAAACTACTGTATGACAGATTTTACACTCCGTTGCCTATGGAGGAAACCGAGCAGGAAATTGATGACTGTCACCGGCAGCTCATCGAGCGATTGGAAAAACCAGAAAGGAAGTTAGTTTTACGGAGCATCGACGCGCAGAACCTGATGATAGAGCAACGCTCCGTGGACAGCTTTATCTGCGGATTCCGTC
>ENA-OPDJ01001290-OPDJ01001290.1-human-gut-metagenome-genome-assembly--contig:-NODE-1290-length-14124-cov-2.740635_pt1 | contig 14124 bp, 12 predicted proteins | sample MGYA00241621_ERZ501505 | MGnify/ENA primary metagenome ERZ501505 (study PRJEB25962, sample SAMEA2042624) | human gut metagenome | biome: human gut; feature: human-associated habitat; material: faeces... | reverse complement strand
ACTAGCAACATTACTAGCAACATTACTAGCAACATTACTAGCAACATTCCCGGGGAGTTCCCTCTCCCGGAATTTTTTGTTGATTCTGTAGTGCGTGCCGCGGCCGATTCCCTCGGGAATAAGGTATCGGTCATTGCATAACTCTTTGAGCAACTTTGTGATATCGGCACTGTGCTTGTCCAATACCAATTGCATCCGGTAGTTGGTGACCTCGCCCTCGCTGCAACAGGTTGCCAGGGTCATCAACTTGTTGTGTTCTATGGACGTTATGTCCTCACCGAACAGGGATTTCAGATAGGAGATGACCTCATCGGACAACAAACTGACAAGGGGCAATGTCAATACGACTTTGTCGGGATGAGTAATCTCCTCGATTCGCGGGTTACGGTAATTTGCCTTTTTCCAACCTTGCATGATCTTGTCGGCACCGCTTCCGGCCTTTTCTGCTGAACCGATCAGCATGAACATCGTTTGCAGGGCCTTGTTGCGGCATACGCTGTTGCCTCCTTGATAATATTGGGCAATGGAGAGCAGCAGGGAGCCTGGATTGGAGAATATGTAACAATCCTTGTGTAGCTCGATCGTAATGTTTGAGTCAACTGAATAGTCGCAATGGACCAGTGCATTGATAAACGCTTCGCGTAGAGCCGTATGTGTCGGTGTTTCGTCCTCTCTGATGCCGTCCTTCAGGGCGAAAGGCTTGGGCAGGGCTGCGGCCAGCTTGGGATAGACCCGGTAGTAGAATTGGAACAGATTCGCCTCCCAGGTGCCGTCCGGGCAGATGCGGTCTGTCCAGCGGTCGTCGGGATTGGAACTGAAATATTCGCGGTAATCGGGGAAGTATTGCGGACATCCGTAGGCGTCGGTGATGCTGTCCGTTTTGCCGAACATCAGCAGACCGGCAAGTGTCAGTCCCTCGATCTTTTCTCGCCGATCGATCCGGTAACCCTTCAATTTCATCAGGAAATGTTTGTCGTCCAGCAGCAGCCACGGATGATCGGGGCTTTTGGTTGCGACCAGCCGGCGGTATTGCTCAAGAGTTGCCTTGTCAATATCCTGCTCGATGGTAAATTCGGGCAGAATTTTGTAATCGCGGGGATGTTCTGTGATATCAGCGTCGGCGAACATGCGTTGTATTTCGCTTGCATCGCACCGATAGTCTCCTTCGTAATTCCGCTTGAATGTATTCTCGGGGTTGTTATGCAGATATACGGGTATCTTGTTGCGGGGAGCCCGTGGTACATTGAATACCAGGACATAGCTCCCGTTGTATTCGCCATCCTGCACGTCTTTCTCCTGCAGGACGTTTGCGCTGCAATGAGCCTTGTTGTTTACGTTGTCCCAAAACTCTTTTTTGTATTTGCGCGCCTGCTCCAGTGTGATGCCGTCAAGTGTGAATTTCCCGTCCTTCTCTTTGACGCCCAATACGATGACTCCACCTTGCGTATTGGCGAAAGCGGAGTAGGTTTCCCACAAGCTGCCCGGAAACCCTCCCCTGGCGGATTTGAACTCCACCTCGGCCGATTCACAGTCGGCCATCAGAGATTCGATTTTTTCTATAAAATCGTAGTTGTCGAACAGTGTTAATTCCTTCGTATCGTCTTTCATTGCATCAGTCTGTTTGGACAAAGTTAAGAAAATTCCCGGACAACACTCTTTAAGATTATCGTGTTGTGTTGCTTGCCCCCGAAAAATAGGGGTGGCTCATCAGCTCCAGGGCGGTCTGCTCCTCGGTGATCTTGATATACTTCATAAACTCCCGTTCGGTCTTGTGGCCCGTAACCTTCATGATGGCGATGGTCGGGATTCCCGCCAGGTACATATTCGTTGCGCCGCTGCGCCGCGCCGTGTGGGTCTTCACCAGGTCGCACTTCTCGACCAGCCGACTCTTCTTTTCGCCATTCTCGATGTAGGAGACCTCGACTTTCTCCGTGATGCCCGCCTCGCGTGCAATCTCCTTGATGAGGTGGTTCACCTTCTGTTCGTAGGTTCTCGGCAGCCGGTTGTCGTACTTTTCCAGGATGGCCTGTAGTTCGGGACGGACCGGAATGACGACGTGGTTACCGGTCTTCTGCTGTTTGAGGTCGATGACCTGCTGTCCGTTCTCCAGCGTGCGGATGTTGCCTTCGTTGATGGTCGAGTAGTCGCTGAAGCGCTGCGCCGTGTAGCACCCCACCAGAAAGATGTCGCGGGCAACATCCCTGTGCCGGTTTTTCGAGAGATCGAGCGCGGCGATGGCCCGGATCTCCGACTCCGTCAGGTAGATGTTCTCCACGTCGGCCGTCAGCACGCGGAACTTGCGGCTCTCGATCGCTCCGTTGTCGTGCAGACCCTCCTCGCGGGCCGCGCGCATGATGATCTTCAGCTCCTTGACGTGGCGGCCGATCGTATTGACGGAGTAGTTCTTGGCGGTGAACCAGGCGACGAAGTCGTCGTAGAACTTCAGGTCGATGTCGGCAAAGTCGAACTGCTTGCGTTTGGCTTTGCAGTACTCGTCGAACTGCACGACGAACCCCTTGTAGTTCTTGATGGTCGAGGGGCCGTAGCGGAGTTTGTGGATGTTCAGCCGGGTGCCCTCCTCCATCTCGCGCGTGAAGCGGGCAATGTAGTCGCCGAGCGATTCGCGGGTGCGGACGCGGCGGCCTGAGGTGAGGCTGCGCGGGTGGTGGAAACTGTAGATGATCTTCTCCAGCCGTGTCTTCGTCATCGCGTGTTCGGGATCCTTGGCAATCTCTCCGAGGATGTGGCTGCGCAGTTCGGAGAGATTCTTGGTCAGCTCGCGCCCCTGCTGCTCGGTGAAGTCATCGGTAAAGGTGAAGCGGCTCTTGACCGTCTGCCGCTTGTTGTCCCAGGCGTCCGTCAGCACCATATATTGGCTGTCGACGTAGAACTGATTCCCGCGGCCAACCGTGAAGAGAATTTGGATTTTGACCAGTTTGTTTTTCTGGGTCGAGCGGATGCGATAGCAGAATGAAGCCATAGGTCAGGAGGTTTTATCTGCTGCAAATGTAATCATTTTTGTCATACATTTGTCATACATCGGCCGAATTTTCGAAAACTTCCAGACCTCGCAGTTGATGAAAAACAGATGTAAAATATTGATATATAGATAAAATAAAATTAAAATCGGTAAAATTCGATTCAAATTTATGGCGTCCGCTTCAGACCTCAAAGAAGGCTTATAAGTAATGCTAAATTAGCGACTTAGAAGCCTTCTTTCTTTTGGAGGGACGGATATAGGGGCGCAGAAATTAAAAATTGACTATAAAGTCAAGACTTGCGTAAACTCATTATTCTTTTGAAAATCATCGTCCCATGTATATTTCACTTTTATAGTATCTGGGCATCCCACAATCAGATGAAATATTGCTTCGGTTGAATCTTGGAGGTTAAGTAATTCATAAGGGAACGGATTTTTACTGTCGAATAGACCGTCAGTATTACTAAGAAATTCGAGTCGAATATTAGTAGCACTTGCTTTTCCCGCATTAAAAACTTTCAGCGTTCTACGTCCTTTTTTTCCTTTTACAATATTGCCTCTTATTTGAGCTTTTTTGAATTCAACTTCTTCTGTTTCATTCTTTTTTAGTTGATATTCGTTTAGTTTTCGTTCTTGTTTCTTTAATTTATTATCATAAAAAAAGAACGTGAAGACACTAAAAGCAAATGCAGTACAAGCAATTATAAAACTGGCCAATTCCATGATTTACTTGATTTTTATAAATTTATTTCCACTGAACGCCTTTTTTAACATATCGGTAATGCCTTTTTCAATATCTGATGTAACTTCTGCTTTAAACGCCTCTACACCTTCTGTAATTGATTCTTCATTTAGCTCAATCAATTCATCGTACCCTCCAAAGTATTCTCTATTGCACAAATTACATTTAATATAGCTTTTGTCTTCGTTAAATTCAAAATCTTCTCCACCGCATGTAATACACCTTAGAGTAATTGATTTAGAATAGTCATTTTTCATACGTTATTATTTTTTGCTTTATAACATTTATGGTCTTAGGATAACTTTTTCTATCCGAGTTGATTTAATGTTAAATTTAGCACTAAAAACGCGAATAATCAAATATACTTCGATTTACTTCGCTTCGGCTGAAAACCTCTCACTAGTCCAAGCCTTAAAATTCGTGCCCCGTTTATAAAAATCCTATCTGACGAAAGCCAGAAAAGATATACATATCATACAACCATATTTGCGCTTTCACTGCAACAATGGAATATTATGTTTGTACTTCTCCTATACCCGATAGTGATTCGGTTGTATATTCCACCATTTACAGGCGAAGCGCAATAACCACCGCCATAATACTGGGTAATGCATTGGGTTTTACGATTAAGCTATTAATGGTTAGTGATTCGACCCCCACTATATAGCACCAATATATATAGCTATTCTATATTACTTACTTTTTCTATTTATTATTACAAGGGGAAACGCCCCACAAATTCCGTAGTAACAGAGGTAAATCCATCTCTTCCGACTTACTTTTTCTAATCAGGTATTTTGCGATGTCGGCTCTGAGGTTGTACATATTGTATGCTTTGCGGTTATAGTATTGATCCAATACCTTGCAGATGGCTCGGTACGCTTCACTTCGTGCAGATTTGATGCTATTAGCCGTTTTCGCATTTATCTTGCATAGTTTCTGATATTCTTCTGCAAACCATTCGAACCCGTATTGCTCCAGACCGTGCGCGATATATGCCTCTTTGCCGTTCAACTTCGCGTTGCTATAATCCAACTGATTAAAGAATATTAAACGAGCAACCTCCCTTGTCCAAAAAGCATATAAGTCGTAATAGTGTTCGATTAGGTCTCCAACCGTTTTTATATGCGCTATCCCGTGATGGTTGAATGACCGCTGATATTTGAGGGTAAACTCGATTCGCAGCATATGATTACCACACTCCTTCAATCGTGCAAAAGCCCTCTTCCGGCTCTCTTGCTTTTTAGGAGACGATTTCGCGGCAATTTCATCATCTTTCACATACAGTTTCAAATCCTTGTCAGCTCCTTCGAAATATAACGTTCCGTCCTCTATCCGTTCATTATTTCTTTTGAGTCTGGAATAGGCTACGATCATGTAAAGAACCTCCTTTGCAGGGTATCGGATGTTTATATTCGCCCCGATCTCGCAATCCGTAAAACGGGCTTGCTCCAATTCAGCAAAAGGAATATTCAGGTCTTTGGCCAACCCTCGCAAGGATTGCACAAACTTGTTTTTATTGAGGTCTAAAAGAGTCGATTTATGATAAGCGCGTTTGCGGAGACTGCCGACGACATTCACAGTTCCCGTTTTGAGGGCACGATGAATCTTCATCGAATGCCGGTCAAACTTCGTATGATTGGGCAACAGGTAGTTTTCGTACTCCTTTTCGTCTGGGTGCTTGAATACCTTTCGGGAAGGTTTGAGCCTGCAATTATCGAAATTGCCCGAAAAATTCTTCAATATGATTTTGATGCTATCTATCATCTGTCAATCTTAACAGGTTCAAAGATAACACATATTACAATCAGAATTTTACTTTTAGGGATTCTTCTTTCGGTTGGCGCTGCACGGCTCTGATTGTCCGTTTTACCCAAGCACCTTTCTCCGGACTATATACGATACCATTCTTTTCAAGCACTTTGTCAAATGCCTTTTACGCTTCCTCATCGTCTATGGACGTAGTATTCCAGTCCACATTGTCGTCCCATCCCGTACCGGAGTTGAAATAATCATTCAGATCAACCACTATATCAATGGCTTCTTTGGGTTGAACTTCTACCGTCGATTCTTTTTCGATGATAGCGGGTGCTTGCAACTCTATGCTGGTTTTAGTTCGTTGGTTTCTCTTATTCGAGTAGGAATAGAAAAAGTAAATCACGATTCCGATTATTAAAACCGACACGATAAACGGAGACATACACCCCCACTTTTTTTCGGTTCTTCCATATTCATCGGGTTGCAATCTATCAGACAGAAGAACGGCTATCAAGCTGACAATCGGAGTCAGCCAAACACCCAAGAACAGCGACCATCCGAAACCGATTTGCCGTTTTCCTCCTGCATTGGCGATGATGAATGATAGGACTAAAGAACAAACAATGCCGAATAATCCGATTAATTCCATTATATTTTTCTCTTGTGCCTGATGCAACCTTCGAGGCATTATGCAAAAAGAAGCGGGTTGCAGCCCACTTCTCGTAAGGTATCGCCAAACACCTACACACGAATAGACGAACAACCCGCCCTATGGCGAGGTATTCGTACCAAAGTGTGCTCATTTTGTTTCAATTGGCGATTTCTACGAGAATGGCACTTCTTACTATGTCTTGTCCCGAAAGAGACGCTACAAAGATAACGATTTCACAGGAACTATTTCGTTTTCAATAATTTTTTCAAATCAAATAGTTTCACTTAATTTGCCGATTGTTCGGCAAGTGTCGGACTCCATTTGATATAACGTTCAGTGGTTTTACTACTGCTATGCCCCATATATTGCTTCAAGTCTTGCAGAGGTACACCCTTTGCGCTTGCAAGAGTGGCAAACGTTCTGCGTGACGAATGATAAGTCAGACGCTTGTCTATCTCGGCCATTCTTGCAAGTTCCCGTAAGGTCTCATTTATAGCTTGTTTACCATAGTGATAAAAGATATGATTCCCTTTTTCTACGTTGTTTAAATTGCCTTCTGGAGCAAATTCCAACATCTCTTCGGCCAATGGCGGCAATGGAACATATAGCGGTTTTTTGACCTTTTGCATCTTTATTCCCAAAACAATGGGGTTGCGATTTACATCCAAATCTTCCCATTTGACTGCCAATGCATCGCCGATTCTTAATGCCGTAGCACAAGAAAAGAGATACATCACTAATACACGATATTGCTTGCTCCCAACTTCAACCTTATTCAACAAGAGATAGAGCCGTTTTACCTCCTCTTCTTCCAGAAATACATCGTTGATAATATCTTCAGGCAAAGCCAAATCTCCTGTGCGATACGGATTCTTGATAGAGATATTCTGAGCTTCGATATATTTGATTACGGCTCTGATATGTTTTATACGATTATAGCGACTGCCTTTTACATCGCCTTTGCCACTTTCTTCGCCACGCTTGATAAGGAACTTTTCAAAGTCCGAAAGCAACTTTGCGCTCACGTCCTTAATCCGTATTTCTGCACGGAACTTCCGCAACGTTTTAAGCGTGGTTTCATACCCTTTTAATGTGCTCTCTCCGATTTTGCCGGTCTTCGTCCGCTTCGAGATATAATCATTGAAATAGGCATAAAAAGATTGGTTTTCGGGTCGCTCCGCTTTGTCCTGTTTCTGAGAGACGATTTCCCGTAATATCTCTTTGGTTATCTCTATGCCTTCCAATTCGAGTTTACGGACTTCTTGCCTGATGCGGGTTATCTCTTTTTGCAGAATCAGATCAATGTCGGGGGCAGATGCGTTTTGTCTTTCGCTATCCCACTCTTCGGGTAGCAAATTAATCCCTATCGGAAATTTAGGCTCTTCGCTGTCAATCCTGCGGAAATGGACATACAAAGGCATTCTGCCGTCTCTTTTTTTCTTATCGACACGCAGATATAAAGTTGCTCGTTGCAGTCTGATCGCCATATTTGCATATTTTCTTCACGCTAAGATAATCAATATTATTCGTTATTGCCTGAAAATGTGCTAATGTCTTTTGCTGACTCGTTGGCGATTGAGAGGTCGTATTTCAAATAGCGTTGAGTCATATTGACCGACTTATGCCCTAAATACTTCGAGATTTTATATATATCGACACCATCCATGACGAGCAGGGTAGCGAAAGTATGGCGGCTGGAATGATAGGTTATATGCTTGTCGATTCCCGCCAGTCTGGTCTGCTTTCGGAGGGTTTGGTTTACCGTTGGTTCGGCGTATTGGTAAAATATCTTGTCGGTATCTTTGATTGCTTTGTGCCGTATCTTTTCCAATAGAATCTCACAAGCCATCGGGAACAGCGGAGTGATAACCTCGGTTTTGGTCTTAATCATTATTTTGCGGATCAGATTATTTTGAAAGTCGATATGACGCCACTCCAGATCCATTGCATCCGAAAATCGAAGGCCGCAAAAACAGGAGAATTGATACATCTTCAAAATCTGATACTCTTTGGTAGTTGGAGCAAAACGTTTGGTATATTCGATTAGCCTATGAAGTTCCGATTTGTCAAGGTAAATTTCCTTTACTTCCGAATTAGGCATTTTGAAAAACCGATATGGATTCTCAATCGGGATATTATGTTTCTGAATATCGAGAATCACCGTCCGTAGGTTCTTGTGCTTGGGATTGCGACCACCCGAAGAGTTACCGTTTATCTCTCGCATATGGTCGTCAAACTTCTCGATAAGCGACAACGAGACATCGCAGATTCGGAACTCCTTGCGAAATTCCTTCATCATGTTGTAGGTCGTCATATATACTCGTATAGTTTCGGGATTGATGCCCTCTTTGCGTTTCCTTTCTACAAAATCAAGGTAGTAGTCATAGAATGAACCGAGTTCGGGTTTTATCTTTCGCTTCCCTGAATAGAAGTCTCGAATCAAATCCAACGTCAATTCCTGCCCGTCTGCCAAACATCGGTTGATATGGAGGTCTAACTCTAATACCTTCTTGTTTAACTGGATTAGCAATGCTTTATTCTTTGGCTCATTCTTTCGCTTGTCCCATTGTTCGGGAAAGGCATCGAGGTTGGTTGGTATTTTGGTATCACGAATCCCGACCCGAACATGTAGGTAGATTGGGTATTTCCCGTTCCGCTTCAACGGCTTATCGGTTCGGATACATTTACAAATGGAATATTCTGCCATATAACAACTTAACTCTCATGAGCTAAGTTAGTTGGCAGTTTGGAGACGGCAAAATATTATTGTGTTTATTTTGCTAATTCATAAATATACACGTTTTAAGAGCCTAAATTCTATGAGTAGAACCATATATTTTTGTATCTTCACATAGTTAATCATACTAGTACGATACTATGGTAAAAAAATTGAACATTCCTCCTAAACATAAAACGCTTATATCTTCAGCAGATAAACTGAGAAATATATTTAGTCCTCTTATTGGAAGCCCATTTAAACTTTCAGGGAAACCTAGAACAGACGGTTCAAGGCTAAGAAAGGTTATTTCAGAGACATTAGAACAAGCCAATCTACCTGAATTGGCTCAGGAGGATGAATTTATTATAGTCCCATTCAAGAAGAAGGGTGTTCCAAGGATTCTGACAGAACTAATTGATACTTACCTTGTAACCACAGGAGATGCTTATAATCTTCAAGTATGGAATCGAATTCCCAATAGTGGGTCTATTCTTGTTCAATACACAAAGACACACGAGACAATTTGCAATAAAGATGTAAGATACGTGCTTGTGAAAATTGAGAATGACAAGATCAACTCCATTGTTATATTATCTTCTGACTACATTGAAAAACGATTTGGAGTTTTTGGTAAGCCAACCATAAAACACCAATTACTTGTATCTGACATTAACCGTAATAAAATTGTACAAAGCAAGAATAAGATTAATTTTTCGCCTGACACCTTGAATGTAACTTCGTTTTGTACAACGATTTATACGAAGCCAGATTCTAATATTGGAGATAAGCCCGTTGCATCAAAGATATTTTCATTGGATTTAATATTAGAGAGAGTTGCAAAGCCGTTAATTGGGGTAAAAATAGATGCGAAAGATACGAAAACAAGAGGACAGATTTTAGAAAGATTGGTTGCTGACCTATTAGGATATGAAACCCACCAAGGGCTAGTAGGGGGATACCCAGACCTCCCTAATCAATTGTTAGAAGTGAAAGTGCAAGATGCCCAGACGATAGATTTAGGCAAATATACACCTGAGGTAGAGGAAATAGTATTTGAAAAACTTGGTATAACGACTTTTGATGTTCGTTATCTTATTGCTCTTACTAATGCAAAAACGAATGTTATAGAAGGGATTATTTTAATGCCCGGTAAAGAACTAGGTAAATGCTATACTTACGTCAGTGACACCTCGTTCAAATGTCAAAGGTCTATCCCAATGAAATTTTTTGATTCAATAAAAGGAGCGTGCGTAGTTAATCCTGAATATTAAAAGCTAAGTTTACAGCAGTGTTTAGACGTTGTTCTAGTGCCGAGATGTCATTATTATTACACGATTGCTGATTTAATTCTTTCACTAAAGAAATTATGTTTCGGGACTCTTGTGTCTCTGGATTAGGTATGGGATATTTTTCAATATATTGAGATAAATATCGCCTTCTGCCTGAGTATAATTTATTATTAAAGCAAAGGTCATGATATTTTGACATCAATTCAGAATTTGCCACTCCTTGGATTAATAACAACAACTCCTCTTCTTGCGGATTTTGTGCAACGATCCAGTAGCAATTTCCATTAACAATAGCCTCATTATTATCAAGATAGAAACGAGGCTCTAAGCTGATATCAGGAAAAACTAATTTGGGAAACTTCCATAAAACAGGATTCTGAGGAACCCACAGTTCATACCATTTCCGTCCGCCGTCAATCAAGTATTTTCGAGCCATTAAAGCTTCTTTATTCTTTTCAAAAAAAGCTTTGGCTTTAGGGTATTGTTCGATATCATATACTCCTCTTTTCCCTCTATTGTCATAATGAGGATATACAACTGACAAATTATTAGTAGAAACAGCTTTCCAACGGTTGAGATTTTCTTGGGACAATAAACGACGAAAGAAAATCTTTTCCGGTATTATGTCCTCTTTTGTCCAGTCTTCTTTTATAAATACTTTGTCTGCACAAGATTTTATTCCGACTCTAACTTTAAATTTATCTCCGACAAAAAAAGCTGCATTACTTTTAATCTTGTCAATCCATTCATTCTCTTTTTTATCAGTCATTTGCCAAATTTCGGAAAGGTCTAGAGAATGCTTTAGTAGTCCTTGGTTGTACGAATAATTCTTTCCTTTCACGCGATATATTCCGGGAGAAGATTGATCTAAAATATCAAATATAGATTTTGCCTGCCGGATTGTAGTATTATGAGCATCAGCGATCTCATAGATTTTCGAAAAAGTACCATTATTGACAGCACTTTTTTTACCCGTTTTTTTCTTTCCAATGAATATCGCAGGTAAAACAGCGGCATCAAATAGCTTTGTATCTCCTAAATCAATGACTTTAATAATTTCAAAATTATCTAGGAGATATTTGCGGATTTGTCCACCACTTTTTGTCGTTAAGTAACGATTCGAAGTGATGACTCCAAGTATCCCTCCCGGTTTCAGTGAATTTGTCATTGAAATCAAGAATGGATAATAAAGGTCTATTTTACCTTTAAGATTATACTTCTGAGCTATCATTTGAGAGCGTTCTGCTCCCAATACTTGAGTTCTTACATATGGAGGGTTTGCTATAATGACATCTACTGCTTTTTGTTCTTTGGCAGTAGATAATAAGTTGTCAGTATTTACTAAAGCATTCCCTAAAAGAAAATCTTCATTCTTTAAAGTGACAGATGTTTCTTCTATGGAAAGAAGTCTAGATTTTGCTTCTGTTAGATATTCTTCATCTGTATCATACCCAACTAAGGCATGGGGTAAATTCATTTTTTGGAGAGATTTCCCAACGGATAAAAGTAAATTGCCATTTCCGCAGGCAGGATCGAGTACTTTAAGTAAAGGAGGATTAGCACTTAAAGAAGATATTATCTGATTTGCAAGAAAATCAGATAATTCTTGAGGTGTAAATGTCGCACCTGTTTCCTTAATTTTTTTCTCCACGATCTTAAATAATTCTTCACGAAGATACTTCTTTTATTTGACATAGTAATTGAATTACTTAAAGCAATTTGCAGGGGCGCAAAAAGGGACGTATATTTTTTGATATTGAGTAAAGCATTATGAACGCTGGATAATCGAGGAAAATTTAGCCATCTCAAAGCCAAAGGTTAAAAATATAACTATCAGATAATCAAATATACAAGCCTTTCGCTTCAGACCTCAAAGAGGGTTTCTGATCAGCTAATTTACAGCGATTAAGAAACCCTTCTTTTATCTATAAGGGCGCAGATTCTCTCAATGATTAACTTCTAAAGAATCAGAATACTACTAAAATTTTACCGTCAATAGAGAGATTCCGCCAAGATTCTTTACTAAATTTCTTTTCGGATTTTTTCATCAAAATATCCCGCGCCATCGGAAACAGCGGCGTTATCACTTCGAATTTAGTTTCTTCCGGATCAGCTCATTCTCGAAGTCTATATCCCGCCAACGCAGGTCCATCGCGTCGGAAAACCGCAGACCGCAAAAACACGAGAACTGGTACATCTTCAAGATCAGATACTCTTTCGAGTTTTTCGCAAAGCGTTCGGTATAGTCGATAAGACGCAATAGTTCCTCTTTTTCCAAATAGACCTCCTTAACCGGGGAGTTCGGCATCTTAAATCATTTATAGGGGTTCTCCACGGGGATATTCCGCTTTATTATATCCAAAATCAGGTTCGCAGGTTCTTATGCTTCGGGTTCCGGCCTCCGGGAGAGTTCCCGTTCACTTCGTGCATATAGTTATCGAAATCTTCAATCAGGGTCAGCGAAATATCCGAGATTCGGAACTCGGGCTTAAACTCCTTCAAGACGTGAAAGGTCGTCATATAGACTCGTATCGTTTCGGGATTCAGGCCCTCTTTCCGCTTTCGTTCAACAAAGTCGAGGTAATAATCATAGAAGGAGCCGTTTTCGGGTTTTAATCTCCGCTTCCCGGCATAAAAGCCTTTTACAAGGTCCATCGTCAACTCCGTTCCGTCGGCCAACAGTCGGTTAATATAGAGGTCAAGCTCCATTATTTTCCGGTTTAGCTGGATGGCAAGGGGTTTGTTCTTCGGTTCCATCCGTTTCGCGTTCCAGCGTCCGTCCCAAACCTCCAGCCCCGTCGGTATCTTCGTATTCCGGGAGCCGACCCGCACCCGAAGGTATACGGGATATTTCCCGTTTCGCTTCAAAGGCTTATCATTTCGGATACATTTACAGATCGAGTAATCCGCCATTCTATTTTAGGATACAATTTAACTTGCAGGAACTAAGTTAGTTACAAGTTAGCGGTGATCAAAACATTTTACGAAATTTTTCATATCTTTACATAAATTAATCTTTAATAAGACATGACATCGAATCCGAAAATTATAACCCAAAAAGTTACAGAGGGAGTTATCCGCACTATTCTTGGAACACTACCATGCGGACCCGTTTTTATCGAAATTTTCGAAATAGGAGGGCGTATTAAGCAACAAAGGCTCAATTCTTTTTTAGAGGAATTAGCCAAATTTTTAACAGAAAATCAAGAGGATATAAATATCGATAATATTAGAAGCGAGGATTTTATCGATCTATTCGAATCCGTCATTACACGGGTCGTTAAAACGCAATCAGAAATTAAAAGACAACGTTTTAAGGATATACTAATTAACAAGATCAAAGTTCCAGATTACAATATAGATAACGCTGAGATACACCTTTCTCTCATTAGCGAATTATCCGAGAAAGCAATAGAAATACTATCAGGGCATGGAGTATTGAACAATAAATTCGAAGAAGAGAAACAACGAAAAATAGATATAGAAGATCAGATAAACAAAACTACTCTCGAAGTTCAGCAAGAATGGAAGAATAACCGGAGTGGACACGCTAATCGTTATAGCTCAGTAAATAGCGAAAAACAAAAACTCGAAACTCAACTTCGAGAATTAGAACAATATTTTTCATCATTAGAAAAATATAGAACGGCAGAACATTACAATATTACAGAGACAGAGTTTCTATATTATAAACAATCATTGGCTTCAAAAGCTCTTTTAATAGATTCAGGCGTAGGAAGTATCGGATGTAGATCTTTCGAAATTATGAGTATTACTCAATTCGGGCAAGATTTTATTAATTTTATACTCAAGAAATAATAGTGGGGCATAAGGGGCGCAGATTATCAAAATAACATAAATCACCAATAATCTTAATATTACAAGCGTAAATATAGATCGCTATATAATAGTATTATAAACGATAACTATCATATAATCAATCTATATATGGTTTTGTCTCAGGTCTCGCGCTCCACCCCCCCC
>ENA-OPDJ01001267-OPDJ01001267.1-human-gut-metagenome-genome-assembly--contig:-NODE-1267-length-14268-cov-3.535285_pt1 | contig 14268 bp, 10 predicted proteins | sample MGYA00241621_ERZ501505 | MGnify/ENA primary metagenome ERZ501505 (study PRJEB25962, sample SAMEA2042624) | human gut metagenome | biome: human gut; feature: human-associated habitat; material: faeces... | reverse complement strand
GTCGGCTGTAGCCATACTCACAGTAAAAGCCTTCGTAGCCAGAATATTCTGGGTCGTCTTGTGTCCTTCGGCCAGACAGATGCCCACCATGTCATCCGTATAGATTCCTCCCCACGCTGCATTCATGGCATTGGGTTTTCCATTCTCGTCGTACACTGCCACGATAAATACAGGCATCGGGTACAACCATGTTTTTACTCCAAAATTCTTTCGCATAGTCTGTATATTTTTAGTTGCAGTATCGAATCATTTATCATTTCGAGGACTCACCGCCACCTTAATCACCCCATCCAGACGGTTCTCGAAGATGCGGTAGGCTTCTTCTATCTCATTAAGCGGGAAGCGGTGTGTAATGAGCGGCGTAGTGTCAATCTTTCCTTCCGCTATCAACCGGAGGATTTCGGCACAGTCACAACCATCTACCCCGCCTGTCTTGAAAATGAGGTTCTTCCCGTACATGTCGGGCAAGGGAAGTACCTGCGGACGGTCGTACAAGGCCACGACGGTCACAATGGCATTCGGACGGGCACACTCCCAAGCCAGCCGGAAGGTATCATCGGCTCCAGCCACTTCAATGACTACATCGGCCCCTCCATGCGCACTATGGGCTTTCACAAACTCCTGACACTGTTCCGGTGTAGTGACCAGTACCTCGGAATAGTGTGTCTGTACAAAACGGATACGCTCTTCCGATTTCTCACATACAATGAGACGGCGCGGATGTTTCAGCCGGGCACAGAGCAACGTACAGATTCCCGTAGGTCCGGCTCCAATCAGCAGCACCGTATCTTCGGGTGTGATTTCCGAGATACGGGCAGCCCAAAAGCCGGTGGCCAGGATATCGCCCACGAAAAGCGCCTGCTCGTCCGTCACTCCGTCGGGAATACGGTTCAATCCCTGGTCGGCATGCGGCACCCGCACATATTCCGCTTGTCCCCCGTCAATACGGCAACCCAGTGCCCATCCTCCGTCGGGGTCCTCACAATTGTTTACATAGCCGTGCTGGCAGAAAAAACATTCCCCGCAGAAAGTCTCCACGTTGACCGTCACCCGGTCACCCGGCTTCACGGTAGTGACCTCAGCTCCTACTTGTTCCACGATGCCCACCATCTCATGCCCCACCGTAATGCCCGGTACAGCACGCGGCACGCTGCCGTGCTTGATGTGTAAATCGCTGGTGCAAATACTTCCCAACGTGACGCGCACCAGGGCGTCCTTCGGGTCTTTCAATTCGGGCACAAGCTTCTCTATCAGTGAGAAACGACCGTGCTCCATATACGTATAAGCCAACATATTCTTAAATTTTAATGAAAATACGCCTTCAATACTTCTCCGAACACCTCTCCCGGTGCAATCTTATCGAACAGTTTCATCGAGGTATGCAGTTTCAGTACATCCACCTCCGACCCCATCAGTTCCCGCACCGTACGATGGCCACGATGACCTAACAAGGCATGAGAGATTTCCCGCAAGCGAGCACCCAATATGGGATGTGCCAGATAAGCCCGGGCTTCTTCTTCCCCGTCCAGTCCGTAGAACTCCGAGTTGTAACTATAGCCTAAGCCCTTCTGCTGAGGGAAAATATACCAAATCCAATGGCTGCGCTTACCGCCATTCCTGATTTCCTTCAATGCCACAGGATATACGTCTTCCTGCGCATCCAGAAACCGTTGCAGATTAAATTTCGTGTGCGACATATTCCTTCGTTTTTATCTTTACTCAAATGTAAAGATAATCTCTCAATGAGCAAACGATTGCGAGGAGAATTATTTTTGCCACAAGTATGATTTTCCTCCCTAATTCTTCGTTAATTAAAGAGTTATGCTTATATTTGTCCCGAAAATTCGCACAAGGCGGTTTTCATCGCACATTGATTTTAGATACAACAAATGATCGTTAAAGATGTCACACAAAGTTTTCGTTACGTTCCGCTGAGGTCCTGACCGGATTTTTCTCAGCATAGGAATCGAATGAATTATTGCTTCCGACAAGGAGGCCGGGATTGTTGTGCTCTTTGACGTACTAGCTGCGCACCTCTCTTTCGATGGGGAAACGAGAGGGAATTTACGCTGCTACGGACCTTCAGTGTCCGTAAGCTTCTATCTTTATCTATTTCTATTTTCTCATTTTAAAATTCGTTTGTTGTATATGAAAAATGTCATGTTACGTGCTACACGCACCTTTATTGAAGATCTCTGTGCTCCCGAATATGCTCACAACCACCTCGCCGTGGAAATCTCTCATCCCGATGGTTTTACCAATGCCCAGGAACTTTCTATCCGGGTGTATTCCTGCGAATACCGCCTGTTGGGCTGTGATACCCGTTCACTAAAAGAGAAAAAGTCCCGAAAAGTACGGTTCGACATCCTCTCTGAAGAAGAATGGGAAGCCGGACTCTACCGTATCTACGTCTACCGCAACGGACGCCCGGTGGGATGGACACTCTTAGAGCTCTATTCCGGCTACGAATGCTGGGACAAGACCGAAGTCGAAGATTTCCAGACCCGCCCTGAAGAAAAATACTTTGCCGAGACCTTCTGTTTCCTGCCCTTGTTCTCCTGGATGCACCAGGAACAATGTGACTCGAACCTCATCCGGCAGTTCCTCGAAACATTGTATGCGCTCGACAGCCATCAGCTTGCCGTACCTCACCTGCTTGTTTCAGGCAATCAGGCCCGCAAATATGCCGCCCGCCTGCTGGCCCTTCATTTTTGTGAAAAGCAGACCGCTCTTTGCAGCCATTTCTCCCTACAAGAATTGCTGGAGGGTTCCCTGCAATGGAAAGTCCTACAAGAGAAGATGGATACTCGAAAAGTGGTGCTAGTGGAAGTACCCTACAAAGAGTACACCCGACAAGAATCCAACCTGCTCGACCTGTTAGGAAACCTGATGGAACAGAAAGTTTCTTCCGGCCCTATCTTCATCTTCTACGGTACGATGGACAGTACCTATCAGTTGCGCAGAGGCAGCACAGCGATGAGCCGCATCTTTACGGAAGAGAACACCATCTATACACCCGACAAGGCGGAAACCAACGACCCAGACGAAGCCTTTCCAGTAGATGATCTCCCCTTGCCGTTTGACGAAGAACAGCCGCTTCCGCATACCGAAGAAGATAGTCCCCTGCCCGAAGACAACATGCCATCGGATGCCGAACAAGCTTTACAGGAGATGGTGGGACTGACCCGCCTGAAGGAAGACTTTCAGGAGGCCCGGATGATGGCCGCCTTCATGAAGCGGCGTATGGAATTAGGACTCGACACGGAACTGGACAACCGCCACCACATGCTGTTCTTAGGCAATCCCGGTACAGGAAAGACGACGGTGGCCAAACTCATCGGACAGCTGTATCACCAGATGGGACTGCTTTCCAGCGGACATACCATAGAGACATGCCGCACCAAGTTGGTGGGCGAATACATTGGTGAAACAGAAAAGCACATCAGGCAAGCCATTGAGGAAGCCCGGGGCGGCGTACTTTTCATCGACGAAGCCTACACCCTGATTACCACGAAACAAGAAACGAAAGATTTCGGGAAAGAGGTGATTCACGCCCTGCTTACCGTGCTCTCGGAACCAAACCCTGATATGATTATCATCCTGGCTGGCTACGAGGACAAGATGCAGAAGATGCTCCGTACCAACCCCGGCTTGCAGGAACGTTTCCCTCTCCAGTTCTACTTTGACGATTACAATGCGGACGAGCTGATGGAAATGGCGCACCGTCTCTTGCAGAAACGCAATTTCCAACTGACTTCCGAAGCGGACAAGGAACTGTATACCCTGATTGTGGAAGCCACCGCCCAGCGTGATGAGTATTTCGGCAACGGACGCTGGCTGCACAACCTGATTGAGCAGGGGATCATCAAGTGCATGGCCCAGCGTATCATGTCGCAACCTTCCATCCCCGACAATACCTTCCTGTTCCGTACCATCACCCAGGAAGATGTCGTGAAGGCAGGTAATCGTCTCCGCGGCAAGCAAGTGGTGAAACTGGAACCGCAGCCTATCCGTCGCATCGGGTTCAGGGCCTGAAAAACAAACCTGACTTCTTTATCGGCCAATAAATAAAAATCCCCCTGCTTTCGCCGCAAAGTGAAGCAGAGGGACTCTTTTATTTCCCATATTCTTTTTCTCTCATTAATTGAACACCAGTCTGTTCGTATCATACCCGCGCTGGCGCAACTTACCTATCAATTCCTGAAGTACTTCGCCGGGCAGGGTTTCTTCGCGGCTCATAATCCAGAGATATTTGTCGCTGCTACTGCCTATCAGCACGTAACGATAGTCCGGGTCAATATCGAGCACGTAATAGTCGGCATAAAACCACAGGAAGAACGACACCTTCAGCTTGCCGGGATCGTTCGGATCGGGCTGTTTGGCCTTTCCCTTGATTTCCTTGTACTTCCCGTCCTTGTATCCCGCGTTCAGCACCTCAATGCATCCGTTGGGTAGCAAGGTATAAGTGGCCGTTACACGAGTCATGCCTTTCTCAAAGCGATGGTCATAGCGGGCAATCTCGTGCCACTTCCCCATAAAGCGCTGTACGTCGAACGTCTGTACCGTCCGGTTGTCTATCTCAGTGCTGTTACCACTCTGGCAACTGCCCAAGCCCAGTAGGGCACACAAAAAAATCAGGATGTGTTTCATATATCTTCTATATTTAAATAAACAATGCCTCCAACAAATATACTGAAAATTATACCACTTATCTCTTGTCGTTCAAAAAATAAGAGCCGACTATTACCGGTTTTACAAATAATGCCTATCTTTATCCACAGTCAAATCATTTTCAAAAGACATCATACACAATAAAACTGAAATCTATGATAAACACACCATCTCTTACCTGTTTCTGTACGGCACTGCTAATTTCTGTCAGCCTTTCAGCGCAAGTTTCACAAAAAGGCAACGTACGCATTTTCAACTCACAACATACCCCCTTGCCCGGAGTACAACTAATGGCCATCGGTGCACCTGCTACTGATACAGACAATAATGGGGAATTTTGCTTTCATTTTCTGAATCACAAAGCAGGTACAGCTATCAGTTCTCCACAAGCCTACAAGAAAGGGTACGAAGTCGTCAACAGCGACATGCTCAACGGCTGGATTCTTTCAGAGAAGCGTTCATTGGACATTGTCATGGCCCCGGAAGGTACCATCGAAGAACAAAAGAATCACTACTACGCCATTGCCATATCACATTTTTCCAAGCTTCGCAATAAGACAGTACAGGAAATCAACCATTTGTACGCCCAGCAGAAAATTACGCAAGCAGAAAGAGCCCAACGACTGAAAGAACTGGCAGAAGAAAACCACACTTTCATGAACATGCTGGACAAGTATGCCGAGAAATTTGCCCGAATCAACCCCGACGATATAACCCAGATAGAGAAACAAGTGCTGAAACTGGTAGAGGATGGCAAACTGACAGAGGCTATAGAATTATATAACAATTCCGGCTTGATTGTTCAGGCACGCCAAAAGCTACAGCAACGCACGCAAGCCGATGAAGACATTGATTTGCTAGCAGAACGCATGTATCGCTACGCCGACCTGTGTGCACTGGCCGGAGGAAAGGAAAATGAGCAGAAAGCTTATGACACCTACAAGTGGATTGCAGAAATATTGCCCGACCGATTTCCCTACGTCCTAAAATACGTCCTACAAAAAATCACCTTAGGAGAACAAGACCTGGAAGAATGGGCAGACCGCTGTCAGAAACTGGCATTCGATGAAAAATCGCTTATTCAGGTTCTTAATCTGAAGACACTCATTGCCACCAATATCCGAAAAGACTACTCCAAGGCCTTCGAATACAACCAGCAGGCACTCGAAATCCTGCAACAGGCACAAGAAGCCATGCCATCGGGCGACTATCTGGCCGTCATGCAAATCACGCTTCATCAGACGGCCTACCTGCTCGAAGCCATACATGAATGGGAACAGGCAGAAGAGGCATATTTGAGCAATATCAAAAACCTTGAAGAACAAATAGCCGTTAGTGACAATCAGCTGTTTATCCGGATACAGAAAGGTTCTCTTCTAGATTCCTATACTTCACTGATGAGGCTTTATTCCCAAAAGGAAGATTTAGAGAAGGCCCGTCAGACTGCAGCAAAAATCAAAGAAATCAGCCTCAACGACCCCGACCTTGACGAGGAAAAAAGAATTTCCATCGAACTGAACTACCTGGATATGCTACTGGACTTTGCTATGAATGCCGGTCAAATGAAAGAGGCTTATAAAATAGCCGCTGAAGCATACACAAAAGCAGAAGTACTTTACCAGAAAAATCCGATTAGCAAAGCAGCTGAGTTCCTGCAACGATACATCGTCTATCTGCAACTGAGTGTAGATTCCGAAACCGACGCATTCCCGGAAAGAGCAGAGCTTTTAAGAACAAGAATCGAACAAGAGTTCACTTCTCTTTCACCCGATTTTAAAATCAACGCCTTGCACAATCTGGAGATGATGTATTCCACTTATTATTCGCGAAAAGGCAACCAGCCAGAAGAACGACGCAGCCTGGTCAAAGCCTACCAATACACCAAGAAACTAAGTGAATCCAGCAGTTCCCAGTTTACTCAGGAAAATCTTTATGCACGAGCCAAATACATTGATGTACTGATTGCAGAATCTAAAAACCAGGAAGCCGCCCAGGAAGCTCTTGAACTCGATGCCCTCTATTCCATACAATCGGCCTGGGGATACCAAAACCTGAGTGTAGAAAGCAGCATGGGAGTCGCACTGGTATGCGGCGGGTATTATGAACTCGGATTGAAATACCTGGAACGCGTAAAAGAGGAACGGGAAAAAGAACTGAAAAAATATCCCCACAACAACGAACTCAAAGCAAATACATGCAGCACCTACAACAACCTTTCCCTGGGTTATAGCAAACTGAAAAAATACAAGCAGGCACTGAAGGAACAGCTAAAAGCCTACACACTGATGAAAGACCTATATGCACAAAACAAAGCACAGTTAGGAACGAACTACATGCTCATCACGATGAATGTCAGTGTGAATTACTATCAGAATGGCGATAACCAGCAGGCCCTGCACTACCTGGAAGAAGCTTCCGCCATAGCCGAGGAGATGAAGACACTGTATCCGCAGTATTTCGCCACCTACCCTATTGTCGTCAAGCTGGCCAAGGGCGATTTGCTCAGCAAACTTTCACAACCGGGAGCACAGGAACTGCTGAAGGAAGGACTGGAATACAAGGCAGGCTCCCAGCCCAATGATGCCCTGTTGCTGTACACCCTGAAAGAATACCACAGCAACGGGCTCTATACCAAGTAACCTTTATTTGCGAAGAATGATTTTCCATGGGATTTTATCGGACACCGGACCGGTGAAATCCCATAATTCATATCCTTTCTTGAAGGCCTGTACCCGCTGCTGCACTTGCTGTTTGTCCAGAGGAACCGACAAACGGAAATTTCCCATTTCATCCGAAACGGTCTGTAAGTCGAGCACCTGTATGGTCACACCTGACAGCGGACGGTTCGCTTCATCCTTCACGGTGCCGAACACCACTGAAAGACTCTTGTCGCGACGCATGTTTACCACCAGTCTCTTTTCCAGTTCCATCACCGTGTCCACCGGTTCATATCCTTTAGCAGTGACTGAAAGCTGCACCGGAGTACCCAGATAACGGGAATGTATCTCCTTGAAAATCGCTTCATCGGTCAGCCGGTCCACGTGGCAGGTCTCGCTCTTGTCGGAATAAGTCAGCGTAATGTCCGCCCCCTCAAATGGAAGTGCGGAAGCTGTCTGATCGATCAGGCAAACCGTCGTAGTCACTGGGGTAAAATAGAAGAAAGCCTTAAATGCCAGCCACATCACAATCAGCGGAGCTACTACATACGATAAGGTAAACTTCAGTCTATACAGCATTTTCTCCTCGGTTGATGGAGCACGAATCACTCCTTCCTGCTCCAATATAGCCAGCTGACGGTCAAATTTAACCCGCCAGTCTTCCGGTGTAGTGTACACATCGCAGAAGTGACCCAATGCATGCTCACAGTACTGCTTAAAATGGGTCAGCGCCTCATCCTCAATACCTTCTTCCTTAAAATAAATGAAGATTCGCGGACGTTCTTTATTCTCCCGGAAAGCAGCCAAAGCCACTTCCAACTCTTCACGCGTATATTTTCCCAGGCGTGTGTGAAACAAGAAAATCACCAGGTCACATTCACGGATGTACGCATTGTAGCGGTCCTGCAGACGACCGTCGTTCAGCGAACTGCAGAAATCCTTCCAGGTGCGGTGGTCAAACTCAATATCTCTTTTCCGATACAGCTTGTTCTTGTCCGAAAAATACACATCAAACATCGTTTTGTCCTGATCCAACTCAGCCGACGATGCAATAAAAACCTTTACCAGCTTACTTCTCATTTTTCCAACTATTTTCTTTGATTCGAGCCCAGTTACGACGAGCTAGAATCCGTTCTTCCAGTAATTTCAGTTTCTCCTTTATTTTCTTAGGCCACTTCACATCCTGCCGACAACGTTGCAGACTGACCTCTATTTGTTCCACCTCGGCCACCGTCTGCGCTTCCTTGACTAGCAGGCCATATCGGTCGATGGCAGCCTCTTTCTTTCCACTGTTCCACATCCATTCCGTCACGGTCAGTCGTGGAGCCATCTCCCGTGTTGCTTCCAAAATCAAGCGGCCCACCGAATCACAGCCCGCCACATCGCCCGTCTGCCGCATCAGTTCAAAGCTGTGCACCAATGAAGACAGCAAAAACTGCACATCCGCATCGGCAGCCTGCCTTCCGGCCACACGCTGTACCAGCACTGAATCCGTATGCATGGACTCATACAAGCGGATAGCTCCTTCCATGTCACCCTTATCCAGCAAATCCAGCGCCTGCTGCTCTGTTTGTTCCAGCTCATCACGGTTCAGGCGGGCAAACCTCATGGCATATACCTCCAGTCTTCGCTTCAAGGCCACCTGCACCTGCGACAAAGAATCTACCCTCCGGACATACTCCTCATCAGTGAGCCGTTGCAGTTTCCGGCGAGTCTCCAGTTCCACCAGCGCTGCATGATATTCCCGCTCACTGGCAGAGACACCTATCTGATAATATTTTTTCCGCAGTGCATCAATCATCTCTGTACGCCCCAAAACGATTTTCAGCACCGCATCCGACGAAAGGTTCCAATTGTCCACCTTCTCCCGGTTTACCATTTCAAAACCTTTCTTATATACCCCGTCCAGCAGCAACGGGTCGCCCGGCAGAGAAGATACAAATGACAAGACGAACTGCCCCTCCTGGTCACTGTCGGACGGAGCCGCACCGGTCGCCCTGATTTCCACCCCTGCCAGCGGACGGTTTCCACTGTTCATTTCCAGCACCACCCCCCGCTGCACAACCTGCGCTTCGGCAAAAGGAAAAAGCATCCCTCCGCACAAACAGATTATCCATTTTTGTATAACTGCCCTCATTTCGGTCTTCAAATTTACAGTTCGTCTGTTGCAAATTTAGGAAATTCTCTGAGAAATACGACTTTACTGCATATTTCTCTTCCATTTCATGTTTAATAACTAAAAACCGTCCCCAAAATTGGAAACCATACCTCTTATCAATAACTCCATCCCTTCCCAATTACAGAGACATTTATCAAAAATAAATCCCTTAATCGTTAGGTCAGCTACACAAGAATACCTACCTTTAAGACCGTTATTTTTTATCAGGCAATCTATCAGAAAAATATGAAAAAGACAAAACTATTTTTTGTAGGTGCTGCCATCCTGATAGGAGGAGGGACGGCCGTGCATGCCCAGTCGTGGAGAAACAGCGGGGCATTTTCTTTGGATAAGCAATATGCTGATTATCCTTGTGTGAATTTACTGGACAGTACCAGTGTGACGGTGGAACCCACCGGACAAGGTTCGTTTGCAGTCTGCCGGGCCGTACGGGTGCAGACAACTGTCGGAGCCTTACAGCAACGGGTACTGAAATACGATTACGACCCGCTGACGGCAGCTGCTACTTTCAAGCGAGTGACTATCTACCATGCCGACGGAACCTATACATCGGTCGATGTGACCAAGGCCTGCGACTATGCCGCTCCGGCCAGAGCCATCTACTGGGGAGCCCGACAGATTATGCTGGAACTGGGTGCACTGCAACCGGGCGACATCATCGACTATGAAATCGACAAGAAAGGATTCACGTATGCCCTGCTGGGTGATGCACCCCAGACAGGAGACGACTCCCGCTTTATCCCGCCCATGCGCGGACAGTTCTACGACATCGTACCCTTCTGGTCGGACGACCCCACCCTGCGCAAAGTGTACCGCGTCAGTCTGCCGGCCGAAAAAGAAATGCAATTCCAGTTCTATCAGGGCAGCTGCGCTTCCTCCATGCGCTACGAAGACGGACGGAAAGTCTATACCTTTGCTAAAGATGCCATCCTGCCCTTCCGTCGGGAACCAAATATGGTCGATTTCTATGATGCCGCACCGAAGCTGATGATGTCTACCACCGCCGACTGGAAAGAAAAGTCACGCTGGTTCTACGGAGTCAACGAAGACTACGGCAGTTTCACCGCCATTCCAGAGGCCCAGAAGAAAGTAGACGAACTCATTCGGGGTAAAAAGACCGAACTGGAGAAAGTGGCAGTACTCACCCACTGGGTGGCCGACAACATCCGTTATGCAGGTATCTCCATGGGAAAGGGAGAAGGATTCACCCTGCATAACCTGAAAATGAATTACACCGACCGCTGCGGTGTATGCAAGGACATTGCCGGCACGCTAATTGCCTTCCTGCGAATGGCAGGATTCGAAGCCTTTCCGGCCATGACCATGGCAGGCAGCCGGGTGGAAACCATTCCGGCCGACCATTTCAACCACTGCGTGGCTGTGGTGAAACTCAGTGACGGCACAATGATGCCGCTCGACCCCACATGGGTACCTTTCTGCCGGGAATTGTGGAGCAGTGCCGAACAGCAGCAAAATTACCTGCCGGGCACACCGGAAGGTACCGACCTGTGCCTGACTCCCATCTCCGACCCGGAAAACCATTACGTACGCATCAAGGCACAGAACACCCTCGATGAAAAAGGCACGCTAAAAGGCACCTTCATTATCGAAGCCGAGGGACAGAGCGACAACAACATCCGCCGCATCTTCACCACCGGATTCCAGAGCGAATGGGCACATACCATGGAACGCCAGTTGCTGAACGTATCGCCCAAAGCCCGATTGAAAAATGTGGACTACGGACGGACACCGAAAGACTACCAGCGCGCTCCCATCCGGATTACGTTCCGCTACGAGATTCCGGAATATGCGCTGAAAGGTAACCAAGGAGAAATGGTTTTCAAGCCCTTCGTTCTGAACAACCTTTACACGCAAGTCCTCTCCTACCTGCGGATAGATACCAGTCTGGAGAAACGGGCCTACGGCTTCAAGGACGGCTGCTCCCGTCTGGTGGAAATGGAAGAAAACCTGAAACTTCCTGTCGGATACGAATGGCAAGGAAAGGAAAAGCAGGATCAGATAGACGGCTCCGGAGCCGGATTCACCGGATATATGGGCCAAAACGGCAACCAGTTGCAGGTGAAAACATCCTTGCGCCTGAAGAAGCGGGTCTACGAAGCATCCGACTGGGAAAGTTTCCGAAATGCGGTGAACACAGCCAAGGGATATGGAGAATATATTGTGGTAAAGAAATAACCACTCATACGAGGATTTAATAAGAAACGAAGCGTAATGAAAACATTATCAATCTACATAGGAATCATAGGAATGCTTTTGCTGGCAGTGCTGCCGGCCAGAGCCGCATCGGAAGCAGAATTCCGCAAACTCTCAAAAACGTACACCCTGCGTGCCGACGGCAGTCAGGAGATGCGGGTGCAGAAGGAACTCACCCTGTTCACCCATGCCGCCATGAACGGCCTGTACGGAGAAACATTTATCGTGTATAATCCTGACTTCCAGAAGCTGGAGATTCACGCGTCCTACACCCGCCAGAAAGATGGCACCGTGGTTCAGACACCCGCCAATGCCTTCGTAGAGGTGTTGCCTGCCGCAGCTGCCAACGCACCGGCCTACAACCAGCTGAAAGAAATGGTCGTGGTGCACACCGGACTTGAATTAGGTGCCACCATCGTGCTGGATTACTCCATTATAAGCAAAACCGGTTACCTGCCGGAACTCGATGTCTGCTGTCCGGTCAAAGAACTTTCTCCCATCAAGGAATTCACCTTCCGCCTGAACGTTCCAGCCGGAAAATCGGTACACTATGAACTGCTGAACGCTTCTGCCCAGCCGTCCATTGCCCAGAGAGAAGGAATGAAATCCTTCACCTGGACACTAAAGGAAGTGAAGCCCCGCCCTTACGCCTATCCTTCTGCAAGAGGAAGTATGGGACAAGCACAAGAAGTAGCCAGCGGTATGATGCCCGTCTTCGTGGCCTCAACCTGGTCACGGTACGATGAAGCCCTGAAAAGCCTGAAAGCACAATTCCAGCCCGGCAACCGCTCCGTTATCGAAGCCAAGGTAGCCGAACTGACTCGAGGCATCCAAGGCAATCCGCAGGCAGTCCGCAACGCCATCGCCCGCTACATGACTGAACTGTATCAATTGGGTCGCTGCGGTGTATCACTGCAAGATGCCGGTTACCGTCTCCGTCCGGCATCGGAAGTCATCCGTTCGGCTTATGGCACCCAGGCAGAATTAGTGAACCTGGATGTCACCTTGCAGCAGGCAGCCGGACTGGAAGCGGAAGTAGCCGTATGTACCCTGCGCCCGTCAAAAGCAGAAAACCAAGGTTTGTCTACCATCGTATCGCTGGTAGCCCAAAGCAAGCTGATGCCCGAAAAGGTCGCCCTGACAGGCACCGAAGAAGCCAGCCTGCAACCCTTCCTGACGGTGACCAGTCTGGATGGAAAACCACTGACAATGGAAGCTTACTTAGGAGCCAAGGAAATGCAGCAGACTGACACCCTGAGAGTGGACGAAAAGAAGTTGCAGCAGCCTGCCGAAGGATGGGGAATCGTGACACTGAACGACCCGACACCGGCCCGCACGCTCTATGCGTATGCTGCCAATACAACCATTCCAGAGAATATCCTTCTGCCGAGAACTATGAACTGCACGCTGGAGACCATTGTCTGCCTGCCGGAAGGTATGAAAGTAACTCCTCGCACCAACAAGGAAATCAGCAATGCCTGCGGAAAAGTAATATTCAGCTACCAGCCCACGAAAGAAGGCATGAAAGTGACCCGCAGCCTGCGCGTCAGCCGCCAGTTACAGACCCCGTCAAGTTACAAAGAGCTGTATGCCCTCCTGGCAGAATGGAGAGATGCCAATAACCATACGCTGGTGGTAAAGAAAGTAGCAGAATAAGCTGAAAAAATAACTCTCACGAAAAAAGGAATCGCCTCTTAAATGGGTCGGTTCCTTTTCTTTTTCCCCGAGGTCAATACCTCACCAAATAACATTTCCGGCCAACTTTTCCGTTTCCTGTTTCTGGCCTGTTTGAATGTTCGCTGAAAATTACTACATTCGCAGTAGAATCAAAATCCAGTGGTTATGAGCAAGCTATATCCGGTAGGAGTGCAGAACTTTGAGAAAGTGATATTGGGTGGTTATGAATACGTCGATAAGACCGCCTTGATTTACCAGTTGTTCAATACAGGAAGTTACTATTTTCTGAGCCGTCCGCGACGCTTCGGAAAAAGCCTGCTGTTGTCGACCCTTGAAGCCTACGCGCAAGGAAAAAAGGAACTTTTCAAGGGGCTGGCACTGGAGAAACTGGAAAAGGACTGGACAGTATATCCGGTACTACACCTGGATTTGAATACACAGAAATACGATACGCCGGAATCGCTGACCAGCAATATGCGCCGGCCGACGTCGATCTCCTCAGCGATCCGGTTGAGCACTCCGCGTTCCAACACGATGTCATAGCCGCGTTCTTTCAAGTCGACATGCAGTTTCATCTTCAAATATCCCCCTTCTAAACAAAAAAGCATCAACTGTTCAGTGGATGCCTCGGTATCATTCATCATAAAGCAAAAAGAACCATCGCTCACATGGCTTTATGATGCGTATTCATCATCAAAATAAAACTTGGCAGGATTTCTCATCGTCATCACTCCATTGCCAATATCATAATATAGTGAAAGAAATATTGCAACTGTTTTCACGAAAATGAAACAATTTGTTATCTATTTTCATCCGGCCGATCATCGGAAGAAGGCGCGTTTGGACCGACAGAGAGCCAGGCATTGTTCA